>OGRR01000484.1_pt1 | contig 33846 bp, 30 predicted proteins | sample 1553511 | NCBI WGS metagenome assembly OGRR01 (sample SAMEA2580040, study PRJEB22360) | human gut metagenome | biome: human gut; feature: human-associated habitat; material: faeces | place: Denmark | collected 2008/2010 | reverse complement strand
CGAGCGGCTATTTGAAAGTTGTTTCGTCAGAAGAGTTGAATCTGATAAGAGAAAGTGATAATGAATATGAACTTGCATTGACAAACCGTGAGATATTGTTTATGTTCAGAAAAATGATACTCAGATGGTTCAGTCCCGCAAAGCATGAAACAAATGAGTTTATAAGAGCACTCATAAGTGGTGATATAGAAAGTATGAATGAGTACATGAATGATGTAGCATTGAATACATTTAGTTCATTTGACTCAGGAAAACATAATTCAGAAAGGAAAGCACCGGAAAACTTTTTCCATGGCTTTGTACTTGGTCTTATAGTAGACCAGACAGAAAACTACATCATTACCTCAAACCGTGAAAGCGGTTACGGTCGATATGACATAATGCTTGAACCAATAGACAAAACAAATGAAAAACTGCCGGGCATCGTAATAGAATTTAAAGTGATAAATCCTAGAAAAGAAAACTCACTTGAAGAAACAGTCGCAGCAGCATTAAAGCAGATAGAAGAAAAAAACTATAATGCAGAGCTTGTTAAAAGAGGAGTGAAAGAAGAAAATATTCATCATTACGGTTTTGCGTTTAGAGGTAAAGAGGTGCTGATAGACGGACGGTAGATATTTTCGGAACCGAAAATATCGTAAGAAGAAAGTATCGTGTAAGGATTTTGGCAATTCAGGATGCGAAGCATTGCCAAAATCTGTTACAGTTTATGTTTTTTAAACTGTAACAGGTGCTGATAGACGGCAGGTAGTAACAGGCTTATCTTTTTATGGCTGAACTGTTACGGAAACCTAAATGTTTTGACTGATAACCGTCGTATGTGATACAATAAAAAACAATGGAAAAAAACAGCGGAGGAATACAATGGAGAGAATTAAACAGTCCAATATCAGAAATTTTTGTATCGTAGCACATATAGACCACGGTAAATCTACGCTTGCAGACCGTATCATTGAAAAGACGGGACTCCTTACGAGCAGGGAGATGCAGGCACAGGTTCTTGACAATATGGAGCTTGAGAGAGAGCGTGGTATCACGATAAAGGCACAGACAGTGCGTATCGTATATAAGGCAAAAGACGGTGAGGAATATATATTTAATCTTATTGACACACCAGGTCATGTGGATTTTAACTATGAGGTTTCAAGAAGCCTTGCTGCCTGCGAGGGTGCCATACTTATTGTTGATGCGGCACAGGGTATAGAGGCACAGACACTTGCAAACTGCTATCTTGCACTTGACCATGACCTAGAGATAATGCCTGTCATAAATAAGATAGATCTGCCTAGTGCCGAGCCTGAGAGAGTTAAGAGTGAGATAGAGGATGTTATCGGTCTTGATGCCGAGGATGCACCTCTTATCTCCGCAAAGATGGGAACAAACATAGATGAAGTTTTAGAGCAGATAGTTAAGAAGATTCCTGCACCGTCAGGAGATGTAGACAAGCCGCTTAAGGCACTTATTTTTGACTCATTATATGATGCTTATAAGGGTGTTATCATATTCTGCCGTATATTTGACGGCTGTGTCAAAAAGGGTGACGAGATAAAAATGATGGCAACAGGGGCAAAAGCAGATGTTGTCGAGGTCGGTATTTTTGGAGCGGGTCAGTTTATTCCGTCTGATGAGCTTTCGGCAGGTATGGTAGGCTATATCACGGCAAGTCTTAAAAATGTAAGTGATACAAGAGTAGGTGACACGGTCACGCTTGAAGAAAATCCTTGTGACGAGGCACTTCCGGGATATAAAAAAGTCCAGCCGATGGTCTATTGCGGACTTTATCCGGCTGATGGTGCGAAATATCCTGACCTTAGGGATGCACTTGAAAAACTTCAATTAAATGATGCGGCACTACAGTTTGAAGCTGAGACATCCATTGCACTTGGTTTTGGTTTCAGATGCGGATTTCTTGGTCTTTTGCATCTTGAGATAATTCAGGAGAGATTAGAGAGAGAGTACAATCTTGACCTTGTAACGACAGCACCTGGTGTTATCTATCATGTTTACAAGACAAACGGTGAAATGATAGAGGTTACAAATCCGTCAAATCTTCCTGACCCGTCAGAAATAGAGCATATGGAAGAACCTATGGTTTCAGCCGAGATAATGGTTACTAAGGAGTTTGTAGGTGCGATAATGACACTTTGTCAGGAAAGACGAGGAGTTTATATTGGAATGGAATACATGGAGGAGTCGAGAGCACTTCTTAAATATGACTTGCCGCTCAATGAGATTATTTACGATTTCTTTGATGCACTCAAATCCCGTTCAAGAGGATATGCTTCGCTTGATTATGAGATGAATGGATATGTTCCGTCAAAACTTGTAAAACTTGATATTCTTATAAATAAAGAAGAAATAGACGCACTTTCATTTATACTTCATGCAGACACGGCATACGAGCGTGGAAGAAAGATGTGTGAGAAACTTAAAAATGAGATACCGAGACAGCTTTTTGAAATACCTATTCAGGCGGCAGTCGGAGGAAAAGTAATAGCAAGAGAGACAGTAAGGGCAATGAGAAAAGATGTACTTGCCAAATGTTACGGTGGTGATATTTCCAGAAAGAGAAAACTTCTTGAAAAACAGAAAGAAGGTAAAAAGAGGATGCGCCAGTTTGGAAATGTAGAAATCCCACAGCAGGCATTTATGAGTGTATTGAAACTTGATGAGGAGTAAAACATCGTATCTAAAACTAAGATAAAAGGGTAGGTATTTGTAAATGCAAAAAGATATTGCGTTATATGTCCATATCCCGTTTTGCGTGAAAAAATGTAATTACTGTGATTTTCTTTCGTTTAGTTCTGATGATGATACGAAAAGAAAATACCTTGATGCCATTTACAGGGAGAGTATTTTTTGGAAAAATAAACTTTCAGGCAGATACAGGATTAAGACTGTTTTTGTCGGCGGCGGTACGCCAACCTGCCTTTCGGCATCGGAACTTGAACGGCTTGGAGATATTATAAAGCAGTTTGATATTGACGATAATGCAGAGTTTACGATAGAAGCAAATCCGGGAACTCTCGACAATGAAAAGATAAATGCAATCAAAAAGATTGGTGTGAACAGAGTGAGTCTCGGACTTCAGAGCACAGTTGACAAGGAACTTAAACTTCTTGGGAGAATTCATACCTACGAGGAATTTCTTGAGAGTTATCATCTGCTCAGGGGTGCTGATTTCGACAATATAAATATAGATTTAATGAGTGACATTCCTAAGCAGAGTTTCGAGAGTTACAGAAAAACTCTTGAGCGTGTTGTGGCATTGAAGCCGGAACATATTTCTTCGTACAGTCTTATAATCGAGCCGGGAACGGTCTTTTATAAGATGCACGAGGATGGACTTCTTGATATTGCTGATGAAGATACAGACAGGCAGATGTATTCTTATACAAAAAAATTCCTTGAAGAAAACGGGTACCACCGATATGAAATATCAAATTATTGCAAAAAAGACATGGAATGTAAGCATAATCTCGTCTATTGGAATCTTGACGATTATATCGGTATAGGGCTTGGTGCCTCATCATATTTTGAGGGAGCGAGATTTTCAAACTTCCCAGAAATGAAGAAATATCAGGATGTTATGTGTTCTGATAAAGTAAACGAATTGAATACATTTTCTTGTGATGCGATAGTTTCAGACAAAGAAAATGGAAAAAACAGGATGAAAACTTCCACGGTTGGCTGTAATTTTGATACGGAAATAAAAAGTAAAGTTGAAAGTTATGAGAAGCTGACAGAAAAAGCAAAGATGGAAGAATTTATGTTTGTCGGTCTTAGAAAGTGCATCGGTGTGTCAAAAACTGAGTTTAAGAACAGGTTTAATTACAGTATTGATGAAATTTACGGTGATGTGATAGATAAATTTATAAAAAATAACCTATTGTCTGAAAATGATAATAGTGATAGAATTTATCTGACAGATAAAGGAATTGATTTAAGTAATTATATTTTGTCAGAGTTTCTGCTTTGAAGCAGACAGAAATCAGATTTGATTGTAAATATACAGGATTGCTCAAGTTGTTTAGCAATGGAGCAATTTGTGGCATCAGTTAAGGGCAGAGCACCTTTTGCCCCCAACATTATAATATTTTAAACAATGGAGGAAATACAAAATGGCTAAAGTAAGTATCTTAATGGGAAGCGATTCAGATTTACCGGTTATGTCAAAGGCAGCAGCGATGCTTGAAAAGTTTGGTATTGACTATGAGATGAAAGTAATATCAGCACACAGAGAACCGGATGTGTTTGTCGAGTATGCAAAGAGTGCAGAGAGCAAAGGCATTGAGGTTATCATAGCAGGTGCAGGTGGAGCAGCTCATCTTCCAGGTATGTGTGCAGCAATGTTCCCGCTTCCGGTAATAGGAGTTCCTATCCATACGAAGTCACTTGGCGGAGTTGACTCGCTTTATTCGATTGTACAGATGCCTTCAGGAATACCTGTTGCGACAGTGGCTATAAACGGAGCAGCAAATGCAGCTATTCTTGCAGCAAAGATGCTTTCTATCTCTGATAAGGAGCTTAGAGAGAAACTTGCAAATTATAAGGAAGAACTTAAAGACCAGGTAGTTGCAAAAGACGAGAAACTTGGCAAGATAGGTTATGAAGCTTATATAAAACAGATGAAATGATGAACGCAAAAGCGTTCATCTTAGAAGTTTCTAGCGAAACTTCAATGTAAAGATATAAGCTTGATTATGAATGATGAACGCAAGAGCGTTCATCTTATAGAGAGCAGATAAATAAAAAATGATTAAAAATTACGGTTCACACATAAAATATGTGAGCTGTAATTTTTTGTGGAAAAGAGGTTATGATGGCTGATAATATAAAATCAGAAATTGAGAAAAGACGAACTTTTGCGATTATTTCTCATCCTGATGCAGGTAAAACAACTCTTACTGAGAAGTTTCTTCTTTATGGAGGAGCCATAAATACGGCAGGCTCGGTTAAGGGAAAAGCAAATTCAAAATATGCCGTATCGGACTGGATGGAGATTGAGAAAGAGCGTGGTATCTCTGTTACTTCTTCAGTTATGCAGTTTAATTATGATGGATTTTGCATAAATATCCTTGATACACCGGGGCACCAGGATTTCTCGGAGGATACTTACAGAACGCTTATGGCGGCAGATTCAGCCGTGATGGTTATTGATGCATCAAAGGGTGTTGAGGCACAGACGATAAAACTTTTCAAGGTATGTGTTATGCGTCATATCCCTATCTTTACATTTATAAACAAGATGGACAGAGACGCAAAAGATTCGTTTGAACTTCTCGATGATATAGAAACCGTTCTCGGAATAAGAACCTGCCCAATAAACTGGCCTATCGGTTCAGGTAAGGAGTTTAAAGGAATATTTGACAGAAAAGCAAAGACAGTCAGGACTTTTGAAGCTGTTTCAACAGGCGGTGCAAAATCAGCGGCAGAAACAGATTATACGATTGACGACCCCGAGTTACGAAAGATTGTTCCGGACAATCTCTATGACCAGCTTGTTGATGAGATTGAACTTCTTGACGGTGCAAGTGATGAGCTTGATATGGAGAAAGTAAGCAAGGGAGAACTCTCACCTGTATTTTTCGGTTCTGCATTAAATACTTTTGGTATAGAAATTTTCCTTAAATATTTCCTCGAAATGACATCATCACCACTTCCGCGAATGTCAGATGAGGGGCTTATCGACCCGGTATCGGAGCCGTTTTCAGCGTTTGTATTTAAGATACAGGCAAATATGAACAAGGCACACAGAGACAGAATAGCATTTATGCGTATCTGCTCAGGCAAGTTCAACGCAGATAAAGATGTTTATCATGTCCAGAGTGGAAGAAAACTCAAACTTTCACAGCCGCAGCAGATAATGGCACAGGACAGACAGGTCATACAGGAAGCGTATGCCGGTGATGTTATCGGTGTATTCGACCCTGGTATATTCTCTATCGGTGATACGATAACGATGCCTGGACATAAGTATGAATATGAAGGAATACCTACATTTGCACCGGAGCATTTCTGCAGGGTTATACAGCTTAATTCCATGAAGCGTAAGCAGTTTGTAAAAGGTATAACCCAGATAGCACAGGAGGGTGCGATACAGATTTTCCAAGAGTTTTCGGCGGGAATGTCAGAGATAATCGTAGGTGTTGTAGGTGTGCTTCAGTTTGATGTGCTTAAATACCGTCTTGAAAATGAATACGGATGTGAGATACGCCTTGAAGCACTTCCTTATGAATACATCAGATGGGTAGGTGACCCGTCAACAGATGTGACAAAACTTAAGCGGATGAACAATGTTAAAGCCGTAAAAGACATGAAAGGAAATCCTTTATTACTATTTGTAAATGAGTGGATGATAAGAATGGTATTAGAGGATAATGAGGGGCTTGAGCTCCTTGAATTTAAGAAAAATTAAAGTGCAAACTAAGATTTTAAAGTATGCAAAAAAGTATGGCTTAAAAGAAAAAATTGAATTAAAAAATTTGCAAATTAAGAGCGGGAGAAGGTATTCTCCTGCTCTTGTCAAGTTTATTGCCTTAAATTTTGAATATTAAAAAATAATTTTATCAATTATCACCCATACATGAATATAATAGATACAAAAAGTTTTTGAGGTGGAAAAATTGGCTACAGTAATGCTTGATGCCGGTCACGGAGGTTTTGACAATGGAGCGATGTTTAACGAAAGAAAAGAAAAAGATGACAATCTTAGTCTGACGCTCAAGGTTGGTCAGGAACTTGAGGACAGAGGTGTGAATGTTATTTATACGAGAACGGAAGATATTTACCAGAGTCCAAACCAGAAAGCAGGTATCGCAAACAGGAGTGATGCCGACTATTTTGTATCATTTCACAGAAATTCAAGCCCGATGCCTGATACATATTCAGGCATTCAGACGCTTGTGTATTCAGCAGAGGGAATACCGCTTGTTATGGCACAAAATATAAATAAAGAACTTGTAAATGTGGGATTTAAAGATCTTGGTATAATCGAAAGACCAAATCTTGCGGTACTCAGAGGAACAAGGATGCCTGCGGTGCTTATTGAAACGGGATTTATAAATACTGATGCGGATAACAGGCTGTTTGATGAAAAAAACGATGAGATAGCAGGAGGAATAGCGGATGCCATCGTAAGAACGGTGTCGGGGGCAGCAGGAACGGGAGTTTCAATGATGTCAGAGAGCAAAACGGCAATCGCTCTGAATAGAAATAAAACTGCTGTAAAAGACGAAACTGCTGTCGGATTCAAAACTGAAAAAGATAGAGCAGATAGTGGAACTGCTACTGATTTAAGCAGTGTTTCCGAGAGGTTTTCGGTACAGATGGGGCTGTTCAGACATTATGAAAATGCCGACAAACTTGCAAAAAATGTCCAGAAACTTGGCTTTGACTGTTTTGTTGAAAAGAGCGGTCGACTTTACAGTGTATGCCACGGCAGATATGAAAAGTATGCTGATGCAAGGGCAGCGGAAGATAATTTGTTCAAGAATGGTTTTGAGACGAGGATTGTTATTTCAGCAGGAATATCAGTCGGAATAAATGTCAAAGTATGAGATAATGTTATGCTGTTTAAATCTGGGAAATGGCAGTCAGTCTTTTGATTAAAATATAGAAAATATATCATTTTGATGTAAAAATACCAGAAATATAGGCAAATCGACCAAAAAGCACTTGCATATTATGGAAATTTGTGATAAAATCTTATTGTTAATAAGTAATTATACTTAGAGTGGGCTGCCAAGTCCACTCTTTAATTTTGTGGAAAAGAGGTTATGTGCTTGACAAAACGCGAAGAATATGAAACACGGACAGAGAAAATTCTCGAACCTATCATGACAGAGAATAATTTTGAACTGGTCGATGTAGAGTATGTAAAAGAGGCAGGAAACTGGTATCTGCGTGCTTATGTTGACAAAGAGGGCGGTATAACGCTTGATGATTGTGAACTTGTAAACCGTGCATGGAGTGATATTATGGATGAACAGGATTTCATTCCGGATGCATATATACTTGAGGTGAGTTCACCGGGACTTGGAAGACAGCTTAAGAAAGAAAAAGATTTTAAGAGAAGCATCGGTGAAGATGTGGATGTGAAATTTTATAAAGCAGTTAAGATTCCAAATCCAAGAAACGGCAAAGAGATGTCTGTTAAGCAGATAACAGGTATGCTCAAAGAGTTTGACAAGGACACGATAACTCTTGAAACAGATTTTGCAAACGAATATGTTATAAACAGAAAAGATATTTCAACTGTAAAACTGACAATAGATTTTTAAAATGATAAAGAATAAGGAGGCAAAAATGGCTGCTAAAAAAACTACAAAATCAGATAAGTCTGAATTGATCGAGGCATTAGATATAATTGAAAAGGAAAAACAGATAAGTAAAGAAGTTATTCTCGAAGCAATAGAAAATTCGCTTCTCGCTGCCTGTAAAAACCAGTTTGGCAAATCAGAGAATATCAGGGTAAATGTCAACAGAGAGACGGGTGAGGTAAAGGTATTTGCCATAAAAGAAGTTGTCGATGATGATGATCTTGAAGATGAAGCTACACAGATGGGTATCACGGAAGCAATCTTAGTCCATGACAAGACTGAGATAGGTGATACCGTTGAAGTTGAGGTCACACCTAAAAATTTCGGAAGAATTGCAGCACAGAAAGCAAAGCAGGTTGTTGTTCAGAAGATAAGGGAAGAAGAAAGAAAGGTACTCTATGTTCAGTATCTTGAAAAAGAGAGGGAGGTTATCACAGGTATCGTTCAGAGATACAGTGGAAAAAATATATGTGTAAATCTTGGAAAAGTAGATGCCATCCTTATGGAGAGTGAGCAGGTCAAGGGCGAGCATTTCAAACCGACAGAACATATCAAGCTTTATGTCGTTGAAGTTAAGGATACGACAAAGGGTCCTAGGATTACGGTTTCGCGTTCACATCCTGAGTTTGTAAAGAGACTTTTTGAAGAAGAAGTAACAGAGATACAGGATGGAACAGTCGAGATAAGAAGTATCGCAAGAGAAGCAGGTTCGCGTACAAAGATGGCTGTCTCAACAGACAACCCTAATGTAGATGCAATAGGAGCGTGTGTAGGTATAAACGGAAGCAGAGTTAATGCTATCGTCGAGGAGCTTCGTGGTGAGAAGATAGATATTATCAACTGGAGTGATTCTCCGGCAGTGCTTATAGAAAATGCACTCAGTCCTTCAAAGGTCATATCTGTTGATGTAGACGAGGAAGAAAAGACTGCAAGCGTCGTTGTTCCACAGGATCAGTTATCACTTGCCATAGGCAAAGAGGGACAGAATGCAAGACTTGCAGCAAAACTTACAGGTTACAAGATAGACATAAAATGTGAATAATTGTTACACTTAGGAGGTGTCAGAATTGGGTAAGGGTAATACATTAGCCGGAAAGAAAACGCCAACACGCCAGTGTATAGGCTGTGGCGAAAAAAAAGACAAAAAAGAGCTTATTAGAGTTATAAAAACACCGGAGGGTGAGATAACAGTTGATTTTACCGGAAAGAAAAACGGCAGGGGTGCATATATATGTAATTCAACTGAATGTTTAAAGCAGGCGGTTAAGAAAAAATCCTTAGAACGCTCATTAAAGACACCGATTCCAAAGGACATATATCAGGAACTTGAAAAGGAGATGATTAAAGGTGAAAGTTGATAAGGCTCTTGGTATGATAGGTCTTGCGACAAAAGCAGGAAAGATTGCAAGCGGTGAATTTATGACTGAAAATGCCGTTAAGTCAGGCATGGCATCTTTGGTTATAGTATCAGCGGAGGCATCTGACAATACCAAAAAAAAATTCAGAAATATGTGTGAGTTTTATCATGTGCCGATTAAAGAATGTTGGACGAAAGATGAACTCGGAAAAGCAACAGGTAAAACATTTCGGGCATCTCTGGCGGTGACTGATAGTGGTCTGGCACAGGCAATTATGAAAAAAATGGATATAGACTAGGAGGTTTTGGTAATATATGGCTAAAATGAAGATATACGAAATTGTCAGCAGTATGCAGCGACAGTTTCCGAATTTACAGAATAAAGATGTTGTTACATTATTGCAGGAAAACGGATTTGAGGTTAAAGGCTCTCAGAGTGTTATAGAGGATGATGCTATAGGATTTTTGTTAAAACACGCAAAAGAGCATTTATCAGATTCTAAAAAGAAAGAAAGTGCAAAGAAAAAAGAACAGCCAAAGAAAGCTGAAGCAAAAGCAGAAACTTCAAAAAAAGCTGATGAGGCTAAGGCTGTTAAGGAAGAAACAAAAGCAGCAAAGAAAGCTGAGCCTGAGAAAGAGACTAAAGAGGTAAAAAAAGCTGAGGTCAAAGAGGAAGTAAAAGAAGCTAAGGCAGAAAAGGAAGAAATAAAAGAAAAGACGGCTGTTGAAACTGAAAAGAAGATTGAAAAAGCTGAGGAGACAAAGCCGGAAAAAGAGACAAAGGAAACAGAGAAAAAGGGAAAAGAGGAAACTGTGAAAGCTGAAGAAAAGAAAGATATAACTAAGAAAGAAGCAGAAACAGAAAAGGAAATAAAGTCTCAGGAAACTAAGAAAGAAACAAAGAGAGACAACAAAGAAAACAGAAATAACGGAAATCGTGATAACAGAAACGGTGGAAACAGAGATGACCGTGATAACAGAAACGGTGGAAACAGGGATGACCGTGACAATAGAAATGGTGGAAACAGGGATGACCGCGACAACAGAAACGGTGGAAACAGAGATAACAGAAACGGAAACCGTGACAACAGAAACGGTGGAAACAGAGATAACAGAAACGGAAACCGTGACAACAGGAACAGTGGAAACAGAGACAACAGAAACGGAAACCGCGACAATAGAAACGGTGGAAACAGAGATAACAGAAACGGAAACCGCGACAACAGAAACGGTGGAAACAGAGACAACAGAAATGGAAATCGTGACAACAGAAACGGTGGAAACAGAGACAACAGAAATAGAAACGGAAACGGCGGCGGATTTTCAAGAGGTCCTGCAATGCCTATGGATTCGATGAAATCTGAGGTTAAGCAGTCAAGACAGCAGAGAGCAAACAAGGATTCAAGAAGTGCAAAACAAAGACATGGCAGAGAGCGTGACAGAGATATGGATGATGAAGAGATGTTTACGCAGGGCAGAAAGAAGAAAAAGGATCCAAATCGTAAGGGTGCTTTCATCAAGCCTGAACCTATAGCAAAACCACAGGAGCCGGAAGATGGAATCCGTACTATTACACTTCCTGAAAAGATGACTATCAAAGAACTTTCAGATATAATGAAAGTAACACCGTCAACTGTTATCAAAAATCTTTTCATGCGCGGTCAGGTGGTAACACTCAACCACGAGATAACATTTGAGGAGGCAGAGGAAATCGCTCTTGAGTATAACTGTATCGCTGAGATGGAAGAAAAGGTTGACAAGATAGCAGAGATACTTAAAGAAGATGAAGAAGACGAGAGCCTTATGGTTAAGCGTCCTCCTGTAGTATGTGTAATGGGTCATGTAGACCACGGTAAAACATCACTTCTTGATGCAATCAGGGAAACAAGTGTAACATCAAGAGAAGCAGGCGGAATCACACAGCATATCGGTGCCTATGTGACAGAGATAAACGGTGAGAAGATAACATTCCTCGATACACCGGGACATGAAGCATTTACTTCAATGCGTATGCGTGGTGCACAGTCAACAGATATAGCTATACTTGTAGTAGCGGCTGATGATGGTGTTATGCCACAGACTATAGAGGCTATCAGCCATGCTAAGGCAGCAGGTGTAGAAATAATCGTTGCAGTAAACAAGATTGATAAGCCTAGTGCAAATATCGAGAGAGTTAAGCAGGAGCTTACAGAGCATGGTCTTATCGCAGAGGACTGGGGTGGCGATACGGTATTCGTACCTGTTTCAGCCCACACAAAAGAGGGTATCGACCAGCTTCTTGAAATGATAATCCTTACTGCCGAAGTGCTTGAGCTTAAGGCAAATCCAAACAGAAAAGCAAGGGGTGTCGTTATCGAGGCACAGCTCGATAAAGGACGCGGACCTGTTGCAACTGTACTTGTCCAGAAAGGTACACTCCATGTCGGAGACAATATCGCAGTTGGTGCTGCATATGGTAAGATAAGAGCCATGATGGATGACCAGGGTAAGAGAGTTAAGACTGCACTTCCATCAACACCTGTTGAGATATTGGGACTTCATGATGTTCCTGATGCAGGCGAGATATTTATGGCGACAGACAGCGATAAAGAAGCAAGAAACATTGCCGAGGTATATATTGAACAGGGAAGAGAAAAACTACTTGATGATACCAAGTCAAAACTTACACTTGACGGATTGTTCTCTCAGATACAGGCAGGAAATATCAAAGAGCTTAACCTTATCGTTAAGGCTGATGTGCAGGGTTCAGTTGAAGCAGTTAAACAGAGTCTTCTTAAACTCAGCAATGATGAGGTTGCCGTAAGGATAATCCACGGGGCAGTTGGAGCTATCAATGAGTCGGATGTATCTCTTGCAAGTGCGTCAAATGCGATAATCATCGGATTTAATGTAAGACCTGACAATACAGCAAAAGAGATAGCAGACAGAGAAAAAGTAGATGTAAGACTTTACAGGGTAATCTATAATGCTATCGAAGACATCGAGGCAGCAATGAAGGGTATGCTTGATCCTGAATATGAGGAAAAAGTAATCGGTCATGCAGAAGTAAGACAGACATTCAAGGCATCAGGTGTCGGAATGATCGCAGGTTCTTATGTACTTGACGGAAAGATTGAGAGAAATTGTAAGGTAAGAATAAGCCGTGAGGGCGAGCAGATATTCGAGGGTGAGCTTGCATCGCTTAAGAGATTTAAAGATGATGTTAAAGAAGTTGCTGCCGGATATGAATGTGGTCTTGTATTTGAAGGATTTAACGATATCAAGGTAGAGGACCAGGTAGAAGCATATATCATGGTGGAAGTTCCTAGAAGCTAAGAGATTGTTATAAGGCAATACCTATGATTTGACAGCAATGTTTATGTTTCATACAATATAAATGTACTCTCAGAATCTTCTGAACGAAGAATTTTGAGAGTACATTAAAAAAAGAATAGGGGGATGATTTATATGAGAAAAAACAGTATAAAATATTCTCGTATGAATGGAGAAGTTCAAAGAGAGCTAAGTAAGATTATTTCAAGAGACATCAAAGACCCGAGAATACATCCTATGACATCTGTTGTGTCAGTGGATGTGACACCGGATTTGAAATTTGCAAAGGTTTTTGTGAGTGTTCTTGGAAATGATGAAGATAAGGAGAAAACAAAAAAAGGGCTTACAAGTGCCGCATCACATATACGTTCGCTTCTTGCCAAATCATTAAACCTTCGCAACACGCCGGAGCTTACATTTTTTATAGATGATTCTATTGAATACGGTGTAAATATGTCAAAGAAAATTGATGAACTCATAGAAAAAGAGTCTGAAAATGAAAAATAATTTTAAGTTTTTGCTCTGATATGAGGGCGTAAAAAGAGCAAAACGCTGGTTTTGCTCTTTTTTGCAAATCGGGAAGAAAAGGGGATATGACAAATGAATGAATTAAATAAGGCTATTGACGAAGCGAAAAAGATAATAATAGCAGGTCATGTAAGACCTGACGGTGACTGTATTGGTGCGTGCGTTGCATTACAGAGATATATTAAAAGATTTTATCCTGAAAAAAATGTATGTGTTTATATAGAAACTGTTCCGGAAGTATTTCAGTTTATGGATGATAAGAAAGATATATTCTCAAACAGTGTGCCGCAGGATAAATTTGACCTTTTTATAGCACTTGACTGCAGCTCGCCCGACAGACTTGGTGATGCACAGAAAGCATTTTATAATGCCAAAAGTACAATGTGCATAGACCATCATATAAGCAACAGATGCTATGCGGGAGTAAATATCGTTGAAGCGGATGCAAGTTCAACCTGTGAAGTGTTGTATTGTCTTATGTCTGAGGATGAAAAGTTCTCAAATTCACTAAATAAGGCAAATATTACAGATGCCATTTTGTCGCTTGAAAATGACAAAAAGCTGGAATTTGAGATTGCGAGAGCTTTATACATAGGAATAATATTTGACACGGGAGTGTTCAGGTATTCAAATACATCAAAAAAGACGATGGAGATAGCCGGAAAACTTATAGAAACAGGTATTCCTTTTTGGAAATATATTGATGAGTGTTTTCTCCAGAGGACTTATACACAGACACAGCTTCTTGGAAGAACGCTTCTTGCGAGTATGCGTGTTATGGATGGAAAGTGTATAGTGGCGACTATCACCAGAAGAATGATGGAGTTTTATGAAGCTAAAACAGAGGATATAGAGGGAATAATTGACCAGCTTCGCATAACACAGGGGGTTGAAGTTGCAATACTTTTACACGAGATAGGCGACCAGGAATACAAAGTAAGTTTAAGGTCAAACAATTATATAGATGTAAGTAAGATAGCATCATTTTTTGGCGGCGGCGGTCATGTAAAAGCGGCAGGCTTTACAATGCGTGGCTCTGCACATGATGTTGTAAACAATATAACAGGTCATATTGAAAGTCAGATGTTCAATAAATAAAGAGACTGTTTATGATAGATAATAATAGCAGCTATAAAAATATAAAGGATGGAAAGCGGAATTTGGACGGAATAATTAATGTATATAAAGAAGCAGGTTTTACTTCTCATGATGTTGTTGCAAAACTCAGGGGGATATTAAGACAGAAAAAGATAGGTCATACAGGCACACTTGATCCGGAGGCAACAGGTGTGCTTCCGGTATGCTGCGGTAAGGCAACAAAGGTCTGCGAACTGCTTACGGACAAAGATAAATCGTACAGAGCAGTGTGCAGGCTCGGAGTTGAGACTGACACACAGGACATGACAGGAACAGTTTTAAATGAATGTGATACTGATATGATTACTGAGGAGCAGTTAAGAGATTGTGTAAATTCTTTTGTCGGTGAGACGGAGCAGATACCGCCTATGTATTCGGCTTTAAAAATCAATGGTAAAAAGCTGTATGAACTTGCGAGAGAGGGAAAGACCGTTGAGAGAAAACCGAGAAAGATAACAATATCAGAGATAGACATTGTTGATATAAATCTTGAAGAAAAAATATTTACAATGGATGTTACCTGTTCAAAGGGAACATATATACGAACACTCTGTCACGATATAGGGAAGAAACTAGGTGTCTGTGCCACAATGGAAAAACTTATGAGGACAAGAGTGTCAGTTTTTAAGATAGAAGATGCACTTACATTGAATGACATAGAAATTCTGTCAAAAGAAAAGCCTGAGATATTCAGGGAGAAAGTTTATAGCGTTGACTCGCTATTTGATTATTCTAAGGTAAATGTGGCAGGTGACGGGATAAGGTATTTGCAAAATGGAAATACTTTAAAGGCAAAAGATTTTAAGCAGGATGTATCCGGGATAAAACAGGATGAAAAAATACTTGTCTACGATGAAAATAACAATTTTAAGGCAGTATATCAGAAAAATGAAAATGATTTTAAAGTGTTTAAAATGTTTTAGTTTTCAAGGAGGCAGAAGAAAAATGGAAATCCTAAAAGGTTTGGATATAAAAGTAAAAAACAGTGCGGTATCACTTGGAAAGTTTGACGGTGTGCACAGAGGTCACCGCCTTTTGCTTAACGGAATATCAGAGAGGAAAGATCTTGTACCGACCGTATTTACATTTGAAATGTCAAATACACCTCAGAAATATATATATTCACAGGATGAAAAAAACAAAGTATTAGAGGAAATAGGAATTGCAAGAGAGGTTATATTTCCATTTAATGAGCACACAAAAAACATGGCTCCTGAGGAGTTTATAGAAAAATTTCTTGTAGAAAAACTTGATGTGAAATATATATGTGTCGGTGAAGATTTTCGTTTTGGAAGAAAACGTGAGGGCAATGTCGGAATGTTAAAAAAATATGCTTCTATATACGATTATGACATAAAGATATTTCATAAGCTTGAGTCTGACAATGAGATAATAAGCAGCACGCTTGTCAGAAAAAAACTTGAGGACGGAGATGTGGCGCGTGCAAACGAGCTTCTCGGACGCAGTTATTTTATAGAGGGAACTGTTATTCATGGCAATGCACTCGGAAGAACAATGAATATGCCGACAGCAAATATTATACCAGAAAAATCAAAACTGCTCCTGCCGTCAGGAGTATATGCGTCAAAGGTAATGATTGAAGGTGATGACATGGTCTATAAAGGCGTGACAAACATAGGAAGAAAACCTACTATCGGCAGGTATGACATAGGTGTGGAAACCTGCCTGCTTGATTTTGACAGGGATATATACGGAAAAAAGATAATGGTTGAATTTTATGAGCGTATAAGACCGGAAAAGAAATTTCCGGGACTTGACGAACTGAAAAACCAGATGGAGGCAGACAAGGCAAAGGTGGCACGCTGGCAAATGTAACAATTTCTTAATCAAAAAGCAATACTTTTTTCCTTGACTTATATTTTTAATTTGTTATGATTATATTGCTTATGTGAAAACCATAAGGGCAAACATAGATGTGTTTGCCCTTTTACAATGTCATAAACTACGATTGTATAATGTAGTGGATTATGCTTTTACAGTGTCAAATATGGCAATAAAAAGCATGGCATTGATAAAATATGACATAAATATCTGTGCTTTAGCAGATTTTATAGCATTTGGCAATAGCTGGTCTTACATAAGTCTGATAATAAAAATAGGGATAGTGAGGAATGAGACTAATGAAGAGAAAATATGTTCAGGGTATTTTATTTGGGGTATTGTTTGCAACAGCAGTAAGCTGTAGTGCCTGTGGAGGAAAAAGGGATGAGGCAAAAAAAAGCGGGGAAACTGTTAATGCAAAGGAAAATGTCGTAAAGAAAAAAGAGGCGGTAAAACTTGTTCTTAGTGAAGCAAAATCACTGCCTGACAAAGTCAAAGATGCTGAGTTTAGTTCAGCAGATAAAAAAATTGCGACAGTCACAAAAAATGGAGTAGTACATGGTGTTAAGCGTGGAAAAACAACCATTACTATGAAAAGTGATAAAGAAGTCATCCATTATCAGATAAAGGTAGCGAAACATGGGATGGTTTATCCTAAATTCACAATGCTTACCGGTGAACATTTAGATATACAGTTCAGCACTAAGGTAAAAGCTAAAAATGTCAAGTGGAGTTCTACAAACAAAAAAATCGCAACAATAAACAAAAAAGGAAAAATAGTTGCAAAAAAACGAGGAAATGTTATCATAAAAGGAAATGATGGCAAAAGGACATATGTATCAAAGATAACAGTTAAAAAAAGACCAAAGAACATAGTATATCTTACATTTGATGATGGTCCAAACAGCTACACGACACCGAAAGTATTAAATATCCTCAAGAAAAATCATGTAAAAGCAACATTCTTTGAACTTCGTCCTGCAAGCTATGACTTTAAGCTTACAAAGAGAGTTATAGACGAGGGACACACACTTGCTTTACACGGATATAAACATAAATATTATGAGATATACAAATCTGAAAAAGTTTATAAAGGAAACCTTGACAAACTCCGCAATCTTTTCTTTAAGAAATTTGGAGTATGGTGCACCGTATCAAGATTTCCGGGTGGAAGTTCAAATACAGTCAGCAGATACAATAAGGGCATCATGACAAGACTTACAAAGAAGCTTGACGGCTGGGGTTATCATTACTTTGACTGGAATGTCGATAGCGAAGATGCAGGCGGAGCAAGAAATCCGCAGCAGACTTTCCATAATGTTACCAGTGAGCTTTGTAAAGGTAGAGGAAATGTCGTACTCATGCATGATTTCTACGGAAACGACAAGACAATAAATGCATTGGACAAAATGATAAAATACGGCAAAAAGCACGGATATGTGTTCCTGCCTATAACAGCCAGCACAGATGCAGTACATCACGGTGTAAACAACTAAAAAAGTCATAAAAGATTTACAAAGGGGTAAACATATACAATATATGTTTGCTCCTTTTTTCATAAAAAAATTGTGAAACTGTCGTAAATCTTGATAAAATTGCGATGATATCATTGCAATTAACACAAAGTATATCAGTTTCGTAGTTATCTATAAAATAAAAGGAGGAGAAAAATGAACTTATTTGATATATTAGGACCTGTCATGGTCGGACCGAGCAGCTCGCACACAGCGGGAGCAGTAAGAATAGGTTATGTCGCAAGGCATCTTTTAAAGGACGAGCCATGCAAAGTAAAGATAGGACTTTACGGTTCATTTGCACAAACGGGAAAAGGTCATGGAACAGACAGGGCACTTATCGCAGGCATACTTGATATGCATCCTGACGATATGCGGATACCTGAAAGTTTTGAAATTGCTAAGGCGGCAGGTATAGAGTTTGAATTTTACAATGCGGACATAAGAAATGCACACCCGAACACTGCACTTATAGAAATGGTCGGAAAAAATGACCGAAAATTAAGCGTTCAGGCATCGTCACTCGGCGGTGGAAGGATAATGGTAAATAAGATAGACGGTATAGATGTAAACTTTTCAGCGGAAAAACCGACACTTATCGTTCACAACATAGACCAGCCGGGTCATGTCGCTGAGGTAACATCAATGCTTTCACATAAGTGTGTAAACATTGCGACAATGCAGCTTTTCAGGGATAAAAGAGGAGGTTATGCGGTTATGGTGCTAGAGACAGACCAGCAGATACCGGAAGAGTCTATTAAATGGCTTGAACATCTTGAGGGTGTGATAAAGGTTACTTATGTAAATATTATGGAATAACTATATATGTGAAAATGGTTGAGAAAAGATTTATCTTTACAGAGGAAATGATAATAAAAAATGCAAATTAATTGAGTGCGAGGAGGAGAGATATGTTTGGTTCGATAAAAGAGATATTAGATAAGTGTGAGAGTGAGGGCAGGGAATTTTGGAGAGTTATCCTTGAGGATGATATGTCAGACAGGAATGTGGATGAGAACGAGTCTGCTCAAAAGATGAGAGAATTGTGGGATGCAATGTATCAGGCGGCTAAGGGATATGACGGCAGTATAAAATCAGCGAGCGGACTAAGCGGCGGTGACGGCAAAAAGATGGAAGAATATATAAAGACACACGAATGTCTCTGCGGTGAATTTATGGGAAAAGTTATCACGGAGGCACTTAAGATGGGAGAGTCAAATGCCTGTATGAAAAGGATAGTAGCTGCCCCGACAGCGGGTGCGTGTGGTGTTATGCCTGCAATCCTCGTGCCTTACTATGAGAGGATGATTTTACAAAATATAAATGTGGAAGATAATGCAAAAAACAACATAACTACCGATTATGGAGATAATAAATCAAATAACATAACGACCGATAATGCAGAACAGAAGGACAAAGACACAAAAGCAAAAAAAGAAGCAGACGAAAAGATAATAAAGGCTCTCTATGTGGCGGCAGGTATAGGAGAGGTCATAGCCCGGAGAGCATCGATAAGCGGAGCGAGAGGAGGATGTCAGGCGGAGATAGGCTCGGCAAGTGCAATGGCAGCAGGAGCACTCACATATCTTCAGGGCGGCAATGAACAGCAGATAGCAGACAGCGTGGCAATGGCACTTAAAAATCTTTTAGGACTTGTCTGTGACCCGGTCGCAGGACTTGTTGAAGTGCCATGTGTAAAAAGAAATGTTGTCGGTGCGGTAAATGCAGTATCAAGCTCCCAGATGGCATCGGCTGGTATAAAAAGCAGGATTCCCGTTGATGAGGTTATAGATGCGATGGCTTATGTTGGTGACAAGATGGATGAGTCGCTCAAAGAAACCGGAGTAGGTGGACTTGCCGGAACGGTTTCGGGGAAGGAGATTGCGGGGAGGGTTTTGTGAAGATTATTAGTGTACCTTTTTGGTTCACTTTCTGTTGCCGAATATGGCGTGTGATTTCCATTATAGCTGCATCTGCCATGGTGTTTACAGGGACACCGCAATATCAGTATGGCAAAAGTGCAAAAGCGGCGACAGTGGTACAGGACAATGAAAACGAGAGTGAGGGTATGCAGACGGGTTTAAAAGTCGCATCAGGAAAAGCGAATAACCGGATTGTGAAAACGGTGTTCAGCGGAAAAAGCGTTGTGAGAAACCTCACGCTCGGTTATGTATCGGGACAGCCTGTTATTGCGTATGAGACAGAAGAGGGAAAGATAAGCTACACATTGTCTTCAAGTCTGTCATATAAAGAATACACATTCAATGTATATGCACTGGAAAAGGTTGGCTCTTCATGGTCAGCATTGCATGGCAGCAGTAAGAAAAAACTAACCATAGGCTATCCTGATATTGAAATAGCAAATCTATATATGTCAGGAAAAAAGGCAGATGCGTATCTTGAGGGAGTAGAAAAAAATACGGTTTGACAAGACAAAGTTAAGCTTAAATGCAGGAGACAGGGACAAGTTAAGCATTGCATATTCTGATATTGATACAACAGGGCAGAATGTAAAATGGTCGTCTGACAATGATGATGTTGTGTCAGTTGATATTGCAGGAAACATAACAGCATATAAGAGTGGAAAGGCAATGGTAACGGCTAAATTAGGAGATGCAGAAGCGGACTGTGAGGTTACTGTTCTGTCCGATTAAGAAGGTAAGTATTCCGTCAAAAGTACAAAAAATAGGAAAAAATGCATTTTACGGGTGCAGTGGTCTAAAATACCTCACAGTTAAAACAAAGAAACTCACTTCAAAAATAGTAGGAAAAGGTGCATTTAAAAAGCTGAATAAAAAAGCTAAGATAAAAGTGCCAAAGAGTAAGTTGAAATTATACGCAAAGATATTGAAAAGATAACATAAAGCCCCACGGGATAGTTCCTGTGGGGCTTTGTTTTTGGTGTTATTTACATAAGAAGTACCACTGGTGATTTTTTCACATTATAATGTTTTTTGTGAAATTTCAAGAAGTTTGCTAGGCGTCGTGTCTAAAGCATCTGCAAAAATCTTGACTTCGTAGTCGGGAACAAAACGGTGTCCGTGTTCTATCTTAGATATTGTGTTTTCAGTTATGTCGTTATAACCATTAACCTGGATTTTTGCGGCAAGATCACGTGTTGATAATTTCTTTTCGCGGCGCAGTTTTCTTATTTCCAGACCGATAATATTTTTTCTGTTTTCGTTATACCAAAATGCTTTCATGAAACCTCCTATATGTGTAAAAAGTGGCAAAAATGCCAAATTATAAAGATATTATAGATGTGTGCTCACATTTCAATATGCTTCTTAAGAATAGAAAAGAAACAGCCGCCGTGTGCCAGATAGGAATATTTTTAGAATGTAAAAAGTTGACAAATATAAATATTATGATTAAAATATGCTTGTTAAGAATATTTTTGTTATAGAGATATTTTTATCCCATATAACAAAATTACTCTTGAAAATCTTAGAAAAGGGGGACCATAGTGTGAAAAATAATATTTTTCACACACAAGATTTGTGTATGTGCACACCTGACATAAATCTGATATGCAAAAAAGTGTGCAGAAGTGAGGATTATTATGAAGAAAAGGACAAAAAAGGAAATTAAGCGGTGTCTTACGGGGATTGTGATAGCATCGCTTATAATCTCAAATGTGCATATTGGCACATTTGCACTTGCGGCAAAAAAAACAAGTATTGCAAAAAGTGTAAAAGTTACAGTGGGAAAGACCGTAAGGGTAAAACTTAAAAACAACAAAAAGAGTGTTAAATGGAAAGTTTCAAAAGGAAAAAAATATGTAAAGATAACTAAAAAGAGTAAGACAGGCTGCACCGTAAAAGGTTTAAAAAGGGTTCGGCAAAGGTACAGGCAGTTATCGGAAAGAAAAAGTACAGTTGTAAAATAACCGTTGCGGCAAAGAAAACGACAAAGAAGCCGGCAACAACGAAAAAACCGGTAACAACAAAGAAGCCTGTTGCAACGGCAAAACCTACGGCGACAACAAAGCCGACAGCTTCCTCAGATGTTACGGTAAAACCGGAAGTTATATGTACTCCGGCAGTAACAGATGTACCAGCCGGAACAAATGTGCCGACAAGCACACCTGCCGGGACAAATGCACCGACAGCTACGGAAACACCGACAGTGGCACCTGTAGTTACGGACGCACCGACAGTGGCACCGACTAATAAAACGGAGCCTAAGGTAACACCTGCACCGACATCGACACCGACAGTAAAGCCAACAGCAAAACCGACACGCAAACCTGGTGAGATTGAGACATTCTATTATGATGGTAGTTTAGACTTAGATGGTTACGATGGGCTATATAATGTAGTTGTAACTGATGATGTGACAGAAATAGATGATGAAGAATTTGAACGGTGTACGAATATGGTAAAGATTACTATATCGAAAAGTGTGAAAAAGATTGGAAAGAATGCTTTTAAATCTTGCAGTAATCTGAGCAGTATTGTAGTAGATGATGAAAATGCTTATTTTGACAGTAGAAATAATTGTAATGCAATAATTTCCAAAAATGGTAATAAACTTATTGCAGGATGCAAAAATACAGTTATACCAAATGGTATAAAATCAATAGGTGATGGAGCGTTTGACTCAAATAGTTCTCTTAAGGAAATAACAATACCTGATAGTGTGACTGAAATAGGTGCGTCAGCATTTAGTTACTGTACAAATCTCGAAAAGATTAATATGCCAGCAAATCTTGAGAAAATAGGAGAGTCTGCTTTTAGTCAATGTGCAAGACTGCTTGAGATTAAAATACCTGACAGTGTGACTGAAATAGGAAGTAATGCATTTTATGATTGTGCCGGTTTATCGGAAATAAATATTCCGTCTGGTTTAAAAAAGATAAATCAGGGGACATATGCATATTGCAGTGGTTTAAAAAAGATTACTATTCCGGATAGTGTTACACAAATAGGATATAATGCATTTAGAGAATGCATAGGATTATCAGAGATAAGTATTCCAAAAGGAATGAGTGAAATTCCGGAAAACATGTATTATGGTTGTACAGGATTAACAAGCATAACTATACCTGAGCATATTACAACAATAAAAGAGGGTGCCTTTGATAGTTGTACAAATTTACAGGAAGTTAAATTCCATGATAAGTTATCAATAATAGAAAATAATTCATTTTCAAATTGTCCGTTGCTTAAGAGTATAGAAATTCCGGCAAGTGTGACAGTTGTGGAGTCACAGGCGTTTGCATATAATGACCTTGATAGCATTGTAGTTGATGAGGGGAATAAAAATTATTATAGTGATAATTCAAATGCGATAATAACAGTGAAGGCAATGGAGTATCTGAAAAGTGGTTCGGATTGGTTCTCACATACATACAGTGCTAATGAGATTGTTGTAGGATGTAAAAATACTACTGTGTCCGCTAAGGTGAAATCAATAGGAGAGTGGGCATTTTGTGGTTGTGTAGGTCTTACTAATATAGAAATTCCTGAAGGAGTTGAAACTATAAAATATGATGCGTTTCAATATTGTCGTGAACTTAAAAAGATAAATATCCCTGCGAGTGTAACGGATATAGGGCTTTGGGCACTTGCCGCATGTGATGCATTAGAGGAGATAACAGTTGACGAAAATAACCAAAATTATGACAGTAGAAATAATTGCAATGCAATTATTTCAAAAAAAGCATTAAAGGTTGATAATTATTGGAAATATCCTGCTGAAAATATGATTGCAGGTTGCAAAAATACAGTAATCCCAGAAGATATTGCAGGTATAGCAGAGGGAAGTTTTTATGATTTGAGAAGTCTTGAGAGTATTACTGTTCCAGATAAAATGGAAGGCTATTCTTCAAATAATGCAAACAATTATAGAAACACTAATTTATTCCCTCAATGCAATAATCTTAAGAGTATTACATGGAGAGGCAAAGAGTATAAGCGTCTGGATGAATTTAACAGTGCATTTCAAGATAATAAAAATCTTAATATGAGTAATCCATTAACATTTATTTACAATGGCAAAAATGGAGAGCAGATGGATAATGATAAATATGAAAATAATGCGATTAATCTTGAAATTGCAAATGGAGTTGAAGATTTATTTTACTTTGCAGAAAATGACAGAATAGTTAAAGTATCAATGGCGGACAGCGTGAAGAAAATAGAAGACCGGGTGTTCCAATATTGTCATAATCTGAGTGAAATTCAACTCTCAAAAAATTTGGAGTCAATAGAGGAAGAGGCTTTTTATGAGTGTACAAGCCTTAAGAAAATAAGTTTGCCTGAAAAAATTACAGAGATTAAAGCAATGACATTTTATGATTGTAGTTTGCTTGAAGAGGTGGAACTGTCGAATAGTGGCAATTTAAAGAAAATAGATGATTTCGCATTTAGTGATTGTGAATCGTTAAAGAAGATAAATATACCTGAAGGTGTAACTGATATAGGAAATAGGGCATTTGAAAATACAGCACTTACGGAAATAACAATTCCTGACAGCATAACGAATATTTCCTATGATATATTTCAGGGATGTGAAAATTTGACGAGTATAACATGGAAAGGACAAACATATAATTCAGCTTCGGAATTTTTTGGAGCTTTTAAAACGGCATATTTGGAGAAAAATGCAAAGTAGGATATAAAGCAAAAATGAATTGCAGGATGTTTAAAATCGGTATAAGCAAAAAGTAAACCAAACAACGATAAAATCGGCATTTACAGTAGTTAAGTGCCGATTTTTTTGTCATATTTCCACAAAAAAATCAGAGAAAATAATGCATATTGCATAAGAAAACATAAAATTTATTATTATACAATTATATGTATTGCAATAAAACCTATACAATATTTTTTGCAAAATGCACATATTAAAAAATTAAATTGTCTGATATGATTAAACCAGTTCAGACAGCGAGTATGAAAAGTTTAAAACAGATTTGGGGTCGGTATTACAATTCATAAAACATCAATCGGATGACGATGGAAGATGGATTAAAGGAAAACGCAGGTTTCAAAATGTAGAAAAAGAAGCAGTAGAATTAATAAATATGATAACCGGTGCAAATATTGCCGGCAATGAGAAAGACGAGGTGGTTGATGTGTGCAGAGCATGGGAAAATTCATTGAAAAATGCAAAAGATGAGGGACAGCGAGAAGGCAGGATTGCCGGGCAGATTGAAGGAAAAATTGAAGCATATATAGATTGTAATATGACGATACCAGAGATTGCAAAGAAAGTGTCGAAGCCGGAAGAATATGTAAGAGAAGTTGTAAAAAAGTTATCAGCAGTATCTCAATGAACAGATAATATATAAGGGTGGGCGTCAGAGATTATAATATGAGATAAAAATTGAAAATAATTGTACTTAATTTTAATAAAATTCCCGACAGCACGAATATAAAAAGTTCGTACTATCGGGAGTTTTTGTTTTATTATTTTGATGCAGTCAAGTGGATATTTGCAATCCATACTGAGAATTTTTTAGTAGTGTTTAATAATAGATTATCTCTTATTGCTCTGTCTCCAGATATGCATCTTTTCTGCTTCTGCGATAAGCTGATCCCTGAAATCAGGATGTGCAACTGAGATAAGAGCCTCAGCTCTCTGCCAAGAAGAAAGTCCCTTGAGGTTTACGATGCCGTACTCAGTTACAAAGTAATTGATGTTTGCACGCGTATCGGTAACGATAGAACCATTTGAAAGAGTAGGTTTGATTCTTGACTGAACAGTGCCGTCTTTGGTTGTGAAAGTAGAAGACATACAGATAAAGCTCTTTCCACCGTTTGAGAGGTAAGCACCGAGTACGAAGTCAAGCTGTCCGCCTGCACCGCTTATGTGTTTTGTTCCGGCACTCTCTGCATTTATCTGTCCGAATAAATCAATATCTACCGCATTGTTTATTGAAATAAAATTGTCAATAGAAGCGATAACTGACATATCGTTTGTGTAGTTTACAGGAGCACTCATGCACTCAGGATTTTCATCTAAGTAGTCGTAAAGTTTCTTTGTTCCTGAACCGAAAGCATATACCTGGCGGCCCTTGTCTCTTGACTTTTTAAGACCTGTTATCTTGCCGGCTTTTGCAATGTCAACAAATGCATCAACATACATTTCAGTATGTACACCGAGGTCTTTAAGGTCTGACTGTGCAATAAGTGAACCTACGGCATTTGGCATACCACCGATACCAAGCTGCAGGCAGGCACCGTCAGGAATTTCATCTACGATATATTTTGCAACAGCTTCATCAACTTCAGTTGTAGGAGCCGGAGCACCTGTCTCAAGAATTGCAGGATTGTCACCCTCGACTATCATGTCAACATTGCTGATGTGGATACCGTTTTCAAATCCGCCGAGACAGCGAGGCATATTTTTATTAACTTCAACGATAATTATATCTGCAACTTCACAGCAGGCAGCCATATGTGATGCGTTTGGTCCGAAGTTAAAATATCCGTGTGCATCCATAGGAGCAGCCTGGAACATTGCTACACGAGGAGGGGTCTGACTGTTTCTGTAATATCCCGGAAGTTCAGAATATTTGATAGGAGAGTAGAAACAAAAGCCTTTTGCTACTGCTTTTCTCTCGATTCCGCTGCTATGCCAAGAGTTCCATGTAAAATGAGAAGCTGCATCTTCAAGTTTGAAGATTTCAGGCTCTTTCATAAGAATACCGCCGCGGATGTTGATGTCTGAAAGTTCAGGCATACGCTTTGCAAGTGCCTTGTCGAGTGCATCAACAGTGCCGGTGCACCATCCATAATCGATCCAGTCGCCGGATCTTATAACTTTGACTGCTTCATCAGCAGTAGTAAGTTTCTGCTTGTAAATTTCATTAAAATCCATAATCTTCCTCTTTTCTGTGTCACAAGATTGTAGTTGTCCTAATTGCATCATTAACATATGAAATGATTGTTATCTGCCATTATAGAAAGTATAGGCAGTAACCGTAGTCCGCATCGTGACACTGATGCGGGCATTATATTATGCAGGAATAGAAATAAGATTTGTTCCTTACACAAATTACAGTATAAATTAAATTGAGAAAAATTATACTGTAATGTCTAAAATTTTGCCAACAATAGAATAACACTAATAAAAAAAATTATCAACAAATGAATTGAGGGACAGGCAGCCAGAATTGTAAGAAAATGTAATTAGGCTATAGTATAAAGTATAACAGTTCGGTCATTCATTCCTTAGTTTCATAAACCTGCCAGCAAGCTGTCAGTCGCTGCTGCGCAGCTTATGTTTATTTCATTTGGAAAATGAAAGGCTATTCAGCTATAAAAAATAAATTAAAAATAAAGTACCTTGAAAAAACTTGCTTAATTTGTCGTTTTGTTATATGATTATCAATGATAGAACCGATTGTATGTGAGAGTTACATAATATGAAAATTGAGTGCATACTTGATTTTCTGATGTATAGGATATATGTGATAGTAGGTCGGTTTCTAAATAAAGCTGATATTGCATCAGTGAAAAACGGACAAGGAGGAACTTATTTTTATGGCAAAGAAAGTAGTTTTAGCAGGCGCTTGTCGTACTGCAATCGGAAAAATGGGTGGAGGATTAAGCACTACTCCGGCACCTGTATTAGGTTCAATCGTTATTAAGGAAGCTCTTAAAAGAGCAAATGTACCTGCAGATCAGGTAGATCATGTATATATGGGATGTGTTATCCAGGCAGGTTTAGGTCAGAATGTTGCACGTCAGGCTTCAATCAAAGCAGGACTTCCTGTTGAGACACCGGCTGTTACAGTAAATGTAGTTTGTGGTTCAGGTCTTAACTGTGTAAATATGGCAGCTCAGATGATTCAGGCAGGAGATGCTGACATCGTTGTTGCAGGTGGTATGGAAAATATGTCTATGGCACCTTATGCTATGATGCAGGGTCGTTTCGGATACCGCATGAACAACGGAAAACTTGTTGATACAATGGTAAACGATGCCCTTTGGGATGCATTCAATCAGTATCATATGATGATTACGGCAGAGAATGTTGCAGATCAGTGGGGACTTACTCGTGAAGAACTCGATGAGTTTGCAGCAAACAGCCAGCAGAAATGTGAAAAGGCTATCGCAGCAGGTGCATTCGATGACGAGATCGTTCCAGTTGAGATTAAGACAAGAAAAGGTGTTACAGTATTCGATAAAGATGAGGGACCACGTCCTGGAACAACTGCTGAGAGCCTTTCAAAACTTAAATGCTGTTCAGGAAAAGAAGGCGGCGTAGTTACAGCAGGTAACGCATCAGGAATCAATGATGGTGCTGCTGCAATCGTTGTTATGAGTGAGGAGAAAGCTAAAGAGCTCGGTGTTACACCAATGGCTACATTCGTTGCCGGAGCACTTGGCGGAGTTGATCCTTCAATCATGGGTGTTGGACCTGTTGCATCTACAAAGAAAGTTCTTGCAAAGACTGGTCTTACAATTGATGACTTTGATGTATATGAAGCAAACGAAGCTTTCGCTGCACAGTCAGTAGCAGTTGGAAAGGATCTTAACTTTGATCTTTCTAAACTTAATCCAAATGGTGGTGCTATTGCACTTGGACATCCGGTTGGAGCTTCAGGATGCCGTATTCTCGTTACACTTCTTCATGAGATGCAGAAGATGGATGCTAAGAGAGGTCTTGCAACACTTTGTATCGGTGGTGGAATGGGCTGCTCAACAGTTGTTGAGAGAGACTAATCCATTTGCCTGTACGGGTGTCACGGATGCCTAAAAAGCATTAAAAATAAATATTGCCGGATATCCTGAGTTTTCGGGATATTCGGATTAATATGTATCTTAAAAAGGAGAAAATATCATGGATTTTATTTTATATGAAGTAAAAGATGCAGTTGCAACTATTACTATCAATCGTCCAAAGGCATTAAATGCTTTAAACAGCCAGGTTCTTGATGAACTTGATGCAACACTTGATGCCATTGACCTTAATACAGTTAGAGCCGTTATCCTTACGGGAGCAGGCGACAAGTCTTTCGTTGCCGGTGCTGACATCGGAGAGATGAGCACACTTACAAAGGCTGAGGGCGAAGCATTCGGTAAAAAAGGAAATGATGTATTCCGCAAACTTGAGACATTACCAATTCCTGTTATTGCAGCAGTAAACGGTTTTGCACTCGGTGGAGGATGCGAGATTTCTATGAGCTGTGATATTCGTATCTGCTCAGAGAATGCAATGTTCGGACAGCCTGAGGCTGGTCTTGGAATTACACCTGGATTTGGTGGAACACAGAGACTTGCCAGAACAGTTGGTGTTGGTATGGCTAAACAGCTTATCTACACAGCAAGAAACATCAAGGCTGACGAAGCTTACAGAATCGGTCTTGTAAATGCAATATATCCTGCTGAGGAGCTTATTCCGGCAGCAGAGAAACTTGCAGCTACAATTGCGAAGAATGCACCTATTGCAGTCCGTAATTGTAAGAAGGCTATCAATGATGGTCTTCAGGTTGATATGGACAAGGCTATCGTTATCGAAGAAAAACTCTTTGGTGACTGCTTTGAGACAGAAGACCAGAAAGCAGGAATGGGAAACTTCCTTGCACCTAAGGATCAGAAAGTTAAGGTTGTTCCATTTAAGAACTGCTAATTTAAAGTATTAAAAAGAAACATGAATGTGTAAGAATATGTTTGTGTTTCTGAAAAATGATTTTTAACCGGCTGCAAAGTGGTAGTGTCATATAGCAGCCGGAATATCTGACAAACAGATAAATATAATATTATGGAGGTTATATCATGAAAGTAGGCGTTATTGGTGCTGGTACTATGGGACAGGGCATTGCTAAGGCATTTGCTCAGACAGAAGGTTTTGAAGTAGCTCTTTGCGATATCAAGCAGGAGTGGGCTGAAGGCGGAAAAGAAAAAATCGCTAAAGGTTATGACAGACTTGTTCAGAAAGGAAAGAAGACTCAGGAAGAAGTTGATGCTATCCTTTCAAGAATCACACCGGGCTTAAAAGAGAACCTTTGTGCAGACTGTGATCTTATCGTAGAAGCTGCATTTGAAGATATGCAGGTTAAAAAGACTACATTTGCTGAGTTAGATAAGATTGCTAAACCAGAGTGCATTTTTGCATCAAACACATCAAGCCTTTCTATCACAGAGATCGGCAACGGACTTACACGTCCAATGGTTGGTATGCATTTCTTCAATCCTGCTGACCGTATGAAACTTATCGAAGTTATCGCTGGTGTAAATACACCTGCTGAGACTGTTGACTCTATCAAGAAGATTGCAGAGCAGATTGGAAAGACTCCTGTTCAGGTAAATGAAGCAGCAGGATTCGTAGTAAACCGTATCCTTATCCCAATGATCAACGAAGCAGCATTCATCAAGATGGAAGGTGTTTCTGATATCGCCGGAATCGATGCAGCTATGAAACTTGGTGCAAATCATCCAATGGGACCTTTAGAGTTAGGTGACTTCATCGGTCTTGATATCTGCCTTGCTATCATGGATGTTCTTTACAATGAGACTGGTGACAGCAAGTATCGTGCTTGCCCACTTCTCCGTAAGATGGTTCGTGGTGGAAATCTCGGTGTTAAGAGTGGAAAAGGTTTCTATGTATATAATGCTGATCGTACAAAGACAGCAGTTGATGCACAGTAATTGATTATATAAATTATGAAAGGTGGTAAAGAAAGGCATGGATTTTACATTAAGTAAAAAGCATGAGATGGCGAGACAGCTTTTCAAAGATTTCGCTGAAAATGAAGTTAAACCTGTTGCTCAGGAGACTGATGAGACAGAACATTTTCCAATGGAAACTGTTAAAAAAATGGCAAAGAGTGGTTTCATGGGTATTCCTATTCCAAAGGAGTACGGTGGACAGGGTTGTGATATTTTAACATATATTATGTGTGTAGAGGAACTCGCAAAAGTTTGTGGTACAACAAGCGTTATTGTTTCAGCTCATACATCACTTTGTGCAGATCCTATTCTTACTTATGGTACAGAAGAGCAGAAAAAGAAATACCTTCCAAAGCTTGCAAGTGGAGAGTATATCGGAGCATTTGGTCTTACAGAGCCAGGTGCAGGTACAGATGCTCAGGGTGTTCAGACTAAAGCTGTACTTGACGGAGATGAGTGGGTACTTAATGGTTCTAAGTGCTTCATCACAAATGGTGAGGTTGCTGATGTTTATATCATTATTGCTTATACAGACATCATCGAAGGAAAGAAAGGCAGAAAGATTAAGAAATTCTCTGCATTCATCGTAGAAAAAGGAACACCGGGATTCACATTCGGAACAAAAGAGAAGAAGATGGGTATCCGTGGTTCTTCAACATATGAGCTTATTTTCCAGGATTGCCGTATCCCTAAGGATGCACTTTTAGGACCTCAGGGCAAAGGTTTCCCTATCGCTATGCACACTCTTGATGGTGGACGTATCGGTATCGCAGCTCAGGCACTTGGTCTTGCAGAAGGTGCACTTGACAGAACAATCGAGTACACAAAAGAGAGAAAACAGTTTGGCCGTACTATCGCACAGCAGCAGAATACTCAGTTCCAGCTTGCTGATATGGCTACAAAGGTTGAAGCTGCAAAGAATTTAGTTTACAGAGCAGCACTTAAGAAACAGGAATTTGCTGACGGTGCAAAGGTATCTTACTCAGTAGAAGCTGCTATGGCTAAACTTTGTGCAGCAGAAGTTGCAATGGAAGTTACAACAAAAGCAGTTCAGTTACATGGTGGTTATGGTTACATCAGAGAGTACGATGTTGAGCGTATGATGCGTGATGCTAAGATTACTGAGATCTATGAAGGAACAAGTGAAGTTCAGAGAATGGTTATCTCAGGTGCATTACTTAAATAATATCGTAAATAAAAACATAAACCAAAAAATAAGACAAGGAGTGACAAAGCTGTGAAAATAGTAGTATGTGTAAAACAGGTTCCAGATACTAAAGGCGGAGTTAAATTTAACCCGGACGGTACTTTGGATAGAGGTGCTATGCTTGCAATCATGAACCCTGACGACAAAGCAGGTTTGGAAGCAGCACTTAGAATAAAAGATGAATATGGTGCAGAGGTAACTGTACTTACAATGGGTCTTCCAAAAGCAGAGGAAGTACTTCGTGAAGCAATCGCAATGGGTGCAGACAAGGGTATCCTTGTAACTGACAGAGTTTTAGGTGGTGCTGATACTTGGGCAACATCTACAACAATTGCCGGTGCACTTAGAAATATTGATTATGATCTTATCATCACAGGTCGTCAGGCTATCGACGGTGATACAGCACAGGTTGGTCCTCAGATTTCTGAGCACCTTGACATCCCTGTAATCTCTTATGCTAAAGACATTAAGATCGAGGGAGACAGTGTTGTAGTAGAGCGTCAGTATGATGACAGATATCATGTATTAAAAGCTAAGATGCCTTGCTTAGTTACAGCTCTTTCAGAATTAAATGAGCCTCGTTATATGACTCCAGGCGGAATCTTTGATGCTTACGATGCTGAGATTACAGTATGGGGCAGAAAAGACCTTAAAGATGTTGATGATTCTAATATCGGTCTTGCAGGATCACCTACAAAGATCGCTAAAGCTTCTGACAAAGTTAGAAAGGGAGCAGGCGAGAAGGTTACTCCTGAAGATGCAGATCAGGCAGTTTCATACATCATGGACAAATTAAAAGAGAAACATGTAATCTAAAATTTATAAGGAAGTGGTGACTAAAATGGGTTTAGAAGAATATAAGGGTGTCTATGTCTTTGCACAGCAGGTAGACAACGAATTAAGCGGAATCGCTTTTGAATTGCTTGGAAAAGCAAAAGAACTTGCAAGTGACCTTGGTACAGATGTAACAGCCGTTCTTATCGGTTCTGATGTTAAAGGTCTTACAGATGAATTAGCAGAGTATGGTGCAGACAAGGTTATCGTTGTAGATGATCCTGAGTTAAAAGAGTACAGAACAGAGCCATATGCTCATGCATTATCTTCAGTAATCAACGAGTACAAGCCTGAAATCGTATTAGTTGGTGCAACAGCTATCGGTCGTGATTTAGGACCTCGTGTATCAGCTCGTGTTCAGACAGGTCTTACAGCAGACTGTACTGTACTTGAGATTGGTGATTTCCCAATCAATGCAATTCCTGGACAGGAAGATAAACAGAAGCACAATCAGCTTCTCATGACACGTCCTGCATTCGGTGGTAACACTATCGCTACTATCGCTTGCCCTGACAATCGTCCACAGATGGCAACAGTTCGTCCTGGTGTTATGCAGAAAATCGAGCCTGTAAAGGGTGCAAAAGCAGAAGTTATCGAGTACAATCCTGGATTTACTCCAAACAACAAATATGTTGAGATCCTTGACATCGTTAAAGATCTTTCAGATACAGTTGATATCATGGATGCAAAAATCCTTGTATCAGGTGGTCGTGGAGTTGGAAGCAAAGAGAACTTTGCAATGCTTCAGGATCTCGCTGATGTAATCGGCGGAACAGTTAGCTGCTCACGTGCAGTAGTAGATAACGGATGGATGCCAAAAGAGTTACAGGTTGGACAGACAGGAAAGACAGTTCGTCCTAATGTTTACTTTGCAATCGGTATTTCAGGTGCTATCCAGCATACAGCAGGTATGGAAGAGTCAGACATCATCGTTGCAATCAACAAAGATGAGACAGCTCCTATCTTCGATGTAGCTGATTATGGTATCGTAGGCGACCTCAACAAGATCGTACCAAAGCTTACAGAAGCTTTAAAAGAGGTTGTAAAATAGACCGAGCTTGTTAAAGCGAGGGATGCTTCTTGACTTTCAGTCAAGAAGAGACAATTTATAATTATATTTTGGTAGTTCTTTAATTCATATATAAAGGCGGCATATCCAAAACCGGAT
>OGRR01000448.1_pt1 | contig 36186 bp, 29 predicted proteins | sample 1553511 | NCBI WGS metagenome assembly OGRR01 (sample SAMEA2580040, study PRJEB22360) | human gut metagenome | biome: human gut; feature: human-associated habitat; material: faeces | place: Denmark | collected 2008/2010 | reverse complement strand
AAAAAGCCTGACGGACTATCGGAAGCCCGTGACTTCAGTCGTGGGTTCTTCACACAGGTAAGATGTTTTGTATTAAATACTTTTTTTGTATCACACCCATCAAGTGCCATGTCCGCTATAACAGCAACGTTTTTGAAATACAAGGCTTCTTCTTCAGATTTACAAAATGCATTCAGCAAAATTCCTTTTTCACTTTTCAATTTGCTTGTTCTGATAAGCATTGTTTCATTTGTCTCAAAGAGCGGAGACTCTGATATAACCTTTCGGATGTTCGGAAATGTACGATTTGATATCCGAATATCTATTACACCGTTCTTGATTTTTAAGGTCGTAATATTTGGAAATTCTTTTTTCATCCCTCTTAAATCATAGACGGCAACATCTCCTTCAAGAGTAAGAATTTTGTTTCTCTGCGTAAGACCAATTTCAGTGACTACATCATTTGTTATTTTTCTTTCCATTTTCTTTATCCCTTTCTTTATTTTTTTCATAAACAATATGCCATATTTCAGAAAATACAAAAAAAATACAGATGCAAAGACTGATATACTGATGTTAACACGATTGGCCCTTATGAAGAGATGGAAAATCTGCAGGAAATGATGAGGAATAAAAGCCTTGGAAGAGATGAGATTGCGTTGGTTTTGAGGTGCTTGGAAAGAAATGGGTAGAAAGGAAATGGGCTATTGGAAAATGCAAGAACCCATTTTTGCCATGTTGCATTGTTTTGCTTAAAATTTTAAAAATATATAAAAAATTCGTGTAATATTTTCAAAAACATTTGTAAAAATATCAAAAATATGTTATATTGATATATATAATATTTGATTAATAGACCCATATTGGAAAGCTACTTGTAGTAAGATTCTAAAAAAATATGGAGGTGTATTAATGTCTACTTCAACTACGGTATGGTATAATGACTATACCATTTATAATGAATTGTTGCGTTTATCAAGACTTCATAAGTTTAACCAGTTCACGTTCGAATACTTGATGAAATATGCAGTCAAAGGTTCTCAGGTAATCTTAGATGAAATTGAGCTTCTTAATAGCGCTGAAGTAGAAGATGACGAAAAAGAACTAATAACTAAAAAGATGTTAATTGTATTAAAGTCCTACAAACATCAATGCCATGATGCAGCGAGCTTATGCTCGCTTGCACCAAGCCCGCAAGGGCTGACAAACGACGACGAAGTCGGAGTGCAGAGCGCGGACGGAGTTTCCGACTCCCGCGTACGTGTCCAATTACCTGCAGCAAACGAGTTTGACCGCAGTTTCCCGTCCGTCGATGATGAACGAAGTATCAAAATAAAGCAAAAATATATACCAGAGTTGGAACAATTGGCAACGTATATTGAGGCATTTCAATTCCCAGCATTTGTTTCTACGTATCTCCAAATTTGTGCAGGAACCGGAAATCTGATAAACAGTTCTAAAATAGAATCATTGCAAAAATCAGAAATCAAAAATGACGAAAAAAAAGAAATCGCGTATTCTCTTATGGTTGACTTATTTTTGGCGAAAAACCTTAACTAATCCATCGATACGCAGAAGACCATGGCTTATTTCTAAAGGCTAATAATATATGGAGGTATATATATGTGTAATGAAATGTCACTTCAGGACAGATATGAGTTCTTGGCTGAACTTAACGAGAAAAAGGAATACACTGAATTAACAGGTGCATTTTTAAAGTTATTTTTGGATACAAATTTTAAATATATGCCGGAAAACTTTGATATGTTGCTGAGTGAAGATGCATCCATGGAAGAAAAAGAAACGATTGCTAAGAACATGCTCAACGCTTTTAAAGATGCATTGCAAAAAGATGAAGTAGTAGGATTGACTGTTGCTGATAATTTACTGGCTTCAGATGCAGAACTTAATTTTCTACATGGATTAATCAATGCAGATTCAGGAATCGATTTTCTTCTTAGTCTAATCAATGAACAGGAATATGAAAAATTTGCATTTCATGCTCAGAAATACTGTCTTGACAATGATATTAATCCAAAATTCCCAGAAGATATGGAAACACTGATAGAATCAGGGGGTTCTGATGATATAAAGAGAGATATCGCTTATGAGGCATTGACAGTGCTGATTAATGCCAAAAATATGTCAAATACAAAATAACTGTAGTGGAAATGCTATGGTATGTATGGAACAAATATATCGAAAAAAAGGTGGGCAGCAGATTTACTCTGCTGCCTCTTTATTTGGCTGTATGTCTTTCAACTGCTGACAAACAACGACGAAGTCGGAGTGTAGAGCACGATATATGTGCGAAGCAGACGAAAGTTCGCGATGCTGAGTGAGCGGAGTTTTGTACTCCTATGCGTGCTCTGGTACCGACGCCGGCAAAGCCGGGGAGGTTCAGACCGACAGACAGCTGATTGTTCATAGTCGGGCTGTTTGCAGAATCACTTTCCTGACGGCAAGTCTGGCCGCAGTTTTTCCCGCCCGTCGATAATTTTTTCTTATGTGCGTAAAATCCATCATATTACTTGTATCAGATATAAAACCATAACAAATCACAACAAAAAAAGGAGAAAAAATAATGGCAAAACTTTATTTTCGCTATGGCGCCATGGGCAGCTCTAAAACCGCAAACGCGCTTATGGTCGCTTACAATTACAATGAGAGAGGCAAAAAAGCACTGCTTGCAAAACCTCTGACAGACACGAGAGAGATTGGTGTAATGCATAGCCGGATTGGGTTGGAGCAGCCGTGTATCAGCGTTGAAGAATTGGTTCAGATGAACGATGCAGCGCTTAAACAGTATGACTGTTTCATTATTGATGAAGCGCAGTTCTGCAGGAAGTCCGATATTGAGTTTTTTGTTCACATCGTGGATGACCTCGGGATTCCGGTCATCTGTTACGGCCTGCGTGCTGATTTCCAACAGAATCTTTTCGAGGGCAGCCAGTGGCTGCTTGCGTGGGCAGACAAGATTGAAGAAATCAAGACGGTCTGCTGGTGTGGCAAAGGCGCCCGCTGTAATGCAAGGATTGATGAGAAAGGAAGAATTATCCGGGCAGGAAAGCAGGTGATGGTTGGCGCTAATGAGAGTTATATTTCTCTTTGCAGGCGCCATTTTAGAGAAGGAAAGACTTATCCGGACATGCAGACAAAATCAGATTTGCCCAAAAGACATATGGCTGAAAAATAGTAACACAAAAGCATTTTAAGAGCAGGCGAAGCCTGCTCTTATTTTTCACTCGTCCCTATCCACCGTACAATCAACAAATATATCGATTTCAGGCCATTCTTTTGAAATGATATCCCCGACATATTGTACTATCTGTTTTATTTTCTCAATCCCATCATATTTTTCCAGGAATTCTTTTATATCGATTTCACAGTACTCGTCTTTGTGCAATTGATTCATTTGTATGATGATAGAATACAAGTAATCATCATACTTCTCGGAAAATCCGCCTGACTGAATACACACTTTTATACATTCCAGACGTTTGCCCAGGTAATTAATGACATCTTCAACTTCAATAAGTAAAATATTGTCATCGTATGGTAAATCATGTATTTCGTTAACAGGCGAATAACTGTCTATCAGTTTCTCTTTTCTATAGTCAATGTCTACATCTGGAGATAATGAAGAGCCTTGCCCTGGGTCATCATCATAAAAATCGAAGAATAATTTTTGTATCATAATATGCCATCTCTCTTTTAGAGGGTATAGATGCTTCTCAGGAAATGTATTAATCAGCAATCCTTCGATATGCCCACTAAATGCAGACCACTCTGCTTTGTCTGTAAGAATGTCAGCATCTGCGATATAAACTGTGAAAGTATTTTTGTCTGTCGGTTTATCGTTAAATAATACAATCTTCAAAACGTCAACATTTCTTCTGTCGAAATCAAGGCCAAACATTACGGCCATTTGCGTATGGCTTTTGTTTTGAATCTCTTGCTGTTGCTGTAATACCCTAACAACCTCTTCATCTGAGTATTCTTTATTTACTTCTTTACCATTACTTTCAGTATACTTTATATATTTTTTCATTTATATAAAAAATCCCTTCTTTTCATTATTTTCAGTATAACAACTGCACAATGTCACGTCAATCAATTTATGCTCTACACTCAGCCTTACGGCTTCGCTTGACATTTGCTGCGCAAATTGGTAACGACTCCGGCAAAGCCGGAGAGTTATCAAATATAGTGATTTCGGTAAAACTATACATCTTTTGAGATATTTCCCACAAAAAAACAACCTCACAGATATTTTCCGTGAGGCTGTTTGGTCAGTTCTTTTTTGCTTTATTCTTTTTTTTGCTGTTACTTTTTTTCTCCGATGAGTTAGATGACTTGTATGCTTTTTTGTAGATTTTTTTGATGCCTTTTTTAATCTTTTTATTGTGCTTATCTGAGATTTGATAGTCTACAACAGAAAGCATGACCTGGAAAAAATCATCTTGGAGAGCATCGTCTTTTAATTGATTACATTTGCGGCAGCAGCACTGAAGATTACTGTAATCATAGGTTCCTCCTTTAGATATCGGAACGATATGGTCAACGGTAAAACTATCGGGCGGCACGAATCTTCCACAAATGCCACAAGTGCCTTTGTCCCGTATGTAAATATCGCGGCGTTCCTTCGCTGTAAAACGTCTGCGCGGAGTTTTGACAATTTTGGCTGAACTGTTTGACGAAACTGCTGGTGCTGATTTTTTCACGGATTCAGCAGGGATGCTCTCAAATCCTTTTAATTTTTTGCTGCATCTGTTGAGAATCGACACAGCGAGGTCATTCGCCATCTCGGTCGCTTCATTAACATCACTTACCAGGTCAGACCTGCGCGCAGAGGCATCGTAGTGTATATACTGCTTCGTTGCCTGTTTGTAAAGAATCTGCATTTCTTACTCCTTTCTTCTTTTGGTTGATGTAAAAAATATGCAAAATTTCCGCAAAGAAGAAAAAAGGACGCAAGATTCAGCATATTGCAGACAAGAGAAAATAAATGTAAGGAGGAAAAGATATGCTAATTAAAGCGTGTGTTATCATTTTATGTCTCGGCATCGTGGTAATCCTTGGTGGGATTGCTATGCTGTGCTGTATGGATAAAGAAGAAGCAGGAGCAAAAACAATGCTGGCGGGGTTTCTGTTGTCGGGTCTTGGGGTGGTATGCTTATTGTTCCGGACAGTCGGTGCTGCACCGGCCATCATTGTCGGGTTAATGTGTGTATGTTATGCGCTGGTAATGATTCTGACAAGCTGATTTCTTATGTCTCAGATTTTTCGGCATATTAAAAAAGTAAAAAAATATCAGAAAAAAGAAAGGAAAAAAACTATGAGTAAATTAGAGAAAATGCCAAAGGAAGAACTTGTCAACGTGCTTTCAATACTTCTGAAGTATGACTCGCAGCTGAAAGACTACGATATTGAATTCGGACCTGAAGCCGTGAACATCAGACTTAATGGCCAGCCATGCGGAGGCATTACCGTCAGAAACATTTACGATGCGTATGAAAGAGTGGGGAATGTCTCACAGATTGCAGATTCTGTAAAAGATTGTATCTTAAGACTGAAACCACAGTCTCCACAGGCTCATCCGTCTCGTCAAATGGGACAGCAGCCAGAAATGCAGAAAAAAGAGCCGGTTATCATTGAAGTGAAAGCGTCCAGGGTCATGGAAATCCTGGAAGAGATGAACTCCAGTACTGCAGATGTAGAGTATAGGAGACCAGCGGCAGCAGCCAAGCCAGAATGCTTTGATTATGCAAAAGAAGAAGACACTTCTGAGACCGTATCACGGACAAAAACAAATCAGGAGAATCAGAACGATTTTTTAACAAATACGACAAAACAGCAGATTAACAGCAACGAATTCTCTCTCGATGATGACGATGATGACGATGTGACCGAATCAGACGTTCAGGCCACACCGATGGTCTCAACCGATGGCCCGGAGGTCGCTCCGGCAGCATGTGATTCCGTAAATTTTACTCCAGCCCAGGAGGCGAAAGAGGATACAAAAAAGTCTTCAAACCCGCAGGCCGGCATGGGATTAAAAGATGTACTTTCAGCAGCGTTAGGCGTACCAGAGGCTGGAAGCGAGGAGGCAGAAGCCGCAGCAAAAGCCGAAGAAGATAGGTTTGCTCTGTAGGCATAGTTAAAAAATAGCAGATGCGTCAGCACCTGCTATTTTTTTTGTATTTTTTTTCGCTGGCAAAGGCAAATATTCTGCATATTGCAGATAGAAAAACATAAAAAAGGAGAACGACATGGCAGAAAAAAAGCCTAAAAGTATAGAATTTGAACTACATAAAAAGGCTGCAAGGCCTAATACGGCACCAATTGTGAATAAAAAAACGCAGCAAAAAAAGAAGAAAAAGAAAAAGAAGAACCCTCAGGCGGACAAAAAAAATCTACAGAAAATGGAGGCACAGCGTTTTAAATCAGCATTAAGCAAAATCACACAGGGGATTGTCTTTTCAGAAAAATCCATTTTCCAGTCTGTCGACGTATCCTCAGAAGTACATACTACTAAAAAGTCTGTGACTTACACTGTTATGATACAGCCAGTGCTTAAAAACAACAGCATCGGGCATGTCAGGGAAACAATCCTAGTGTACAGCAAGAACTGGACAGTTGATATGATGAAAAAAGAGATATTGGATGTGCTGAAGCGTGACTCTTACGATTTTATACCAGATAAAGAAACAGAAACGGATATCAAGCAAAGAATCCTGGACATTATAAAGTCTCATCCGGATGTCGTCGTAGATAAGGAATTCATACCATATACAGACTGGTTCTGCTCACGGTATTTCTGGCTCGCAAATGCAGTGATAAACAACGATACAGAAAAGGGAGAACCAATCAGACACAAGCTCACAAACATGGTAATCAGCCGAAACGGGGAAATCAGTTTCCAGTATTATCAGTTCCCATTTATCTACAAGAAAGGAAAGATTGGAACGCGGAAAAACTACGGCCAGAAGCAAGCTGCAAAGTTTATTAATGAAAACGCTGGAGAACTGCGAAAATGTCTTGCTTTTCAGCAAAACAACAAAGACGAAAAGAAGAATATAAAGATAATCATCAATAACGATTCCGTGCACATAACGATTGGCTTTGGCGATAAAAGCTATAAAAAACATATGACAGGAACGGTTGATTCTGTTGCACTTGAAACATGGGATGAAGTAGTGACAGAAGAATACTATGAGGAGAAAGAGGCCTTAAAAAAGAAGATTGAATCCAGGCTCAAGAAACTGAAAACCTGTGGAAGCCTGCTGCACCGGACCATCCTGAAAATGGTTGCAGAAAGAGAGGGAGAAGAGTGGCCGGAGAAAGACGCGTATGACTGGGAAGAAAAAATCATAACCGAAGAGATATATTTGACCCTGGGTTCCGGGGTTTCTAATATCGTCTCCAAGCAGGAAATCGCTGATGCGGTGGCGGACCTCATAAATTGTGGCCTGCTGCGAAAAAAAACGATGAAAAAAGTAGGTAAAAATGGACGGTTCAGCGAAATATTCCTGCCGGGTGCCAAAAACACAGTCCTGCTGCCGGGTGCTGATTATAAAGTCTTTGCGGAAATGCCTTTTGAGAGAAAATGTTGCGGATTTAATCATTTTACAGATATGGACTGGATAGACTGGCTACGGAGCCGTACGCCGGACAATCTAGACCAAACTCCTGACAGCAATATCACGGAAGCCTTATCTTTACTGGAGCATCGCTGTGTTGCTATGCTATATCCAAAAAAAACACGTGAATTTCTTAGAAAGATGCCTCCGGCCTGGATGGAATACGCCGAAACTATGTATGAGATTACTGACGATGAAGGCGAAAGAAGGTACTGGAAACTCGTGCAGAACTGGCTTTCTTAAGGCTTTCGGCATTCTGCATATTACCTCAAAAGAAGAATGAAAGGAGACAAAAATATGCAGAAAGATAATTTCCCAAAAATTCCACCGCTGCCGCACATTACCGGAAAGGAGTTGTTCGAAGACGACAAGAAAGCGGAGGAGTGGTTCCATGCTTTAACCCTGCGGCGCGCCGCGCTGGCTAATCTGATTGCTTCAACACAGGCTTCCATGTACAGCAAAGACGGAAGTCCGGATGCGGAAGAGTTTGTCATCGTGTCGCCGTGCACAGATGGCGTATACCGATACCAGTTAACGAAGTTTGACAAATTCGGGCCGGTGTATGACGAAAAAAGAGACGACGAAAGAGAAATCGCAAAAGGGATTCCGAATTCGTATGTTGTTGTGGAGGTGATGGAGAAGTAGGGGAGGACTGCGGGGTGGATAAAGCTTGGAATGGAAAAGAGAAGAGAAAAGACAAGGAGAAGATACAGAGAAGCCCCAGAACCCGCAAGCGGGTTCTGGGGCGTTTTGCTCCAAAAGGGGTTTTACATCATCGATAGACTGGTACACGCGAGCATAGCTCGCGGTATCATAAATATTATACTATACGTTTTCCTCTCGAAACTAATTGTAGTATACACAATATTTTTGTAAAATACAACCTTCTTTGCATTTTTCTGCATATTAGACATATACAGATTGATTCAGAAGGAGGAATAAAATGAGAAACAGATGTATGTTTGAAAAGATGGCTGCTGGGATGGCACTGGCTGCGGCGGTGATGGCCGGCGTGACGGCGATGCCTAGAAGCGGGCAGGGGCTGGTGGCCAGAGCTTATGCCGCAGATGTAAGTAATCAGAATAGTCAGAATATTTCGGGGGGGGTACCAGGAGTAAAGATGACGTAGATAAGACAGACGAAGTGGGCAGCAAAGAGGGCAATGTTGAAGTTGGCGCGGAGAGCGGAGAAGGTATCTACGACTTCAAGGATAACAAGACGACCGGAACCGTTACTGTTACCAAGAAATGGGATGACGGGCTGACCAATGTGGAGCGTGAAATTCCAGATATGTATCTAAGCACCGAAAAGCCGAGCAAGAGCACAAAGGGGTATACCGTCACGTTCCACGGGAACGGGCTGAAGTTTGCGGACGGGACCGACGAGAATATGGTGGTTTACAACTCTTCCGGGCAGATTGTGGAGGGGAGTTATAAGGAAGCAGTAGGGACCGGAGTTGGATGGTACAGTGATGAGGCATGTAAGAGCAGGGTAATAATTTCTGATGATGGCATACCGCAGGGCAAGCTGACCGGGGATTTGGACTTGTGGGCGAAAGAGATGACGTTTGAGATTAAAGGGTATACTGACGACTATCAAAAAAAATATAATGATTTCAATTATTTAATTCCAGATACCGTGACCGAAGTTATCTTTACCGATGGAGCAAAGCCAAAAACGAAAGAAGTCATTGATGTTGATGCAGACGGAGACGACGGTGTTGTCGCATGGTTGGATGATGACGCAGGAGCAGTCATAAAAGTATCTAAACAGATTCCGGGCGTAAAAGTACAGGCGAATGAATACAGTGGAAATATGTTTAGTTATGCCAGAGAACTTCAAAAAATCGACTTCAAAATGCTGGATACACAGAACGTAACGGATATGAGAGGTATGTTCTACGGCTGTTTTGGTTTGGCTAATCTGGATTTGACACCGTTGGACACACAGAACGTAAAGAATATGCAGCACATGTTCTCCGGCTGTTCCGGTTTGACTAGTCTGAATTTGTCACCGCTGAATACACAGAAGGCGACGGATATGAGAGGTATGTTCTACGGCTGTTCCGGTTTGACTAGTCTGAATTTGTCACCTCTGGATACACAGAAGGTGACGGATATGAGCTACATGTTTTATGGCTGCTCTGGCCTGATAAGCCTAGATTTGACACCGCTGGATACACAGAATGTGACGGATATGGGTTGCATGTTTTGCAATTGTTACGGCCTGACAAGTCTGGATTTATCGTCGCTGAATACACAGAAGGTGACGGATATGAGTAGAATGTTTCAGTATTGTTCTGGCCTGACTAGCCTGGATTTATCATCATTAAATACACAGAAAGTGACGAATATGAGTAAAATGTTCTCCGTCTGCTCTGGCCTGACAAGCTTGAATCTGACGTCGTTAAATACGCAGAACGCGACAGATATGAGTGGTATGTTTGGCAACTGTCGCGGCCTGACAAGCCTAGACTTAACTCCACTGGATACACAGAGAGTGACGGATATGAGTGGAATGTTTCAGTATTGTTCTGGCCTGACTAGCCTAGATTTAACCCCGCTGGATACGTCAAAAGCAACGAACATGAACGGCATATTCGAAGGCTGTTCTAGTCTAACAAGACTGGATTTGACGCCGTTAAATACGCAGAACGTAACGAATATGAGTGAAATGTTCTGCAGCTGCTCTGGCCTGACTGGTCTGGATTTAGCTCCGCTGGATACTCAGAACGTAACAAATATGCAATGGATGTTTAACGGCTGTTTCAGCCTGAAAAGCCTGGATTTATCTCCACTGGATACACAGAATGTGACGTATATGAGAGGAATGTTCCAATACTGCTCCGGCCTGACTAGCCTGGATTTAACTCCGCTGGATACACAGAAAGTAACGAACATGTGGAGTATGTTCTACGGCTGCTCTGGCCTGACAAGTCTGGATTTGACTCCGCTGGATACGCAGAATGTGACGGATATGAGGGACATGCTCGCTGGCTGCTCTGGTCTCACCAGCCTCACCACTGGCACCACTTTCAAATTTATTGGCACGGGTTATTATCTCTCCGGCACCTGGCAGAACACCGCCGGTGAAACCTTCAACGGAAACTATAATACAGCGAATTTCCCCTCCAATGTTGCCGACACCTACACAAAAATTTCATCTTAACACACATCGAGCCTGCAGCGCGTAGCGCTGCAGGCTCTTCTTTTTTCCTTTCTTTTTGTTATCTTTTTCTCTTTTCTCTTTGTTTTTCTCTTTGCTTCTATCTTTATTTTCGCTTTTTTTTTGTTTGTTTTTACTTTTGCCTTCTTTGTTCCTGTTTTTTTGTTCTTTTTTGCTACTATTTTTTTTGCTTTCTGAATTCTGCTTTTTTTTGTCATTCTTTTTATGTGCTATGCGAATATTCGCCGTATGTTGAGAGAGGCCGGTGGCCAACTAGAGGAAGGATTTTGCAACAACACGCCGGATTTTGCATATTAAATGATGTAAAAATATCGGTGCGTTTTTGTGCCGGAAAACAAAGAATGGAGGTAAAGAAATATGGTAAGTTTAAGCAAAAGAAGAAAGGAAGCGCGGCTTCAGTCATATGACGGAAGGATTCTTACGGCAAGAAAATATAATGCTACGATTTTTGGCATGATATTGTACGGCTTGGTGGCAAATTTTCTGATTTGCCTCTTTTGTAGCAATATGGCAGCAACGGTGAATTCTGTTGCGTTCTTCCTAACCTATCTGGTCTGTGTGATTGTTGGATGTATAATGTCTGCGGTATCTACGAATCCTGTAGCTGGATTTGTCGGATATAACCTGATTGTACTACCAAGCGGGTTTGTGATTTCCGTTGCGGTGCAGGAATACGGCGGGCTCGACTCCGAAGTGGTGACGGAAGCGTTTCTGGCTGCAACGTTGATTATCGCGACTATGACGTTTTTCGCAGTCCTGAACCCGCAGTTCTGCAACAGGCTTGGCAGTCTGCTGTTCATGGCACTGATGGGGCTCATTGCGGCTGAGATTATATTGCTTTTTATGGGAATAGAAAGCAGTGCGGTTTCCTGGGCTAGCGCAATCATTTTCAGTTTCTACATTTCGTATGATGTATCGCGTTCTCAGATGTACCCATACACAGTTTCAAATGCGGTTGGCAGTGCAATGGATATATATCTGGATATCATTAACCTTTTCTTGTCATTGCTTGAAATCTTTGGTCAACGTTCAGACGACTGAATGCTACAGCGGCACGGTGCTTTGCACCGGCCTCTTTTTTTTGTTGCAAACTTTTCAGTGAATGCCAAAAACCAGCATATTGTATCTGAAAATATAAAGAATCTGAAAATATAAAGAATAAAGAAAGGGAAAAGAATATGCCAAAACTGAAATGCAAAAACAAATATTGCAAGTTCCACAGAGGAAGCGGTTGCAGCAAAAAAAGTGTCACGCTGGACCGAAAGGGCGGGTGCGAAACTTATGAGCCGGGATTCACTTATTATTTCTTTTACTGCTGTGAACATATGCAGACAAATTTTCTTACATACCCAGAAATAAATGAGTATCCAGCATATAAATACAGCATCTATTATATGACAAAGTGTCTTCCGGTCGAATGCTACAGTGACGATATCCGGGGTATGCTGGTCATCTGTGACAGCCGGACCAAAAAACCGCTGAATGCAAATGACCTGATGGAATTGCTGAACGATAACTTGGATGAAAACGCGCTTAATGCCTGCGTCGATGATTACCTGAAAAACGGACTACCAAAAGCGACGGAAACAAAAAAAGATGAAATGGAAAAAATCGTAGAAAAAGAATATGGCTGGCTTTCTCCAAATGGTGTCTTTTACCAGTCTGAATGGGGAACGCATGAACTGGCTGCACAGGAATTATGCCGTAACTTAATTGGAGAGGGTATTTATCCGCCATGCCGTGATGAATTGATAAGAAGAGGCTGGGCGCTGGTCCATGACCCGTCTTTGACTGGAGCTTATCTGGTAACAAATCAGAGACCACTGAGTAAAAGGCAGCGTGATTTCCTGTATGGATATTTTAAGGATATGGGAATGACGGGCCGAGCAGAGCTATATCAGAAGGAAGATGGAAGCGGGATGTTGCCGGCAAGAGGAATAGAAGAATAGGTAAGAAAAAGAGCGATTGCGACAAGCGGCGCTCTTTTTTCTTGCCTCTAAAAATATATCAGTATACCGATGTATTTTCTTAATCTGGCTGCTGTACCAAAAATAACATCCCGCAAAAATTGGACGCTTTCCATGAAATTCTGCATATTGTATATATCTAAAAAATTCAAAAGAAAGGAGCAAAAAATGTCAAAAGCAAAACGCAAAAATAAAAAAGAACTGGTCATGCAAAAACGCTATTGGGACCAGATAAAAAAACGGTACCCGTTCCTGGAAGAAAAAACGCACTGGTATACCGGGACAAAACTTTCAAAAAAAGAAAAGGAAGAGACCCCGCCAATATTGAGTGCATGGAGTGGCGATATTCCAGAAGGGTGGGTCATTCGATTTGGGCATGAACTGTGTGAGGAGTTGAGAGCAGAGTTTATCCGCTGCGGCTGTCTGTATACAGCACAGATTCTACAGGCAAAAGAGAAATATGGAGATTTGAGGATTTACCTTGGTGGAGTGCCGAAAAACTGTAAAGCAGAAGATATCATTGATAAGTACAACAGTATCTCAAGCAGCGTATGCGTCCATTGTGGAAAGATGGACACGCCAATCATTAATGACCGCGGCTGGATTATCCCATGCTGCAAAGAATGCTATGAAAAGATGAATGAAAGCAGGGATGATTGGTCCGATGGGGCCCCTATCTACGAAAGCCTGACGGTGTCGGGAGACTGGACTACCCCTGACAAGATACTGATGCGTGTGTATGACAAAGATGAGGAGGCTAAAATGCAGGAGGTAGATATAACCGATACAGTAAACCGTCTTCGAAACAAAAAAATCGTAAGTTACGAAAAGGCCTTGTTGCCGGATACTGGAAAGGGACGCAAATAATGCCTGCGATTATCTTTTTAGTTTCCTCTTTTTTATGCGGGTTTGGAATAGCCGGAAAGATTCTGGTTGGACGAAAGGCTGAAAACACAATATGGTGCAGGCTCGCCATGGCTGTTGGCATTGGATACCTGATATCAGGATGGACAGCATATCTTGTATCGTATACCGCGAAAGTAATGTTTGGCATGAGATATCCAAAGATTTATGGAAATGCAGTCGCAATCGCCGTAACTTGCTTTATTGCATTCGTAACAATAAAAGGGAAGCGACATACGGAAGACAAGTCAGGAATCCAAAACAAGCGATTGTTTGCAAGAGAAGGGTTGCTCCTGGGTGCTCTTTTTGGTTTTATTTTATGGACTATGTTTTATGTTTTCCATATTGATACAGAAAATGGAAAAGAGATTTTAAAATCCGGAGTTACGGTTTTTAGCGACTATTCCCCGCATACCGCAATGATTCGTTCCTTCTCATTCCATGATAACTTTCCAACACAGTATCCGCATTACGGTGGACAGGACGTCAAATATCATTTCATGTTTCAGTTTCTGGCTGGGAACCTGGAATTCCTGGGAATGCGGATTGACTGGGCATTTAACCTTATCTCAGCGGCATCTCTTTGGGGGTTCCTGGTCCTGCTGTTTTATTTCACGCAGGAACTGACAGGGAACACAGCAGCAGGCGCCCTGACTGTCCTGATGTTTTTCTGCCGAAGCAGCATTGCAGTATTTGACAGACTCATTCAGTCAATCGCAAATGGGAACTGGCGTGATTTCTTACATAATACATCATTTATCGGTTATACAGCACATGAAGACTGGGGGCTTTGGAATTACAACGTATTTTTAAATCAGCGGCACCTGGGGTTTGGCCTGCTTATCGCTATTATCCCTATCATGTATTTTTCAGGACGTCTGGACTGGCTGGACGAAAAGAAAGAAATCAGCGAGAAAAAGAACGCTGTATCGCAGAGCCGTGCGGCTGTTGTAATGAAAACAACTTGGTTAAGCAAACAGGCCTGGGCTCTTTCTCCTGACTGGCCGATTGCCGCCATATTTGGCGTAATGCTTGGGGCGCTGGCATTCTGGAACGGTGCGGTTGTTGTTGCCACACTGCTAATCCTTGCAGGGTTTGCCATTATGTCGTCAAATGAATTTGACTATGTAATCATGGCTGTCAACGCAATTGCGTTGTCTTTTGCACAAAAAAGATTCTTTATGCCTGCAGGAATCGCAAGCAGCATGAAGGATGAGATGAAGACAAGGTTTTATTTCGGGTTCCTGGCTGATAAACAGACCGCCGGCGGAGTAGTATTATATCTTATCATGCTTTCCGGAGTCTTTTTTCTCGGTGTGGCTGCCTTCCTTGTAATATTCAAAGGCAAGAAACGCGCGATGATTGCCGCTTTTCTGTTCCCGGTGATTTTTGCCTTTACAGTTTCCATGACACCGGATATCGCAGTCAATCACAAGTACATTATCATCTCAACAATCTTTTTGAACATGATATGGGCATATGCGCTGACGAGATTATGGGGAAGCAGAAACATCTTTTTAAGAACGCTGGCCGTGTTGCTGGCGATAACCCTGACTGCCACCGGGGCTTATGACCTTCTGACTATCTACAACGCAGATAAACGCGCTTTAAAGATAGACATGGGCAGCAGTCTTACAGAATGGTTAAAAGAAAATGTAAAAGAAAACGACCTGGTGCTGACGGGAGAAGAAAGCATGTCGGAAATCACCTTATCCGGAATCATGTTATATAACGGCTGGCCATATTACGCATGGTCTGCGGGTTATGATACAGATACCCGGGCAGCAAATGCGATTGAAATCTATTCCTCAAAAAACAAAGAAAAAGTAAAAGAACTGGTAAAAAAGGAAGGGATTGATTATATCATTTATGAAGACGGGATGACGTATGAAGAGCATGAGTGCAGCGATGAGGTGATAAAAAAAATATATAAATGTGTGTTTGAAAAAGGAGATATGAAGGTGTACAAAGTGGCGTAGGAGAGGAGGAAAGAAAGAGAGAAAAGAAGAAGAAAAAGAACGCAGCAACAGCCGGCCTTTGGCCGGCTGTTGCTGCTATGTTTGTCTGTGTCAGTCGTTTGTTTCGTTCGTGTCATAGCCAAGGTCTCTTGCACATTTTGTGCAGTAAAACTCAGCCTTAATTTCGTCGTAGAATTCGTCGTTTGTTTCGTGCAAGCGGTGTATGTCGCCGGCAGTAGATGCTCTTTGTTCGGAGAATAAGTGCTTGCCGCATCTGATGCATATGACATCCCATTGTTCCATATCTGAAAACTCCTTGTTTTTTCATAGAAGGGCTTGATTTTTTCAGCCAAATAATGTAATATGATATATAGAAATAGGGAAGAACTTAAGAAACAGGAAGTCTACCCTTATAAGTGTACTTTTATTTCAAGCCGTGGACTATTCCCAGTAGTCGGCGGCTTACTTTTTTCCTGTGAAAATTATGTAACAAAGCATCACGATATTCACAATAAGTGAAATAATTGCAATTAGCTCATCTAGCGTCACAGTCATAGTATATCACCCCCTCTGTGTAATAAATAAAAAACGGAGGGAGCTTTTTTCTCCTCTCCGAAGTCAGTAATATTTTTCAAGTAATGTGAGAGGATAGGCCGCCTTATTTCTTAAGTTTTCCCATACACATATTATATCAAAAACTTTTCAGTTCTGCAATCTGTTTTCCGGAACGTTGGCACGGAGGGCCAGGAAATGCAAAACTGCAAAAAAACGCTAAAAAAAGCGAAAAGAAATGGTCGGACAGAATTTGTTGGGGACTTGCAGGAAAGAAAACCGGAGGCGAAAGTGCTAACGGAGAGCGGGGGAATCCCCGGCCGACAAAAAGTCGCCCACGGGTCAAATGTTCCTGCTCTAACTTCGCACGCAAGCCCGAATCCCCGTTCGAAGTCTGGCTACGAGCCGGAACGGCGAGTTATCAAGAAAGATAGACCGGAAGCAGAGACCCGCGCTGAGAATGACCTGGAGCTGGATTATGAAAGAAATAAGAAGAAAAAGAGTCGTGCGTGCTACGATTCTTTTTTTTGTTGCCTGTAAATCTGGCATATTGTAAGTGAAAAAAAGGAGAAAAAACGTGAGTAAAATAATAATACAGATTGATGATTCGGATGTAGCCATTAAGCGACTTTCTTCTATTTTGGATATGAAAATCTGCACTCCGTTATATAGAAGGCGTGTACATGATTTTACCAAATGCAGCGGAACTTTCGAAATAAGAATAGGCGATTTTGTATGCTACTTTCCGCAAATGATGACTAAACTGAACAAACGATTGCTCATTGCCAAAATTGAAGGTATTTCTACAAAAGAGCCATCCTTAGACAAGAAAAAACAATCATTGAAAGATGTTTCCATCGATTTTTACTCGTATGCAATTCAAGATAGAATGCAAGAAACGGCCATCAATATTTATCAGGCAATGGATACGAACGAAAAGAATAGTAAAAGAGGAAGGCTTCTAAAAAATTACTTGGTTGACAAAGAGCTGAATACGTTTGAGGCGATTTTTACGCATGGAAATATTAAACTGCTAAAAATGTATTTGGATTTTCGGATATCTCCTCAAGAGGATTTGCAATTTGCAATAGATTTGCTAAACAAAAAGGACGATATAACAAAAAACTATCTGGAAATGAAAGTGTATCTCTTGCAGGCGTTAAACGAAAGGAAGATAATTTCAAAATACGATTTTTCCATTTGATTTTTTAACCTGCATATTTTAGATAAATCTAAACAGGAAAGGAAAATACTATGAGCGAAAAAACAATAGAAATCAACAAAACAATAGAAATTAACGACACCGAAATCGGATTGAGAAAACTTCCAACCATTTTAAGCGCAGCAATCGTTACTTCAAAGTTTTACTGCCCCACATCTTGTATGGATAAATATAGTGGAGCACTTGAAATGAAAATGGGAGACTTCATATATGTCATTCCGAAAATGATGGAAGCCGATGATAAACGAAGATTTGTCGTGCAGGTCAAGAATATATATTCAAAAAAATGTTCATTAAATAAAAAAAAGATGCTCTTAAAAGAGATTACAAAAAACTCTCACGCGTACGCAGTGAACGATGAGCAGGAAGAAGTGGCTATCAAAATTTATGAGCATATGAGTGAAGAAGAGAAGAACGAGAAAAACGGAATCTTCTTAAAAAATTACTTGCTCGAAAATGAAAAATACATACTTAACGCGATTTTTGCGCATGAAAATGTCGAACTGTTAAAAATATACCTCAATTCGGTAATATCCACACACGAAGACTTACAATTTGTAGTAAATTTTCTGGATAAACAGTCAGATAGTGTAAAAAACTATCTGGAAATGAGGGCATATGTTCTGCAGCTATTAAATGCAAAGCCCAAAAGCATCAAAGATGATTTTGACTTATAAGCTTATAAGCAAGACCGGCACTTTGCCGGTCCTTTTTTTGTCGCTTACAAATCCGGCATATTGTCAGTAGAAAATATAAAGAAAGGAGCAAAAAATGGAAACAAAAAGATATCCTCTTACAGAAGAGATTGATGGTGTAAATGGATACGTGGAAATCTCCAAAGGACGCCAGAAGTTCGTAATGAAAGATGGCAAAAAAGTTGCGCATTCAGCATTCATGTTATCCGGTATGGATGAAATTTTCTTCCCGGATTCGTTGGAAAAGATTGGAAATATGGCCTTCATGCACTGCCGGAAATTAAAAACAATACATTTTGGTAGAAATATAAAAACAATAGGTGACATGGCTTTTCTTGGATGTAAACAGTTAAATTCTATAGTCCTTCCAGAATCAGTTGAAACAATCGGCGTATTCTCATTCCCGTATGTAGATGAAATGACTGTACATCACATGCCTGAAGGCCTGATGCGCGCTTTTGTTTCGCATGCAGATGAAATAAGACGTGGCTCAGCGTACACCGTCAAACTGAATGTTGGAGATAGCAGTATCCTGATACCAAAAAATACCGTGAGCATAACTGCTGCAGGTATGCAGCGCCTTGCAGAAAGATATCTAGACAACGAAGAGCAAAAAGGACTTCTTTTTCAACATGCGGTTAATAAGAAATACAGGGTCATGTGTGCTGCTGAGATGTATGCTGCATACACAAAAAATGAAGGCGCAAAGGAATTCTTAAAAGAAAATGGCAAAGACGCGATTCTATATCTAAGCGAAAATATGCCATTGCTTGTCAGGCTGCTGCGCGATGACGTGTTTGGAAGAGATGCGGTGGCCGAGGCTTTTGATGTTGTGCAAAGTGGAAACGGAAATACAATGCTGAAGGCTTACCTTCTGCAAAGTTTGCATGATGGCGATGCTGAAAAGGATGTCCGGAATATTCAGTTATAAGCTGCAGAAAACTGCAGCTTTTTCTATGTTAGAAAATTACGCATATTAAAAATATAAAAATATAAAGAAAGGAAGAAAAAAATGAGTTCAGAAAATCCTTATTGCGAAGCAAAGCAAATTTATCCAAAGCAGGTCTATGTTGATAAGACGTTAATCGAATGCCATTGCCTGGAAGAAAAAGTTAAAGTTAAAAATGGGACAAAAAAGATAGCTTCTACTGCATTTAGCAGTAGTAAAGTAAACGAAGTCACGCTACCGGATTCAGTTGAAGAGATTGAACCGCATGCATTCTTTAACTGTCAGGACCTTCACCGGATTACTTTTGGAAAAAATATCAAGACAATTGAAAAGGATTCCTTTATTAACTGTCCAAATATTCACGAAATTGTTTTCCCTGAAAATGCGGATATGATTCATGAAATTAGCAGACCTTATAACCAAAAACGATATGACCCGATGAAGTACAGCTTTATGTCATTAATAAAATCAGCAATAAAATCAGAGATTAAATTTGTGGATATAGCAGAAAAGGAAATGTTAAAAGAGCTTGATGATTTTTTAGATTCAAGAACACCCAAATTAACAGTTAAACTGACTCGCGGAACAAAGTCTATCTGGCTTCCAAAATATATAGCTGCTGCTGATGAAATATTAATCGAGAATACGATAATATCATGCGCTAAAATGCGGCATATTAAGTGCAAATAAGAAGCAAAAAAAGGAGAAAAAAATGGAGACTAAAACAGAAGCACAACAGTACGAAATTGTAAGACAAACTGTAACAGAGCGAAAAAACTCACATATTTCTTGCATGACAGGAAAACAAACAAAAGTGATTGTTGATGTACCGTCTGGAATAGCCCTTGATTACGTGGCGCTACATAATATTCTTAACAGCGAACTTTTAATGCATCTAAACTACAATAATGGAGACTACTATACAGTCGACGGGATTCTGTACTTAAGAAACAAATTAGTGCGATGTCCTATAGGCAAGATAGGTAAAGTCGTTATACCTGAAGGCATTACAGAGATTAAGAACAGTGCTTTTAACATGTGCAAAGATATTACCTCTATCGAATTTCCAAATTCTTTGAGGCAAATCGGAACTCATGCTTTTAGTTATTGTTTCTCTCTGAAATCTGTAGATTTTGGAAGCGGAATAGAACATATCGGAGTGGTCAACCCTGAGCAAAAAGAATGCCTTGAATCAGGACAGGACATGTTCTATGGTTGTCGTAGCCTTAAAGAAATCATGATACCAGAGCAAGTCAAATCTATTGGCTGTAAAACTTTTCATTGCTGTGGATTAAGAAAAATCAACTTACCAAAAGGAATTAATGAGATTGGAGCTTATGCTTTTTCCGGATGTGAAAATCTAAAGGAAATAAGTATTCCGGCTTCGTTACTAAAAAACAAAAACAATAAAACCATTCCAAATATTGGTTTGCGTTATGTTGAAAAAGTTATAGTTCCAGAATTAACGGATAACATTTTACATGCCGGAATTTTGATAACTAATTCTTTTGATTCTGATATTGTTGAGATTGTAACACCAAATGATACTTATTATCTGCCGCGATACCTAACAGAAACCCAATTCTCCAAGCTAACAAGCAGTAAAATTAAATCAGAAGATTTTCTTGCTTGTAAATACAGCATACTGCCTGTTATTGGCGACTATGCAACCGTAAAACGATATTTGTACCTGCTTAGAAATAAACGTGGTGCGTCTGAAAGCGTAAAAGAACAAATTAAAAAAAGATGGAAAAATATTATTCAGTTCTTATCAAGAGGAAATGATTCAGAAACACTGCTGGAGTTGATAAAAACTGATATCGTAACCGCTGAGATGCTGGAATATGTTTTACAGAAAGTGAAGAATGTTACGTTAAGGGCATATATCATGGAAGAATCATCGAAAAAAGAAAAAAGAAGTATTCTAAATGTCTGAAAGCCTGCTGCCAAACGGCAGCAGGCTTTTTTGTTTGTCGATAAATCCAGCATGTTGTAGGCAAAAGGACAAAGAAAGGAATTAAAAAATGGAAGAAAACAATAATATGCTTGTGCGAAATACAGATACTGAAAGCGATATTATCTTTGTAGAAGATGGGGTTACAGAAATCGGAAATTTTGCCTTTCGTGGATGTGCTGCAAAGGAAATCATCCTTCCAGACTCCGTGGAATTCATTCGGCAATGTGCGTTTGCCGGCTGCAAAAAATTGGAAAAGATTGTTTTTGGAAAGGGCCTAGAATATTGTGATGACGACATTATTTTAGGTTCACCAGTGCAGGAGATTGTATGGACAAAACCGATAGAATCGGAAGAGGACTCTGCCTTTCGGTCTTTACTGTACAGTCTGATTCGGGAAGAAGACACTGTATATTATCTGCACCCAGAAAAGAAATACGATGTTCTCAAAAGATTTCTAAGAACTGGAAAGCCGCAGAGGACATTTCTTCTTACATGCAATGGAAGGAGTGTACGCCTTCCGCGATATATCTGTAGTTACCTTCATAGGCTGATGATTTCTGATACAGCGTATAACTGTCTAACCAAAAACGGGAACGCTTATTACGAATATCGTAATCTTCATAGTTGCCTGTCTGATTTTCAAAACAGAGTAAGTGTTGCCACGGAATGGTATGTTATGGACAACCTGGAATGTGCGGAAGACTATCTAAGAATCCATGCAACATTAATCACAAAACGCATGACCGAAGAAGCTGATGATGAGACGTTGGCAATGTATCTTAATCTTGGTCTATTGTCTGATAAAGATTTACAGAGAACATTGCAATGGGCTTCCGAAAAGAACATGCCTACTTCGGTGGCATATATCTTGGACCAGATGAGAAAAAGAGGACTGAAGGCCAAAACCGAATTAGCATTGTAGCCGCAGGCTTTTCTGCGGCTTTTTTGTTGCCGATAAATATCGCATATTATAAATATACAAAACACTAAGAAAGGAAAAAAAGAAAATGGAAAAGAAGTTCGAGTATATTCAGAATATAACTGATAAGTTGTTGGCGAAGTGCTACTGCCCGGATGAAAAGAAAATTGTAGTAGAAGACGGAGTGACTATGATTGGTCCATCTGCGTTTTTTGGCAGCAAAACAGAGGAAATTGTTCTGCCAGGTTCAATAGAAAGAATCTACGATAAGGCTTTCATGCGTTGCGAAAGTCTGGAACGTATTGCTATTGGAGGAAATAACCTGGAAGAAATTGGGGATTGTGTATTGAATGGATGCGTAAATCTTCAGGAGATTTCATTTGCTTCCGCTTTTGAATTGGAGAAAGAAGCGTTTCAAGTATTTTCTAGACTGGTAAATAGTTGTATCAGGACTTATTACTTCATGAATGCGGACAAAGCCGTTGCCAAGATGAAGCAGGTGTTTGCAAAAAGACATAGAAACATGACAATTAAAGTTTCTGCCGGCAAAAAAGAAATCGTTATTCCGAGATACGTGGACACGACAAGCAAGACATTACTGGGAAAGATTGCGTTTAACGCTCTTCTGGAGGGCCTGGACGAAAGAACACCAAAGGAAGATATCGCTTTCGATAATCATGGATGGACATTAAACGGATTTCTCTGCCACAATATGAATGATGCAAAATGTAGTTTCTTAACAGCAATGGAATTCTACTTTCTGGAAAAAGACAAAAGTGCTTTGCAGTACCTCAAAAGCCATGCGACAGAAGGCTGTCAGATACTGACAACAGAAAAGGAAGACTATCTCATGACAGAGTTTGTTAAGATGGATATCATGGATGAGAAAGAATTAAACTATGCCATGCAGGTGGCTCTTGATAATGGCCTGACCACAGCAGCCGCTTATATCTTAAATTCCCTGGACAAGAAAAAGAAAACGAAACTTCAAATCTAAGCACGCGAAAAGCGTGCTTTTTTTAACTTTTGGCGGAGAAATCTCATCCACGTCTCTACACTCCGACTGCGTCGTCGTTTGTCAGCGGTCAGGACCGCTTGGTACACGCGGGCATAGCTCGCGGTATCATCGATTGCATTTGCCATAGTCGTTTCTCCTTTTTTTTCTTCTTACACTTTCGCGTTCAGGAACAGTATGTCAGTTTTTTTTCTAAAAAATCTTTTTAAAAAAACATTCCGAATTTTTTTTATTTTGCATATTAAATATAGGGCGTAAGACTTTAGCCCTGAACATTGCGGTACACCGCAAACTCGTATCTTGAAAGAAAGCGTATTGCTTTGGAGATATAGCACCTGACAACTGAATATCTGCGAAAATGGAGGTGAATTAAAATGCCGATTCAACAACAAAATTGGATGCAAAGCCAAAAAGTGGCCGTGTTTTTTCAATCCTTAATGAACAAGCCATAGGAATCCTTTTTGTAATGAAGCAACGACTGCGTATGCAGTTTAAATCATAAAAAGGAGACTAAAAAATGAAAGACAAAAAATGCTATAACCCTCCGGACCGGAGAAGAAAGAAAAAAGTATCTTCACGTTCTATAGCGGCAAAAATCGCATCAAGCATGCTTGCTACGGTTACTGCTGCAACAACGATTGCATCTCCGGTATTGACTTATGCCGCAGATGTGAACGGGATGGATACTGTTACAGAAACAACGACAGATACCAGCCAGGGTGAGACTAAGACAATTATCAGCACCGATTCAGACAGCACAGAGACTGAAAAGGATGCAGAGACAAAGTTTCTGCTTATAAACCTGAAGACATCCGGTGGTAAAGTTGTCATCGATGAGAATGAAGATGACGAACAAACCGTGAAACTGGCCAATCATAAATCCGACGACGGAAAGACCGATGAAATGCGGATTGATGTTTACGACAAAGACGATATCCTCGTGTCAAGCGAAGATGCAGCAAAAAACAGTTATACATATGCTTACGAAGTAAAAGCAGACAGTGTAACAAATGTGAAGGCAGATGCAGATGAAGGATATATCTTGAAACTTTACGATATAGTTGAAGGAGATACGGAAAAAGATTCCGGTTTTGATGAAAAGACCGATGGAATTACCGGGGAATTTGAATATCCGGTATTTATGGATTCAAACGTGACCGTTAAGGTCGAATTTGAAAAAGAAGAAGTAAAAGAGGACGGAAAGACAGAAACAGAGGACTCTGCCGAGACGGGTGACCTGACGGTGGACGAATCAACAGATGAGACTGAAAAAACAGATGGGAACGAAAAGACTGCCGATAGCAACAGCACTGATGCGGATGCAAAAGACAGCAGTGACAGCACCGGAGACCTGACGGTCAACGACAATGTTTACGTTTCACCTAATGGCCAGACTCAGACTGAAATAGGCACAGACGAAAACAGCAACGATGCAGAAACAGATGAGGATAAAGCCCAGGATAAGGAAAATACTGCAGACACGGCTGACGATAGCACGGCTGAAACAGCAGATAATGCGGACTTGGTTGAAGATGAGGCTGATACTGAAGACAGTTCCGAAGCAGGAACAGCAGAAGAAGATGCTGGAGATGTGACAGAAGAGGATGCTGAAACAGATGCCACTGATACGGACTCCACCGATACGGACACCGCTGAGCATTTCACTGATACATCAGATGCCGAAAGCGGATTAAACAAGGATGACTTCTCTTCCGCGCGTCTGCTGGTCATGACGGACGATGAAAATGATATTATTGACAAGGAGCATATGATTGGTTCTTATGGTGATATCTACCTGCTCCAGTATGAAAGTGCTGAGCAGGCAATGACGGCTTACAGCTATTACAAAGAGCACGTGGACGCAGTAGAACCGGACGCAAAGATTGCAGCAGCAAGTGAGAATGTCGCTGAGGCCGGAGAAACAACGACTGCTGGTGAAACAGAAGCGATGACAAAAGACGACAACGCAGTCGCTGCGCTAAATACAGAAGAAAGTTCTTCAAAAGCCACCGTCTACAGCGACGATACAGCAAACAAGGTCATTGCGCTGATTGATACCGGTGCAGCAGAGAGCAGTAATGTGATTGACCGGGTATCATTGATTGATGACGTCCTCAATGGAGGCACACATGGCGATGATATGGTAAACGATATTGTATCACAGGACCCGGAAGCAAAGATTCTCTCAATCCGTGCTCTTGGAAATGACGGATTCGGTACTTATTCCGCTGTTGTCTCAGCGGTTGAATATGCTATCAACTCAGAAGTGGATATCATCAACCTGTCAATGTATTCTCCAAAAACGCTTGCATCAAGTGTACTTGAAACAGAGATACAGAAAGCGATTGATTCTGGAATCACTGTTGTAGGTGCAGCAGGAAATGACGGAAAAGACGCATCCGGATATGTGCCTGGCGCAATCGATGACGCTTATATCATCGGCGCGGCAACAAAGGACGGCGTGAGAATCGCCGGCTCTAACTACGGTACGACGATTGATTATTATGCAGTTGCCGGTTCTACCTCAGAGGCCGCTGCAAAATTCAGCGGATATATCTCTAAGAATGGACTGGATACAGCAGCAAACGATAAGACAGGGCTCTTGTTTAACGGCGTTGCAAATATCAATACGGATATTGACGTTGTAGATAAGGACATTGCGACATCAAAAGATGATGATACGATTTATGACCCAATCATTGAGAAGTATGTAAAAGAACATGCAGATAAATCTTATGTTGGCGAAGGCGAGCCTTCCAAACTTTCCATGGTGAATGTTATGGATGTGGATGCCACAATCGCATCTGCAGACCAGATACATAAGAACGAAACGATTGAATCAATGATGTCCGGAGACGATTTTCGGTTCCTGTTCCAGCAGACCGGTTATGTGCCGGTTTATCAGCTCGGAAAGGACAGCGATTACTTCGTTGCGTTCGCTGATGTGATGCATAACGACAAGAGGGCTTCTGTCGTTGACCTGGCAGTGGCAAGGAACGATGTCAGCGGTGACGAAATCGAAGGAATCCATTACGATAAGGATTCCGGACTGTTGTATATCCCGAAAACAGCATTCTATGGAGAAGACGGCAAGTATTATGTACAGTACCTTCAGACACAGATTTTATATTCTATCGAGGGATATGACGTCAACAGCGCATGGAACTCTTCCGTTATCGCAACGACAGAAGAGACTGACGGTGATACCGAATCCGCATTCAGCGGCGCAGATATCATGAACCAGAGGATGACTGTGCAGGTCGGAAAGAATATGGATGTCAATACCATGATGGTATCCGTCAACGGATTCCCTCTTGATGGAAAATACTATGCATATTCGCCGACGACCGGTATGATGACAATCGGTATGTCTTCAGCAGTGGTACAGTCTGTATGGGTGCAGGCGGTAAAAGATAAAGATGCCCCGGATGTAGAACCGGGCATGGTCGCAGCGGGATACTCAATGGCTGACATGCAGCCGGTAACGAACAAAGTGATAACGGCAAATCTGGATAAATTAAAACGTGGATATGTTTTTGAGTCTTCAAGTTACGTCATTTACCCGGATGCAGCCGAATCAGACCCGCAGGCCGGACTGAAGCAGGGGAACACGGTACCGGCGTACCGTAACAATGCCGGAGGAAGTGAGAGCTATGTAACAGTACTGCTTGATTATGTATCATATGGAAACCTTACAAATGACCAGTTTTTACAGAACGGTCAGGTATATACCCCAGTAAAGGGAGCCATCTATCCGTTCATCATCAAACTGCCAAGCATCAGCTGCACAGATATTAAGTTTAATGAATACCAGTGGGAAACAAACATGGCAATGGAATGTACAGAGGCATCAGTTGCAGCAGGCCATATGACACCCGGGTTTGACTCTTCAAAGCCGACCAGCGGATGGTATGAAGCCAAGATACGCGCCCGTGTGGTAGAAGTAAACAAAACAGCATCAACACCTTACGCAGTGCTCGCTATGTATACCAGTAAATTTGCCGGCCAGCATGGTTTTGGATTATACAAAGTCCTACTGAAGCCTTCAACCGGAAAACTCCAGCTGACAAAAGTGTCCGGAAACGCAAGCGGCGTATCTGGAAATGCAAGCTACAAACTGAGCGGCGCGAAGTATGGAATCTATTCCGACAGCGGATGCAAGAAACTCGTAAAGACAATCCAGACCGGGACAAACGCAAAGGCGGTTGTCAGCCTGAACTCAGGAACATACTATATAAAAGAGACGACCCCATCCCTGGGTTATGGCCTTGACAAGACCGTGCATAAGGTAACAATCGGTGCAGGTTCGACAAGTAATGTAACATCAACGGAACCACCAAACCCTGGAACACTGACGGTAAAGAAACGTCTGGATATGTTCTCTATCGCAAAGAGGACTACCAGAATCGGAAACATGGAAACAACGTTTACCGTTTACACAAACAAGGGATGCACAAAGGTAGCAAAAAACACAGCCGGACATAACGCAGTAATCAGTATCGACAAAGGCAAGGTAGAAACTGCCGTGGGAAGCGTCAAACTGTGGGCCGGAACCTATTACGTAAAAGAGACCGGACGTATCTCCGGAACGGCAAGCAACATTGAATATGTCTATGGACCGGTGAGTGTTAAGGCCGGGAAGACAGTAGATGTATCCAGCGCTGTACCGGTTTCAGAGAGGACCAATAAAACAAGGATGTCTGGCGATGGTTATGTACGCGATATCCCGTTCCACTGGTCAGGAAGAGTCCTGAGAAAGCAGGATGCAAAGGGAAACGCCCTGGCAGGTGCCGTATTCAAGATGAATTACAGCGACCTCGGTGGGGCTGATTATAAGGTCAAGTACACCTGGTATTTCGTTTCTGACGCGAAAGGTGAACTTCGGTATGACAAGGACCACTTGGTAGATTACAGCAAGAGCGCCAGCGCCGAAGCGAAAGCGAAATACAAAGGCAAGAGTTCAGCACTGTTCCAGGATACAAAGACAGGCAATTATTATCTGCCGGTATGTACAATAAAAGTGCAGGAGGTCATGGCTCCCGATGGATATAACCGTGATTCAACACCGCGAACACTGAACATCACTGCACCAGATAAAAATGAGAAGTATAACACATGGACAAACACTGTAGCCAAGTTGTCAAATACAGGGCTGATAGTGAAGAATGATGAGGTACAAAATACATGGAGTCTCCGCGCAAGAGCATTTAAGGTAGACGAGGACGGCAAGCCGCTGGCCGGAGCATGGTTTAGATTTTACCTGACGGAAGCGGACGCGAAGGCGAAAGAACACCATGTTGCCACGCTAGAGACCAGGGCCGACGGCTACACAGATACATATACGCCAGGAAAGATTAAAGGAGATATCCCTTCTTACGCACTGTACTGCCGTGAAGTCGCATCTCCTCCAGGCTATGCACTGTCAGATACAATCTATACAAAGACATTCGCTAAAACAGACTACGATGCCTTAAAAGCAAAAGACGAGAACACGCTTGGCGAACTCCAGACATTCGGAGACAAGACAGGAATCGTAAACAAAAAGACCGGCTGGAATTACTCCATGCAGGTAAAGAAAGTAGACGACAAAGGCAGACCTCTTGCCGGCGCCGTGTTCAGCGTTTACGCAAGTAAAGATGACGTGGAATCGGAAGACAACACACTGTTCACACTGAAGACCGGAGCGAATGGGCTGACACCTTTAAAGACACTTAAAGCAGATATCAGTACCAAATCCGTAACTTATTACTGTAAGGAAACATCGGCACCGGAAGGATATACCATCAACGACGGTATCTTTGAACAAACGTGGACGTATGAAGAGTTCAATACCATCCCGTCATCACAGGAGACCACCGGGAAGACAAAATACTTCGGCCCGGAAACGGGAGTAGTTGACCCGGAGACTTTATGGACGTTCAGTTACTATGTAAAAAAAGTGGACAATAATGGGAACCCGCTTGCCGGTGCAGTATTTGGCGTCTACACAGACAACAGCTGCAGCGAAGCATCCAAAATCCAGGAACTGGAAACCAACGACGAAGGACTTACTGACACAATACCATATAACCCAGGATACTCTGAACAGTCAGTGACCCTGTACTGCAAGGAACTGAAAGCCCCGGAGGGATATAGTATTGATAATACGGTACACTCGCAGACATGGAACTACAAAGATTATACGGCTTCTGCAAATACGGATACCGGAGAGGTTAAGCCTTTTGGTCCGGCAACAGGTATCGTGAACGATAACTCAGCATGGACAGTCATGATGAACATCAAAAAGGTAAGCCGTTTCAAGAAACCGCTGGCAGGTGCAGTGTTTGGAGTATACTCTGATGAGAACTGCAGCAATGCATCTTACATAGGAGACCTAACAACTGGCGATGGTGGTATGTCAGACACAATGTCTTATGACGTGCCATGGAAAAACGTTTCTGTAACATTATACTGTAAAGAGACAAAAGCCCCATCAGGCTATAGACTCTCAAACACCGTATACAAACAGACGTGGTACCGCGCACAGTATGAGGAACTCAAAAAGAAAGCAGAACAGGAACAGCAGGCAGAAGGCAATGCGGATACGAGCGAAGGAGACGGAGAGGATGGAGGCGAGACCGACACAACCGTTGGCGAAGTAAAACCATTCGGACCGATTGACGGTATCCCGAACGACCCGACAAACTGGAGGCTCCAGTTCAAAGTAAAGAAGGTTGACATGAAAGGCAATCCGCTTGCAAAGGCTGAGTTTACCGTTTACGCCGATAAGGCATGTACAAAAGCACTTGCAAAACTGGTGACAAAAAGCGACGGCTGGTCTGATGAAGCGTTCCTGAAAACGGAGAGCATTGATGGCAATGGACAGGCTTCACAGTACAAATTGTATTGTAAAGAAACAAAGGCTCCTGAGTTCTATAAACTTTCCGATACTGTTTATGAACAGACCTGGACAAGAAAGGGTTATGATACCAACAACGATGAATATGGCGAAGTCAAGATATTCGGTGCAGAATCCGGTATCCCGAACGAGCCACTCAAACCAGTAACTGTAACCGTACACAAGGAATCAAAAGCCGCTTCCGAAATCCTCGGTTTAAGCGGATACTCACTTGAAGGGGCTGAATTCTCCATCACGGACGGCGGCTCATTCAAAGGAACTTTAAAAACAAATGCAAAAGGAATCTCTAATTCGTTAGAACTTCCGAATAAGACTGCTGAATACACAATCACTGAGACAAAGGCACCTGCCGGACATGCGATATCAACACCGGCTTCGCAGAAGCTTAAGGTTACGATGCCGAATGACGCAAGCAAGGACCTTACAGTAACATTCAGCGATGACCCTGTATTCACAAAAAATGAATTCCAAATCACGAAAAAAAGTGAAAAAAATAATGTAATCAATGGTGTGTTATTTAAAGTGGAATTTGTTGACAGCGATAACACGACAAAGAAAACCTGGTATTTGACGTCTGATTCAAGCGGTATCGTAAAGATGGATAATACCCACCTGAACACAGACACAGCATATAAGAGCGACAGTTTTTATACATACAACGGAAAAGTAGTCATCCCAATCGGTGGAAAACTCAAGATAACCGAGATTAAGGCTCCTGGACAGTACGTTGTTGACAGCACGCCGAAATATCTGACGACTGGAACAAATGCGACGATGAAGCTTGAAGCAATCAATAAGCTAAAACCGTGTAAGATTACTATCCGCAAGTATGATGTTGACGGAAAAACACCTCTGAAAGGTGTAACGTTTGAACTGAAGTTCATAAAGGAAGCAGAGAAACTGACGACAGCACGAGATGGATTCACCAGACTGCTGAAAGTTGGCGGAACTACGACCGGAACAACGGACGCAAATGGATATGTTGTATTTGATAACCTTGACCAGGGCGAGTATCAGATAACAGAAATAAAAACAACTTCAGGACATACGCTCCTGAAAGACCCGATTATTGTAACGCTTCCAATTACAATGACAAAAGAAGAGGCTGCGAAGAACAAGGCAGACACTTCAAAGGCAACATGGGATGCGGCTACGAACAAGTGGCAATTCTATGACTGCACCTTTGAGGTAGTAAACTCTGTGACGTTCAAGATGCCGATGTCTGGTGGAGCAGGAGACTGGAAGTATGGTATTATCGGATTTGGCACACTTGCGGTTCTTGGAACTGGATTAATCCTGATGGATACCAGGAAGAAGAGGATGTTAAATTCTCGGAAACAGAAGAGACGCAGGAAGTAACTGAAAAGGGATAGCCACGAAAGTGAGAGAAAAAAAAGAAATAAAAGATAAGAAGAGAAGCGCACGGAAACGTGCGCTTCTTGTGTAAATGTGATAAGGAGGAGATATGGTATGAAATTAAAAGTGTATGTGACACGATTAAACCTTTCCGTTATGTCGATATTCCGTTGCAGGTTCGCCAAAAATTAAATAGCGACCATTTATTTTTGTCTGCAATAAAACATATACATATTGTATTATGCTAAACAAAATGCTATAATTATAATATGAAGCGAGACAGGAAAGCCAGAAATAGGGGCTACCTTCTTAGTTTATATTTTCAAATTATGCAATACTAAAGATGCCGTCAACTATTGGGAGTAGTTGGCGGCTTTTTTTTGTCTGTCTCAACTCCGACTTTGTAAAGAAACTTCACGCAGTCATACAGTAAATACAAGAGCAATACTGTAGCTTTCATTTTAATCGCCTCCTTTGTTCCTTAGATAAAATCTTCAGGAGAAGGCAGCCGCCTACTATTCTGACTTTCTCACATACAATATAGCATATAATATGTTTTTACACAATGTGTTTGCCTAAAATAGAGGTTGTGATAAATAAACTATATTAAAAAATGATTCGGTGAGAGCTCAGGCCCGTAAGGGCTGACAAACGACGACGAAGTCGGAGCCGGAGGGCAGAACGTGGATAGGATTTCCGATTCCCCGTACATACCCAGCAACCTCCGAACGACGAACAACATGACCGTTCGGGCCGGGTTGCTTGCAGCATTCATTCCCTGGCAACAAGCCTGGCCGCAGTTTTCCCTGTCCGTTAATAATTAAAAAGAACAAAAAAAACATAAAAAAGATTTCAAAAAAAGCACTCCCAACCGGAAAGGTTGGGAGTGCTTAAATTGTATCGTTTAATTTGAAGAAGAATCTGAGGCGTCTGACCAATTGGCCTTTAATGTTTTACTCTCAGGCATGTGGAGGTCATTGTTTCTAATATAATCCAAATCCATTAAGCCACCTTCAAAATATGGATTTTCATAACATTCCGTCCATCCTATAAACTTGCAGCCTTCCTTTTCCGGAATGTCAATAGTTGACAGTTTGATATCTGCTCTGGCCGGAACACTCATCTCAAACTTCTCTACACCGCCCTTGCTCGGGAACGTGCCTCCATTTGCATATACTGTCAAAGTATATTTCTGATTTGGATTCTTTGCGAAAATCTGCACCCAGAAGTTCTTATAAACGCCAACACCGATATGGGTCGCTTCTTTGTCAATCATTGCATAAAGATGACCACGGCTGTTCTCCCATAAATATACCGCACGCTTAGGCGTATCACCGGTTGTGATATTTTCCAAGAGGATATTACCAGCACCTACGGCAAAATAAGCTGTACTAGGATTGCTTCCATCTGGTCTTTCATGACTGAACTTCGTAGAAATCTCCTTCGCCCTGACTGCTGCACCGGCATCAAGAGCGGCATCTTCAACAACAGCGGCTGAATTATGTTTAGCCCTGACCTGATTTGTCAGCTTGACTACCTCTTTGATTTTTTTGTTAATCTCAGACGGGCTGTCCGGGTCTGGGGTTGGTGTCGCGGTAGGCTTTGGCTTCTGTGTGGGCTTCGGAGCAGCCGTTGGTTTTGGTGTTGCTGTCGGCTTTGGTGTTGCCGTAGGCTTCGGTTTCTGTGTCGGCTTCGGCGTTGCTGTCGGCGCAACTGTCGGAGTGGCAGTAGGCGTTGCAGCCGGTCTCTCTGGAATGACAACCTGCAGTCCTGCTTTGTTGTAACTGCCATAAGTCTTATATGTCTTGTTATAACCCCTTACCATATAGTAGTAAGTTTTTCCGGCTTCAATCGGGTACTTACGGCTGGACTTGTGAACGTATTTCAGGGTCTTTGAACTGACGTTCGCAATCCTGGTCCACTTTGTGGTGTCAGCGGAGCGGTAATAAACCAGGTAGTTCGTAGCATTGATGGATTTTGTCCAAGTAACAGTAGTCTGCTTATAGTTGTTCGCTTTCACGCGGGTTTTTACAACAGAAGGCACGGCTGGAATAGTAACGGTCTTGCCTTTCTTGTCGTAAGAACTCCATTTTCTGCCATACTTGTTATATGCCCTGACGGTGTAGGTATATTTTTTACCGCCCTTGAATGGATACTTTCTGGAAGACTTGTGGGTGTACTTCAGCTTTTTGCTGCTGATAGTTGCCAGCGTGGTCCACTTCTTCACACCGGCCTGTTTGTAATAAATCCGGTAAGAAGTGGCATACTTGGACTTCTTCCAGGTGACCGTTGCGGAATTCTTGGTCGCGGTCACTTTCGTAATCGCCGGTCTTGCGGGCGTTCGCTTGGAGGCCGCCTGAGCCGGGTCCTGAAAGACCGCAGGGACAATCAGTGTGATGGCCAGTAAAACGGCAATCAGACCGTTCCGCAGCCGGCTTTTATTCAGTTTTTCTATCATAAATATTTCTCCCTCCTTGTATCTTTTTTCTTATGTATATATTTTACAACAAATATATGCGGTTTGCAAAAAAAAACACACCACCAAGGATGGTGGTGTGTGTTTTCGAAGTTGTATTGTCAGTCTGAGGAGCTGGAAGAATCCGACCATGTGGCTTTAATCCTTTCATTTTCAAACATATGGACCTCGCCGCCGTTTTTAATGTCATCTAAATCCATTAAACCGCTTTCAAAATATGGATTTTCATGAAATTCCGTCCAGCCTATGAAACTGCAGCCTTCCTTTTCCGGAATGTCAATGGCTGACAATTTGATATCTGCCCTGGCCGGAACACTCATCTCAAATTTCTCCACGCCGCCCTTGCTCGGGAACGTACCTCCGTTTGCATATACTGTTAAAGTATACTTCTGACTTGGGTTCTTCGCGAAAATCTGTACCCAGAAGTTCTTGTAAACGCCAACACCAATATGGGTCGCTTCCCTGTCAAGCATTGAAACAAGATGACCACGGCTGTTCTCCCATAAATAGACTGCACGCTCAGGCGTATCGCCAGTCGCAATATTTTCTCCAAGGATATTGCCGGCTCCTGCTTCATAATAAGCTGTACTAAAATCGCTTCCGTCTGGTCTTCCATGACTGAACTTCGTATAAATCTCCTTCGCCCTGACTGCTGCACCGGCATCAAGAGCGGCATCCTCGACAACAGCTGCTGAACCATGTTTAACCCTGACCTGATTTGTCAGCTTGACTACCTCTTTGATTTTTTTGTTAATCTCAGACGGGCTGTCCGGGTCTGGGGTTGGTGTCGCGGTAGGCTTTGGCTTCTGTGTAGGTTTCGGAGTAGCTGTTGGCTTTGGTGTGGCTGTCGGCTTCGGTTTCTGTGTTGGCTTCGGCGTTGCTGTCGGCTCAACTGTCGGAGTGGCAGTTGGCGTTGCAGTCGGCTTCTCCGGGATAGCAACCCGCATTCCTGCTTTGTTATACCCACCGTAAGTTTTAAACGTCTTATTGTATCCCCTTACCATGTAATAGTAAGTCCTTCCGGCTTCAACCGGATATCTGTCGCTGGATTTGTGAACGTATTTCAGGGTCTTTGAACTGACGTTCGCAATCCTGGTCCACTTTGTGGTGTCAGCGGAGCGGTAATAAACCAGGTAGTTCGTAGCATTGATGGATTTTGTCCAAGTAACAGTAGTCTGCTTATAGTTGTTCGCTTTCACGCGGGTTTTTACAATAGACGGTACGGCCGGAATAGTGACGGTCTTGCCTTTTTTATCGTAAGAACTCCATTTCTTACCGTATTTATTATATGCCCTGACAGTATAGGTATATTTTTTACCACCCTTGAGTAGATGCTTCCTGGAAGATTTGTGAGTGTACTTCAGATTTTTACTGCTGATAGTTGCCAGCGTGGTCCACTTCTTCGCACCGGCCTGTTTGTAATAAATCCGGTAAGAAGTGGCATACTTGGACTTCTTCCAGGTGACCGTTGCGGAATTCTTAGTCGCGGTCACTTTCGTAATCGCCGGTCTTGCGGGCGTTCGCTTGGAAGCTGCCGGGGTAGTGGACTGAAAGACTGCCGGGGTAATCAGCGTGATGGCCAGAAGGACGGCAATCAGGCCGTTGAGCAGCCGGGTCTTGCTTAGTTTCTTTATCATAAATATTTTCCCTCCTTGTATATTTTTTTTGCTTATATATATATTTTACAACATATATATATGGTTTGCAAATATTTAAGACAAATGTAATATGCAGGAAAAATGAGCCGCAAAAAATAAGATATTTCAGTAATTAAACGGATTTCTCAGCCACAATATGAATAGAGAAAAATGTTGTTTCTTAACAGCAATGGAATTCTACTGCCTGGAAAAAGACAAATCGGCAACGTTTTCCTGCATACTATATATTGGAAGTGAACCTCCCCCACTGATTTCTGGCGAGCAGAAATCAAATGGGGGTCTCGTTCATCTGTACCTGAAAGGTCTCAACAAATCGAAACGAGTTTCAGATACAAAATTACTTGAAGGGCTACTCACAGTGTTATCGTTCACCTTGTTTTCACCTAGGTATGTCGTCAGGTCTCCAAAACTATCCGCAAGGCAAAGACCAAAGCCAATGCCAATTGGAAGATAACGGGCGCCATCTCTCATACCTTTCAGATGGATATGGATGATTTCATCCTTAGACGGGAAGTTCTTCCTCTAGTTTCCTTCCGATTTCCGGTTCATCCATATCCATATATATTCAATTAGCTTCGTGTCGATAATGAGCACGAAATATACAAATTATACAGTAGTTACGTCTGGCATTGTGCGTGCCAGTTGGTTAAATATATCCGTAAGCCTTTTTAAAAAGTATGCACGGTTTTGGTAATTGCAAAATTCTTCTTTCATGTATTGATTCATATCTGTAATGCATTCAAATTCATCATATGGTATCATATGGTAAAATTTATAAGCTGGCTGTTTCTTTAAGTGCCTTGCCAGAAATCTCCATTGAGACCAGTGATGCCTGTTTTTGTTGCCCTGTGGA
>OGRR01000421.1_pt1 | contig 37589 bp, 37 predicted proteins | sample 1553511 | NCBI WGS metagenome assembly OGRR01 (sample SAMEA2580040, study PRJEB22360) | human gut metagenome | biome: human gut; feature: human-associated habitat; material: faeces | place: Denmark | collected 2008/2010 | reverse complement strand
ACGCACGCCGGAACGCGCGATAACAAAGTCGATGGCCTTCTTTGCGATCTCGGGCGGCATGATCTTGCGGCCCTGGCCAAAGTCGCCGGTGGATGCGAAGCAGTACTTGCAGCGCAGGTTGCAGTCGTGCGCTACATGCAGGCACAGAGCCTTGACCGGTGCATTCACCGGAATGTAGCGGCTTACGTCGATGTAATCATCCTGCGCGAACAGCTGACCGGCCTTTTTCAGCTCGTACAGCTCGTCATATGCCTCGCGGATCTCGTCCGCGGTGTAGTCCGGCAGGGCGTCAATGATGCTCTGCGGACAGGTATCACCCATGTTTTCATCCAGCAGTCCGGACACTGCATAGCTGATATCATCGAGCAGATGTACCGCGCCCGAGTTGACATCGAGCACGAAATTCAGCCCTTTTTTCTGATAACGATGAATCATTTATTTTCCTCCGATATACAGGAACAAGGCGCACCCGCAGGCGCGCCTTGCATATTCCTTTTAAGCGTGATTACTTTGCGTGCTCGCACTTCTGGTTTGCCACGGTGCAAGAGGTCTTGCATGCGGACTGGCAGGAAGTCTGGCACTCGCCGCAGCCGCCGTGTGCTGCAGTCTGCTTCAGGGTTGCAGAAGTCAGGGTAGAAATATGCTTCATTTGATTTCCCTCCTATTTTTTGATGTGGCTGTAACGCTTCTTTTTCCGCATATTGGCACCGGCGTAACCGCCCAGTGCCGAGGCGATCAACGAGCAGAGCAGGCTGATCACCGTGCGTACAAAATGAATGGATTGACCGAGCGGCAGCACCGCAACGATCAGCAGGATCAGAAAAACCGCAAAACCTGCGCCGAGCGACCAGTAAAACTGGTTTTCGCCTGCGCGCTTTGCAGCGACCAGTGCGGCAAGCGCACTGCCGAGTGCAAGGAACACCAGTGCACAAGGCGCTATTGCCCCTTCTGCCAATGTGCCGCGGTGAACGAGCACCGCACCGAGCAGCATCAGCAGCAGAGTACCGAGCAATCCGGCAAGCACCGATGGTAAAAGGATACCGACCGGCGACTGACCCTCATTGGTTTTTCTCATCATTTCATAGCCTCCCGCCGAATTTTATTTATATGTCATGCTATTCGGCAAGAAATGGGGTTATTACTTTGCGTCCTTCTTTGCTTCCTTGGGCGCCTCGACCGTCTCGGTCGCCGGAGCCTCCTTACCGCGGATCGCCCAGCGGTAAATCTTCAGCTTCGTGCGGTCGCTCGAAGACTCGATGACCAGAACGTCGTCCTTGATGCTGACAACGCGGCCGATAAAACCACCGATGGTGGAGATCTCATCACCGACCTCGATGGAGTTACGCATATCGCGCTCCTGCTTGTCGCGCTTGCGCTGCGGACGGATCAGGAAAAAGTAGAATACGACGATCAGAACTACAAACGGCAGAAACTGTGCGATGATCGCGCCGTAATCCGACAGAGCCGGCATTTTATCCAATGCCATAACCATGGTTACACCTCCCTATGCAATGTGCTGTAAATACTCACTATATTATACTGGATATTCTGTCAAATTACAACCCTTAATTTGTGATAACGCGACATAATTAGCGTTGTGGTGATACGCAATCTATCCGCCGCATAAAATAGCAGTATCTTATCGAAACGAGGTGCTGACCATGCTTTTCCCTGCTTTATTTGCGCTCGGCGGTGCATTTTTCTTCTTTGTGCTGCGTGTACAGGGCGCGGACGGGTCGTTTCCCAAGCCGCTCACGCCCGATGAGGAGGCGGTTCTGCTGCGCCGCATGCAGCAAGACGGGGACGCCGAGGCACGAGAAAAGCTGATCGAGCACAATCTCAGACTGGTAGCGCATATTGTAAAAAAGTATTACGCTGTAAGTACGGAGCAGGACGATCTGCTGTCCATCGGCACGATCGGGCTGATTAAAGCCGTGAACACCTTTAAGGCGGATAAGAATATCCGGCTGGCGACATACGCCTCCAAATGCATCCAGAACGAGCTGCTGATGTATTTTCGGCAGAAGCGCAAGAGTGCAGGCGAGCTTTCGCTCTCGGACACGCTCGAGTCGGACGGTGACGGCAATGCGCTTGCCCTGCAGGATATTATCTGCTGCGAGGACAGCGGTCTTTCCGCCGTTGAGGAGCAGGACCGGTACCATGCCATGCACCGCGCGCTGGCAGGCTGTCTCTCTCCGCGTGAACGCGAGATCATCCGCCTGCGGTACGGCATCGGTCTGGCATCTCCCCTGCCGCAGCGTGAGATTGCCGCGCGGCTGGGTATTTCGCGCAGCTATGTTTCGCGCATTGAAAAGCGTGCGCTCGAAAAGCTGCGGGAGGCTCTCGAACGCGAGGGACGGCCGCCGTAAAAGCGACGGTTGTCCCCTTTCGAAAAAAATTTTTATTTTTTTTGAAAAAAGGGTTGACGAATCCCGGATTCTGATATATACTAAACAAGTCGTCAGCGATGAGTCATCAAAACGACAACAAAACTTAACAAATAGCCGAATTGTGTAAAGGTAGCACGACAGACTCTGACTCTGTTTGTGAGGGTTCGAATCCTTCTTCGGCTGCCACTCTAAAACCGTGTTTTCGATGAAAACACGGTTTTTTCATAACTTTTTGAGGGGCTTTAAGTTTCCATGTTTTGGATGTCTGCCAATCGTCTGTCAAAAAGTTTTGAAACGTCAAACCGCATTGCTGTTTCCCAAAAGATTCGACATAGTTTCTGCCATTGTTTTTTTCGATTCTACCAATACATGACCGTAGGTATCCGCCGTTACCACATAGCTGTGATGGCCCAGCCACTCCTGCACCTGCTTGAGCGTTGCTCCATTTTCGAGCAGCAGCGTAGCACACGAATGACGCAAGTCATGGAAGCGGATTCGACGTAAATTGTTCTTCGCAAGCAAATCTGCAAAGTAGCGCGAAATATATTTCGGGTTGATAATATCCCCTATCTGATCTACGCAAACATATCCGTCCCACTTCCGATGATAACTTTCGCCGCCCATCATCTTCTGCTCCAGCTGCTTTTTACGAAGCTGTTTCAGATACCGTGCCAACGGCTCCGGCATAGGCAGCGTACGATAGCTCATCTCCGTTTTGGTTTCGCCGTAGTACAAGTCCTTATAGAGATCATGCGCTTTCAGCGAACCGCAAATGGAAACCGTATTCTTCTCGAAGTCTACATCTTTCCAGCGCAAGCCACACGCTTCACCCTGTCGCACTCCCAGATAGCCTGCTAAAAGAATTACCGTTTCAAACCGCGTACCCTTAGAGCACTCAAACAGTTTCTGCAATTCTTCCGGCGTGTAGTAACTGCCGCGGAACTTCTTTACTTTCGGCAGATCAACCCTGTCTGCGGGATTGGTCGGAATCATATCCAGCTTTACCGCACGCTGCAGCGCCTTTCTGATGTTTGCATGGTAGCGGAGCACCGTTTTCGCACTCACCTTATCGTTCTTCATCTTGAGCTTGTAGAACTTATCAATGTGATATGCTTTCAGGTCGCAAAGACGAAGTCCCTGTGCTGCAAACCATGGGCAAATGCGATTGTGAATCTGACGGTAATACTCCTCGTAGGTTGATTCCGAAATGCTGAATTTTACATCTTCCAGCCACTGCTTCATGTAATCAGAAAACAGTACATCGGTATATCCGTCCGAAACCTTGCTCTCCAGCTCTGCCATGAACGCATCGGCCATGGCCTGTGCCTTGCGCTTATTTCCCTTGACAGGCAGCCCGGTCGCCTTGCTTTTGCGAAAACGCTTGCCATTTACAGTCCAAGAAATCGAAATCTGATATTTTCCGTGTTTTTCATATATCGTAGCGTTCATATTCGTCATACATTATCCTCCTTTGTCGGAACGCTACTGTTCGACACGTTACCATTATTATATAGCGCTCTATTTAGGTATGCAACAACAGATTGTTTGTAAATTCTAATGGATTTTCCAATACAAAAATGTTGAATTTCGCCACCTTGAATCAGCTTGTATGCGGTGCTCTTACCAATGCGCAAAGCCATTTGCAAATCCTTTACGGTCAAAATATCCGGCAATGAACTGAACACCAACTCTGGTTTGTTTTTATTTCTATCCATACGCATTTTATTCCTTTAGAGAACCCGCCTGCTGCAAAACAGGCGGGTTTTCTCATTCCACTCTCAAATCCAGTATTCGTTGCGGTCGCTGTCCATGATGAAATCATGTTCGTGCGAAACCTCGGTTACAACATACGAGGGCGCATCCGCCCATGTGCGGTAACTGCCGCTGTAACCAGAAACATCCGGCGAGGTGTCGCGGCCGGTAATCTGGCAGATTGCCTTTGCAAACGTCAGACGAGATACATCACCGCTGAGGCCGATGTTCGTTCGCGTCGCGTAGGCCACCAGCGAGTTCAGTTGACCAGACGCAGCCCAGATACGCAGGTAGCCGTTCTTCGAGATTGCGTAGTTGATCTCGTAATCGTCACCCTCGTCCATGCGAGTGGTATCAAACGCGGACGCAGGCAGAACGCCGATGGAAACGAAATACTTTGCTTCTTCCGGAATATCATACGGGTATTTCGGAACGGTAGTCGTGCCGCGCGGCAGCCATGTGTTGCCGCCGTTTGCGATCAGACGATATACAACCGTGCAGGCTTCCTGCAGCGATACACGGTCGTTGGGGCGCCACAGGCCGTCCGCATAGCCACCGAACAGCTGATAGTGAATATCGGTCAGCACCGGTGTACCGGACGAAACCACTTCAATCTCCGGCGAACGGCCCGAAGCCGAACCATTGTCACCCGTAGCCGCGGCAAGATTCGTGTACGTCTTGCCGCCAGCGTCGGTCTTAAACTCAACCGTGATTTTCACCACGCGCTTTTCGTTCGGCGCAATATCACCGAGCTCCAGCGTAAATACTTTGTTCCGGAAACTCCATTTGCCGTTCAGAACACCGTCCACATAGACGTTGTTCTTCAAAACCGGCGTTACCAGCGTAGTATCCAGCGTGTCTTTGAGAACACCCCGTTTCCACGTCTGGTTAGAATCGTTGCCAACCGTGATGGTAAATGTAGCACGTTTGCGGTCTGCCGAAACGCCAGAACCCACATTCACCACAGTTTTATCAACCTCTTTGGTTACATAAAAATTTGTTTTAACGTCCGGCTGTTCTGCCGTGTCAGGAATCGTTACACCCTTATCCGTTGCAGTGCCGTGACCGTTATCGCCATCAAGCGAAGCAGTGTTGGTAATCGTTGTTCCAGCCGCATTTTCAAGCACCTGCACATCAAAGGTGATTTCTGCGGCTTCACCCGGTTCAAGATCGCCTACGAGTACAGACAGCGCGTTGCCGCTGAGATTGTAAAGTGCAAACTCGTTGTTGATATACACGCCGCCTACCAGCTTAACGCCAGTCGGGAGCGTATCATTCATTACGACATTCTTCCATGCAGCAGTTGCCTTATTGCCGTTCTTTGCGGTAATGGTGTAGGTGAAAGTATCGCCTACATTGGCAGTCGTGACGCTGGCAGTCTTGTTGACAATCGGAGCAGCTTCGCCCTCGTCAATCTGAACGCCGCCGTCCGGCATGGGAGTAGTCTTGCCGTTATCATCGAGAATAGCAGTGTTTACGATAAGCTTGCCCTGTGAACCATCATCGACGGTTACATCAAAGCTGAGTACCGTCTGAGCACCTGCCGGAATCGCGTCCGGTGTGAAAGTGATTGTTTTCATCGTGGCATTGTACGAATAATTGACCGTTGCCGAACCATTCTCCTGTACATTGCCTGCAAAACTTACGCCGTCAGGCAAAACGTCAATCACTTTCATATTCTCCCAATCAGCAGTAGCTGCTGCGCCGTTGTCCAGACGAATGGAGTAAGTGATCGTATCGCCAACTGCTGCGGTGGTCTTGTTTGCGGTCTTATTGCCCGCATGACCGTCTACCGTACCATCCTCAATATCCACACCGTTATCTGTACCGCTCTTGTCCGGCGTATTGCTGCCGCTGACGAGGGCGGTATTTTCAATGTGCATACCGTAGGCATTGCTGTTGACGGTTACATCAAAACAAATCGCCTTGGTCCGGTTCGGCGCGATCTCACCGAGCGATACGGTCAGGGTCTTGCCGGTATTGTCGTACTGATATTCTGCGGAGTAGCCGTCTACGGTTACATTGCCGCGGAAAGTCAGTCCGTTCGGAATGGTATCGGTCATAACCGCGTCACGGATATTCACATCCGCACCGGTCGCATTCGCTGCGTTTACGGTGTAGGTGATCGTATCGCCAATCTTGGCAGTGGTTTTGTCTGCGGACTTGGAAACGGTCAGCAGAGCGTCACCGTCCGCGATTGCTACGCCATCGTCCTTGTCCTGCACCGAGTCTGCATTGTCAGAGGTCAGCGTTGCAAGGTTCTGAATGGTGGTGTTGTGCGCAGATTCGTTCACTGTTGCGGTAAAGCCGATAATCTGCTTTGCATCCGGCTCAATCGTGCCGACATTGACGGTCAGCAGGCGGGTGTTCTCATCGTAGGTGTAATCGTTCGTGTTCTTGCCGTTCAGCGTGACCGAGCCGTATTCAAAAGTCAGTCCAGCCGGAAGAACATCGGTGATAACGCCGTTCTCAACCGGAACAGTTGCGGTATCGTCATTCTTGACGGTCAGCGTGTACGCAATCTTATCGCCAACGCGGGCAGAGGACTTGTTTGCAGTCTTGTCGATCTGCGGCTTTGCCTTGCCGTCACCAACGGTTACGCCGTTGTCCTTGCCGCTGGTGTCCGGCGTGTTGTCGGACTTCATAACAGCGGTGTTGTAGATGGTCTTGCCGTAAGCGGCAGTATTGACTACTGCAACAAAAGTTACCGCTGCACTTTCCTCAATGCCGAGATCACCGACCTTGACGGTCAGAACGCGGGACGCTTCATCATAGCTGTAATCGTTGGTCAGCTTGCCGTTCAGCGTAACCGAGCCGTACTGCATATCCAGTCCGTTCGGAATGGTATCGGTCAGTACAGCGTCCTTGATCGCTACGCTTGCGAACTCGCCGTTTGCCAGCTTGATGGTGTAAGTCACTTTATCGCCAACATTGGCAGTGGACTTGTCCGCAGTCTTGGTGACTTCCGGCTTGGTCTTGCCGTCACCGATCTCAACGCCCTTGTCCTTGCCCTCGGTATCCTTGATGTTATCGCCGGAGAGGACAGCGGTGTTGTGTACGGTCTTGCCGTAAGCCGACTTATTTACGGTCACAGCGAAAGTGACGGTTCGCGCCTTGTTCGGCTTCAAATTGCCGATCTGCACAGACAGCTTGCGGCTGGTGTTGTCGTAGCTGTACGGATAGGACTTGCCATCCACCTGCACGCTGCCGTCTACGAAGTCAAACTCAGCCGGAATGGTATCTGCCATTTTAGCGTTTTCGATCTCGTAAACAGCACCGTCACCGTTGCCAACCTTGACGGTATAGGTGATCTTGTCACCGACATTTGCGGTTTCCTTATCCGCAGTCTTGGTCACATACGGCGCGGTATCGCCCTTTTTGACATATACGCCATCGTCCTTGTCCTCGTAAATATTGGTTTTCTTGCCGTCCGTAGCAGTTACATAACCATTCGTACCCTTGGCAACAGCGGTGTTGTAGATCGTCTGATTGTACATATCGCCGTTGATTTTTGCCTTGAAAGTGACAGTTACCGTCTTACCGGCAGCAATATCACCGAGGTTTACGGTCAGCGTACCGTTCTTTACGGTATGGGTAGCAGCTACATTGTTCACATAGACGCTGCCCTCAATAAAGGTCATGCCGGACGGGATTTTATCGGTCAGCACGACACTTTTCCATGCGGAACTTGCTTTCTTATCGTTCGACAGCTTGATCGTGTAGGTAATCTCGTCACCTACCTTTGCGTCCTTGACGCTTGCCGTCTTTTCGATGGACGGGAGCGCATCACCGGTGCTGTACTTATAAGTGATCGTGCGGATATAGCCGCGATACTCATACGCCGGAATGGATTTCGGCGCGGTTTCTGCCTTGCCCGCCGTAGTGACAGACTTTGCAATCTCCTTGCCGCTCATGTCTACGAATTTCTCAACAATAATGTTGTACTTGCCGTCATTATACTTCGCGTCATGCCATTCCTCGGCGGTATGGGATACCGTTGCTTCCATGAGGTTTGTGTAGCCCCAGAACGATTCTGCAAGATCGTTATAGGGATTCTTGACATTCAGTTCTTTCAGCTTTTCGCGGGTAACAGTGCGGTTGATCATGCTGTTTACCAGCGTTACGGTTTCGGTTCGGGTAATCTCCTTGTCGGGACGGAAAGTGCCGTCCGGGTAGCCCTGAATCCAACCCGCTTCACTGGCAGCATTGATATAGCTGTACGCCCAGTGACCCTTTTCCACATCCGAGAAAACCTTGCCGCTGGTGTATTTGAGGTTCTGGAAACGAGCCGCCAGCGCAGCGAACTCGGCACGGCTGATCGGCGCGTTCGGCGCGAAAGTGTCCTTGGACTTGCCCTCCAGCAGACCGATATTGTACAGCGTTTCGACCGGCTCATAGAACCAGTTCTTTGCGCTTACATCCTTGAAAGTGCCGTTTGACATACGCCGCGTAAAGCTGGGATAATCACCGTCATACAGGCGGTAGAAGATCATAGCAGCTTCGGCGCGGGTCAGATTGCCGTTCGGATGTACGCCCTTGTCGGGATAACCGATGATATAGGTCAAGTCCTTGTGGGAGTAGATGTACTCGACGCTCTCGGTGTAGTCCGTGTAGGTGTAGTTTATGATCGTCTGCGGGGACTTTTCCTCGTGCGTGACGCTATATGTTTGCTTTTCGGCAATCTCCTTGCCGTTTTCTGCGTCAAGATATTTTGCCGTCACCGAGGACAGCGTGCTTGCAGACTTCGTACTTGCGGCAAACGAACTTGGGATAATCGTTGCCGCCATCGCCAGCGACAGTCCCGCTGAGGTGATTCGCTTTATAATCGACATTGTTTCACTCCTTCACTCCATTTCTGTTAAGTAATCTGAAATGCTCAACTGCCCCGGCAGCACACCATCCTGCAGCCACCAGTGCAGCACTTCTTCCCCGCTCTGCCAGACAGCAGGCAGGTTTCTGCAGCGGCGTTCCGCAAGCATCCGTTCAAATGCGTGCAGGTACGCCCGCCGATAAGTCGGATACCGACCAAACTCAAACTGCCGTCCGGCACGGCCTGCCAACGGACAGCCAATGCAACCGACCCGATGAAAACCGCGCTCGTACAGCAAATTGACCGGGATATGCTCGGAACGAATGTAGCCCCACACATCGCTGTCTGTCCAATCTACGATAGGATTGCAAACACGCTTTGCCTGCAATCGGCAGTTCTCGAACAACCGCCGGGCATCGTCATTATCATTGCTGATCGTGATTCTGCGGCTTATGTCTGCGGATTGTTTTTCGTAAATGCCGCGGTTCTTGCGGCGCTTGGCGCTTTCGGCCCAGCGGACGCCTGTTGTTATCATTCGGCCCTTGCCGCCCTGCTCTTTGCGCACGGAACAGCAGTATCGTACAACGCGCGTCGGCGGCATGAGTTTCTGCGGTATCAAGCTCCACATGGTCACTCGAGCACCCTTGAACATGGGCAGGTTGACGGTACACTTGATGCCCTCGTTTTCCAGCCGGCGGAAAGTTTCGCGCACATGGTAGACGGTTTCGGGCGCGTCAACCGAGGTATGGTTATGCTGGACTTCGTACCGGATACCGGCCGCCCGCGCCAGCGCAAGACACACATCGCTGTCCTTGCCGCCCGATGTAGTTATAACAAGCGGTGCATGGTAGTAGGTTTCACTCATTTCCGCAGCCAGCCGCAGACGAGTGATTGCCTGCTGTTCCTTATTCATTGCGCCCCATGAGTTTGAAGTAGGCTTTGGGACGTTTCGGCAGTTCTGTCCAGAAAATACAGCGGCCGTACAGATCGTGAACGAAACTCTCACGACCTAAATAAAGCTGTACGTCCATTTTGCCGTTCGGATACAGGCACAGAACCCGATGGCCGCGTTCCGGCAGTATCTTATTTGCGTTTTTCCATTCCATAGATGACCTCCAAAAGCAAAACCGGAGGAATCCATGCGATTCTTCCGGTTTGTGATTATTCTGTTGTCCGGATTTTTACACTATCATATATATCATCACCTCGCATTTCTCTGTCAGCCTACTCGTCCTCACCCCCGGCTACTGGGAAACATCAGGCGGTCGGCAGCGTACCGACCTCACAGGCATTGCACCTATCTCGTTGTCCGATCTCATCGCCTGTGACGCTTTTAACGCTCGGACTATGACTGATCGGGAGTATCATTATCATCTATGTGGGTCGTCGCCTTGTCGGGAGCCGCCCGACAGTTCGCGGCTTTGCGCCGCAGCTCTCCGCACAGAATTTGTACCTGATGTTTGATGTTCAGTTGCCAAGGAGCAGTGAGAGAAAATACTTATTCCTCTCACTAATTCCCCCGCTGTAACGGCCAGTGGAAACCGTCTTTTTCAGCCTTTTGAAAAATATTTTTTCATATTGCGCAAAATACGGTCTCTCCGCTTTCGTACCATTGTGTGCGAAATACCAAGCCGCTGTGCATACTCACGTACAGAAATGCCTTTATAGAACAATGCGTTGATCAACTGACGGTCCGAATCTTCTAACATATCCAAAACAGCAGGCACCTTGAGCAATTCCCGTTCAAACGCATTGCTTTCTTCCTGTTCCATGAACCATTCCTCAGCACTGGGCGCGGTCTCACGAATCAGCTTTTCAAGTGATACACCTTCTTCTTCAAACTGTTCCAGCGAAAGTTCGTGCTGCGCCGGAATATCCTCACCAACATATCTTGCACGTCGGTCTACCTGTGCGTATATAGCAAATATCTCGTCTGAAACCTCTACATCCTGTCCGAACACGGTAATGATGTTTGCAACTACGTTGCCGTCCTTATCTTTAACCCGCTTATAGTTGCGGTTTTTCTGCCAGTTTTTCATTTTCAAGCTCCAATCTCAAAGTTTTTATTTGAGATTGGAACTTATGGATAACAGGCAATATAGGCTTGCCAGCAGTCTAAAAAAGAGCGAACTGGCCCTTGTTTTTTGCTTTTGGGACAAAAAAATAAAGTCCTTCGTATAGCAAGTTTGCCATATGAAAGACTATGTTTGAATCTATTTGATTTGCCAAGGAACAATATGAGTGTTTAACCTATCTTAGAAAACATATTCCAACATAATCTATCAAAGAATCTATGGTTAAGCAACACATCGTTCCTACTTGGTAACTATTCGTTCCTACTTTGCATATAGAATATACAAATTTTTTGTTATAATAAAAAAGCCGATACCACATACGGTATCGGCAAACACATGATATTTAATTACGCAGATCGTCAATCAATGCCATAATATGAGAAATCTGCGTTGAAGTCAAACCTGTTACGTCAATCAAACGAACTCCAGTCACAGGCTTTTTCTCTCGTCCCAAAAGATAATCTGTGCTAACTCTAAAAAAATCTGCAATTTTTTCAAGCATATCAACTGAAGGAACGATATTATCATTTTCCCAGTTGCTAATGCTTTGCTTAGTAGTTCCTAATTTGTCTGCAAGCTGTACCTGATTCAATCCTTGCGTTTGACGTAGGTATTTTATCCGTTCTGGAAACATCATTCGTTCACTTCCTTTGAATAAGATTATGAACGAAATAGCGTCTAAACATTAAATACCAGTATTGCAATATTTGATTTTCTGGAATATACTGTGTTTATAATATATTTTATGATATAGTTATTCCAAAATTACTTTTAGCTCGGAGGAGTGACTATGCGTATTATACTTTGCGATGATGATACACAATTCATGCAGTCATTTTCAAAACAATTATTTTCCATTCTTCAAAAACACGGTGTTATCCCTAAAGTCATTCTGACACATACTGGTCTTGACGCATTACGAGAAATCACTCATCAGCCAACCGATGTTTTATTCTTAGATATTGATATGCCACAGCAAGATGGTTTTTCAGTAGCAACTGAATTAACTGCCATGGAAAACAAACCGTTAATCATCTTCCTATCCAGCTTAGATCATTTAGTATATCAATCTTTCGCTTTCCAACCATTTTGGTTTCTCCGAAAATCGCATTTGGAGGATTTACCCACCATAATCGAAAAACTATTACATCTTTTATCATCTCAACAGATACAATATACTATCAATGTTAATGGCAATAATATCTCTATTTCACTTTCAGATATATCATATTTTGAAAGTGATGGACACTATATCATTGCACATATGAACGAAAAAACTATCCGTTTCAAATCTCGGATGAGCGATATAGAAAACGAACTGAAGCCATATTCCTTTATACGGTGTCATATAGGCTTCTTAGTAAATTGCCGTTTTATCAAAATATGCAGCCGCACAAGTATTACTTTAATAACTGGTCAAGTTATTCCTATCAGCCGTGCTAAAGCCGAAGAAACACAAACTATTTTTATGAAATATATGAGGAGTTTACGACCATGAACTTTTATTTCGAAATGGCAATTAACATTTTGGAAGTAACTCTTATTTTGAGTTTCTTAGTTCAATATTTCGGATACCGAATAAAATATCCTGCCAAATACATATGGACTATAATCATCGGACTTGTATCATTCTGTAATATTGCTTTTTTCTCATGGAACAATCTATATGAAAGCTATGCAAGTTCATTGCAAATACTGATTAACATCATATTCTGTTGTGTTTTGTTATGCGGTCCACTACTCCAAAAAATATTTGTATCTGCATTTACTATGGGACTTGTAGCAATTATTGCAACTTTTACAACTCTTTTGATTGCAAAGTTATCTGAAAGCGATGTTACTTTTTTACTAAGCCAATTTAGTGGAATACGTATTACCTCTATCTTACTCACCAAACTATTGTTTTTTATAATCACAAGAATTATTCTGCGCATAAAGGAAACTGGTCGAATCAAATGGCTCGATTTTATGCCGCTTGTGGTAATACCTGCATTATCTATTATCACAATTACTTTGGTAATGTATGCCGCTATACAAGAACCACATATCCAAAATATCGTATTCTATGCGGTATGTATCATATTAGCTCTTAATATCTTGATTTATTTCCTATTTGTTCGATTGGGACAAGTAAGTAAAATACAAACCGAGTTGGCTCTTATTAGTCTGCAAAACGAATGTTTACAAGAGAATTCCAAGGATATCGAAAATATGTATGAAACTGTGCGCGCTCTACGACACGATCTTAAAAATCACCTACTCTGCATTTCCTCAATGGCAAATGAAAAAGATATACAAGGTATTCAACAATACACACAACAGTTACTGCAACAACAAAATGCTGTCAGCAAGCTAATTACCTTTTCAGGCAACACAGCGCTGGATGCGATTGTAAATAGCAAAAGTACCACTGCTGAACATGTAGGTGTACAACTCCGTGCAATTATTACAACTCCATTATCTGATATTTCACCAGAAGATATTACCATCATACTCGGCAATGCTTTAGATAATGCAATCCGTGCAGCCAAAGATAGTATTGGAAAAACAGTTGACCTCTACATTCAACCACAAGGTGCATACAATTCTATTGTCATTATCAATGATATTGCGCGTTCTGTCTTATCCGATAATCCTACATTGACCACAACCAAAGTTAAATGTTCGCAACATAGCTTCGGCATAAAAAATATACGTCAAGCTGTTGAACGTAATCAGGGTATGTTAGAATTCTTCGAGCAGAACAATCGTTTTGAATGTGATATTTTATTGCTCAATATACAAAGTAGGAACGAATAGTTACCAAGTAGGAATAACCTATTGCAATCTAGTTCAAAAGCAGTTATCTTACAGATAGATCACAGCAACAACAATGTGTTGCAAGAATGAATTTATCTGCTGAAATAACTGCTTTTCTGATTTTATCCTAACTATTCTTATCAGATTATTACAATCGAACCCAAAGTCTCATACTCTCTCAGTCGCTCCGAATTGTGTCTCTGCGCATAATTCTGGCGATAGATATTCACGCACTTAATTTAAGGAGGAACAAGCTATGAAAGACATTATCTATCCAGTACGCGCACCCAATTGGTGACTTTCCATTTTCTCAGTCTCAGTGCAATTGTTTCGGTTAGTACAACTTCCAGAACATGTGACAACTGAAGATTCCCGCTCAATTTAAATACATTTGTTAAGAAAGGAAATTGCATATGAAAAAATTAATCAGTATCTTAACTATGTAATGTGCTAACCGAAAGTTCCCGAACAATTTTTTCAAGAAACGGAGATGTTAAAATGAACAAAAAATTATTGCAATTGCAAATTGTTTTATTATGTTGAGTTCTACACTAATCTCTAGTGGGGCTACCTATATCAATTCTCCTAATCGTACTGATGCCGTATGTATTCGAGAAGATATTCCTATCGAGATTGCAGTCAACCAGAATGGTTATAACGCATCATTAGAAATTCCTGTCACTCACATCAATAGTCGTGCTACCCATTGGGATGTATGGGGCGAACGTAACAATAACATTCCATATGGATATTCACAACAAATGAATGGAAGTACAGTTCTAAACACTAAACACTATACAAGGACTTTCCTCGGTTCAAAATTAGATCCCCGTGGCGATTCTGGTCAAGTCTGGGGAATTGGTTTAGTTCCGGCATCCGGAACATATTGTTCCGATGATGTTTGGTTCTCTTATACACATAAGGTGTATTATGGTACTACCAAAAATTAATTAGTCGAATATTTATAAAAATAGCCCTGTTACACTCCAAATATAACAGGGCTATTTTTACATTTTATCAATAAATACTTTGAGGTCTTTTTCTATGTTTAAACGATATCTACTTGCAATTACCTTCTGTCTTAGTAGCATTTTTTTCTTTTCCGGCATACTATATAGTACTACACAAAAAATTATAAAACTAGATACGCATTCCAAAAATACAACTGCGTTCATTGTAACGCAATATACCCACAATCCTTTGCAAAGCACCAATTATGTCCAATCTATATTGCAATACCAACAATTAGCTCACACCCTACAAAATCAAACTTCCCATTACAATATTATTTCTTCTCAACCCCTATATCGCTCAAATACAGATTTTTTCTTCATCGATTCATTAACACATCAATTTTCTCAAGAGACTTCTCAAATAGACTCTATCCAAATAAATGAGGAAGCTTTTCAAAATAATCCTATCGAAATAGAATCCGGACGTGCCTTTGAAGAGAGTGATTACATTTACTCTCACGGAACTTCTATACCAGTTTTAATGGGTAACAAATACTTAGAGTTATATTCATTAGGCGATGAATTTCAAGCTCAATATTTATATGCAAATTATACATTTCATATTATCGGTTTTTTGACAGACCATTCACAAATCACCAATCCCGTTCGCACATATCCAACTCTAGACAACTACATTATATTACCTAGTTTCACATATATCAATCCGCTCTCTAGTGATGATTACACATCCAGTTTATTAAATAGTGCTAATCAAACCTGCGGTATTATAACAGTCGAAACAACTCAGTTAGACACTATATATCACCAAATTCAGCAATTGCTATCCTCATACCAGTTAGGAGATTACGACTGTTATACAAACTCAAGTATTTTTAATTATCGACAGCACGGTATTGATTTACCGCTTATTAAAAATCTTTTTATATTCTTTATGATTTGTAGTGGAGTCTGTCTCATATTTCTTAATGTCAAACAGTCAATATATATCAGCCAAAATAATAATATAATTTTTAGAATCAAAATAATATCTAGTATGATCAGTGGTTGTTTAATTTCCACTCTTATCGCTTGCCTTCTCCTAAGATATTTAAATATTCTTCCTGATTTGATCTCAGATATTTTTCTTATTCCCATATGTACGATGAGTCTATTTCTCAAAAAAATCAAATAATAGTTCTTATTACTTTTCCACTACAACATAACATTTCAAACCATTTCATCTATTGAAACCTTCGAAAAAGACTATCGCTTCAAATGCGATATTTAACCGTCCAACATGCAAAGTAGGAACGAATAGTTACCAAGTAGGAACGACCTATTGCAATTCAACTCAAAAGCAGTTATCTTACAGATAGAGCATAGCAACAATGAGGTGTTGCAAAATGAATTTATCTACTAAAATAACTGCTTTTTTGATTGAACAAAACATAGTCTCTAAAAAAAATAAAGAAGTATATGAATATGGTTTCGACTTACTAATTGCTGATTTCATCAATTTCTCCACTATTCTATTGATTGGTGTATTATGCTGCAGACCGTGGCCAACCGTATTATATCTCACCATTTTTGTCGGACTACGAAGTGTATGCGGTGGTTATCATGCAAAAACACACTTAAAATGTCATGTATGCACAATTGGAGTATATATTGGATTTTTAGTGCTACTACATACACTTGGTGATAAAGGTATCATGCTCCTCTGGGGAGATTGCATCGCTGCTATTCCTATAATTCTATTTGCACCTATTACTCACGCAAATAAATCACTTCCCCCCAAAATATACAATCGAAACCGAATAACTTCCATTATATTAACCTTAGGATTAATTGCTAGTGCTTTCCTCTTAGATTATTATAATCACATAGAAAGCACCATAATTTCTTTGACGCTCTGGATTGTGTCTCTGTGCATGATTCCGGCGATAGATATTCACTCATCCAATTTAAGGAGGAAAAAACATGAAAAAAATTATCTATCAGGTATGCACTAAACTAGCAGCTTGCGCCTTCTTGGCTGCAATCGTTTCGGTAGGGACAGCATCATGTAATGGTATGTATCAACCAGCAGTTCCCAAACAGCTTAATAAACAATCTTAATCAATGTCCAAGGTAAAAGTTTATGAAAAAAAATTTTTTCGAGTTCTAATCGCATTGGCTCTGTGCAGCTCCGTATTTCCCAGCGCAATGGCCGCCGATGGGCATGTTTGCCCTCATAGATATCATACTTTTGGCGATTACACGCTTAACGGTGGAGTTGGAAACTATGGTTCAGCAAACAGGTATTATTGGATTGATGCTAGTGCTTTCTCTTCTAGTCAAATTTCTAGTATTATATCTGCAGCTCAAACTTGGGTCTACACATCTAGTGCAATTGGTGTGACCACCCCTATTTCCATTGAACGAACTACAACACAATCTTCTTCAGTCTTTGATGTATATAAAAAATACTTAGGTGTAAATACCTTAGGACAAACCGAATTTTGGACATATAGTACACATAAAGAACTGTCAACATCACTGTTGGCTGCTCTTTATAAGTAGTTTGAACGTTTTATTCGTCATACATCGCTGTAATATACGATGTCAATGTCATTAAGATAAGTCTGCACAAAGATCAAAGCAGCTACCGCGAAATAAGTAAAAAACTTATTTCGCGGTAGCTACTATTTTTTATGCACGACCAAAGCATGTGCTTTCTATCAACGGTCAATCGCCTTGAAAATCAACTTAATGACATGTTCAAATATCATCAATAAATTTTCATAAAACCACCTTAATTAACCAACAATTTTCCAATTCTCATCCACCAGTTTCAGCACAAGCTCAAACTGCGAAATCTGCGTCATTTGTGTAACGCTGTCCAGATATTCCACCGCCACAGTTGCCGTTACGGTATCGCCGTTCTTATTCAGCACCGTGCTTTTAAGCTGGCTGAACGTATAGTCCGCGCACTTGACCGGCGGCATGGAATCCCCGCTGACGTAGTAAGACAGCTCTTTTTCCGTCGCAGTCGGATACAGCGTGAAAAAGGTGGTCAGAAAATCTGTAATATCCTCACTCTCAGCCGCAGAAACCGTTCCGTCGGGTTCTGCGGCTTTTGGCGTATATGCAGATTTTGCAGGCTTACCGGTGATCGTCGGCGCTTGTGTGATAACCATATCGCCATTATCGTCCTTGTGAACCGCCGTTTTGTACACGCTGGATACGGTGTCTTTTTTCTTGCCGTCCGAGATCGTCTGTGCTACCGTGAACACGACCGTAAAATCGTTTTCATCGTTCTGTTCCACAGACCAAATCTGAACGTCCTGCACAGACGAGGAAACCGCAATATCACTTTTCACAGTGTCGGCCGTCAAACGCTGCAGGTTCTCAGTCAGATAACCGGTCAGCGCATCGGTACGTTGTGCAACAGAATCCTTGTTGCTGCTCCACGAATAGTAGGTTTTCGCAAAGTTCCGCACAAATGCTTCCACACCGCTGGTATCCTCTACACGCCACTCAACGATCTCCTTTTCGTGTACGGTGTGGGTGTCGATTGCGGTAAAATCCTTGTACACCGCAAACGTAAATCCACAGATAAACATCAGCCACAGCACAATCACCGCAGGCTTGCGGCTGTTCACCGTGTAAACGCGCAGTTTCTTTGGTTTCTGCTGCTTTTCTGTCTTTTTCTGAAACATAATTCGTTCTCCTTTGTCTTATTTTTGTGCGACCACAGCGCCACCCCAGCCCCAGCCGCCGAAACCATAGTAAGCCGTCCAACCCTCTACGGTATCAATGACAGTGCCGCCGATGTTGGAAATAATCTGGCCGTTGCCAATGTAAATGCCGACGTGACCCGCATTTCGTCCGCAGGTGTCGTTTGTTCGGGACTGGTACACCGCCGGGTCATTGTAAACCATCGCACCGAGCGGAATATTCTTGCTGGACTTTCCGACCGTATACAGCGCACGATTTTTGCCCGCACAACAATGCCGGTCGATGGATACACCCGCTTTGCGGTAAACTTCTTCCGCCCATGCTTCACAATATCCGCCAGCAGCAGAAATGCCGTACTTTTCTGAATTTCGTGCCACCTCGACAATGCGATTCTGCGCGTCCGTTCCGAGTGCGTCACCGCCGGTCTGCATCAGATATTGCCGTACCAGCTTGACATAGAACATATTGCCGTAGTTATACCGCCATCCGCCGTTGATTGGCGTGGAAATCTCGTTTTTATAGGTAACTTTTACGCCGCCGGAGTGCTGACGAGAAAACTCCTGTGCCAGTTCAAAGGTGTACCGCTTGCCGTTTTTCGCAACGAAGTCCAGAAAGCCACTGCCGTAATTGTACGCTTGAATTACAGCGTCCATATCACAGCCGAGTTTGTCCGCCTTTGTCACCAATTCGGCGAAATACTTGCATCCCTGCTTGATACTGTCCTCTGTGCCGAGCGTATTCATCGGCAGTCCGGCAGATTCCGAGGACTGCATAACGTCCTCCAGCTTGCCTTCGCTTTCCACCTGAATAATGGCAAGCAGAACATAGACATAATCGCTGATACCGTTTTGCCGCGCATATTTCTCTACCATGGGTTGGTGCGCGAGCACTTCCGCTGAGAGATTCTCGGCTGTGCCGGTGAGAGATTCACGCTGATGTACAAACCCGAGCCACTTCCGTCGCTATCCTCATCCGAAGCGATAATCAGGAACATCGACAGCAGCAGCGCAATCAGCAGTCCGAAGCCCATAGCACCTGCCATTGCCGCCTTTTTCATCACTTGCGCTCACCTCGGCTCTCCGAACTCCGCTGTTTGAACTCCGCACCAAAGGTTTCTTCGTCCAGTCCTTTTGGCATTGTGTGTCGTGTTTTCAGCTTGTCCGGTACAGTGGGACGCTCTGCCGGACGTTCCGGCTTGCGGTCTGCAACCGTAGTCTGCGGCTTGTCCTTGACCATCGGACGATCTTCCCGCGGTTTTGGTGTCGGTTCAATCCGTTCCGACCGAGGCCGATTCTGCGGCGCAGATGGCTTTTCCGGTTCGGCTTTCTGCTGTTTGGGGACAGTTGGGCGCTCCCTCTGTACAGAATTGCTGTTCTCTGTCCTCGGTTTCTCCGTATTTCCCTCACTACGTTCCCTTTTGCGCTGAGCTAACTGTTCCCGGCGGCTTGCCGTAGTCGTTCTACGAGATTCCATTTGTGCGGCTCGCGCTTCCTTACGTTTCTGCATGGTTTCCACCACAGATTGACGTGCAGATTCAATATTGCTGTGAACCGCATATTCCGCATTGGTCGGCGCGTCCTTGACCTTTTGCACGGTTTCCACTGCCTTATCCCGCACACGAGATGGCGCATCCGCAATCTTGCCTACCTTTTCGCCTACCCGCTGGCCGAGATTCTTCTTCTCCTGCTGAACGTTTTCACGACTTGCCGAGGTTGAAGCTGTTCTCTGGGTACTCTGCATGGCACGGCGCTGTGCAGAACGCTTTCCCACTCCAACACCCGCCGCAAACGGCAGTGCCTTTCTCACCGCACGAGAGATCGTCCGGCGCGACCGGTTTGTCATGGCGCGGCCAATACGGCCCGTGTCCTCGTCGCGCAGACCGATCATGCCGAGCAACTTATCGCGCTCCATGTACACGCCCGCGAACACGATCACCTGCAGCAGCACGACCACCACGAACGGTTTGCCGTTGGCAATCGTGTAGGCCAGCGAGGACAGCACCAGCACAAACGTAGTCAGCAGTGTTGTTCCGACACGCAGCATGATTGTGTTGAACAGCGAAATCACCGCTCGCCTGCTCGTGCCGGAAAACGCCGGAATCATGCTGATCAGCAAGCTCACCGGCAGGAACATTGCACTGATGATGAACAAAATCTGTGACAGGAGCATACTTCCTGTCAGCATAATCGCAAACGCCGACACAATCAGGTTGAAAATCAGGAAGAACACCGACAAGCCAAACCGACTTGTCACCTCTGTTACGGTCAGATTGCCGTTATCGTAGTCCTCTAACTCTGTTTTCACCACTTCTTCCCTGTCTTTGCCGCGGTTTTCATCCGGCGAAGTGCCGAGCAGGCTGTTTACCCGTTCTTCTCCCATATTCTCCACATCCGAATCGCCAAACTGCATGATAAGCCACGGCTGCTTGACTTGGATACCGAACAAACAGTCCCGAATCGCAGAAACGCCCGTGTTCTCGCCTGCCGCATCCGGTGCAAGGATTTTTGCGCTCACATCGACAATGCCGTTGCTGATGTCGCTCGAAAACTCGTTGACACCGGTAATCGCTGACGGCGCGTAAGCAATCAGCCCGACCGACACCACAAACACGACCACAAAATTCAGCGCCGCATGAAACGCCTTTGTGGTTTCGCGTTTGATTAAACCAGCATAAGTGCAGTACACGCCGACAAGCAGCGTAACAATCGCCATCATGCCAGGAAACAGACCCGTGCCGTCAAATCCGCTGGCTGACACACCCGCAATCAACTGAATATTTTTGCCGATCTCGCTTGCTGCACTGCTGATAAAATCCAAATTGTATGCCTGCTGAATCAGATAACCAACTGCATTTGAAATGTACAAATTCAGCGTCCACAAGAAGTTCGTAAACAGGTAAATTGCGTACTGCGCCGTTTTTCCGATACCATCCAGCCAGTTCCACGGCAGCCAATCCCACGAGGAATCAACATAAAAATCAAGCTGGTAGTTATCAATCGGATAACGGCTGAACTCGTGCGCCGTATCAATGGTTTCGTCCAGCAATCCGGCGGCGTGCGCCTGCACCGTGAACAGATTGAGAAATAGAAAAGCCATCACAACCGCAACAAAGGCTGTAATGGCTAATTTCTGAACTTTTAAGGCATTTGTCACACGTTACACCTCGTTCCCTGTAACCGGCGGGCGAGTATCAAACGCATGGAACAGATAATCGAACATGACATGGAACTTGATAACGCCGACACGACCGTACAGATCTTGGAAAAGGCACTGACCGTTTTCCAGATTGCGAAGCCGCTTCTGATTGTTTTCGTCCTCGGAATCCAGACCGAAAAATTCAAGCGTTTTCTTGATCTCGTTAATATCCGTAGAGCGGAACGCAAACTTCATGCCGATATTGTTCTTGATATTCTCGTCTGCCACATCACCGGCGTTCTGGGTGACAAAGTAAACGGCAGCGTTCATTGATCGACCGGCGCGAACCAGCTTGTTTGCCAGTGTTTTGCCCTGTGCCACATTGAGGAACGCCCATGCTTCATCAAGTCCAACCATCTTAAAGATACTTCTATCCGAATGAATGAAGTCCAGCGCAAAGGTGGAAATGACGATCAGCATGGAGATCGACAGCATTTCGATGGTGGTATAGTCCGCAGGAGCGGTGTCCTTATCGGGCAGAACCAGATCGGCAACTTGAATAATGTTAAGCTGCTTTTCAAGGCTGATGGTCTGCTGCACCTTGCCGTTAGAGAACAGCAGATGAGCAAAGTCATAGTCTGTAAAGGATTCAATATGATCGGCAATCGCAAGCGCGGTTTCCGAGCCATCATCCCGTAGCGCGTCAATGACGCGGAGCAGACCGCGCGTTTCGCTGTTTGTGACCGCACGCACCGCCCGTCGCAAGACAGGAAACAGCTTGCCATCACGCGAGGAAATGCCGGTAAGGAAGGTGAGTACATCCAGCGCAAGACTTTCTGCGTCCTTGGTTTTCCGCATGATGATATACGGGTCAAGCATACCCTTGTTTTCCTCGTCCGAGGTCAGATTGACAATATTGATCTCGTCCGCAATCTCCGGCAGCTTTTCTTTCCAAAGTCCGCGTTCAGATTTCGGGTCAAGGATAAGAGCCTGTGCGCCGTTCAGAACAGCATAGTAAGTGAGCAGGTTGAACGACAGCGATTTACCGCCGCCCAGAGAGCCGAGGAACGCACCGGACAGCGCATTGGTAACAGAACCCTTAACGCCCTGTGCCGCCCTTGCAGGCTGTACATACACATTCTGATCGGTATCGACATTGTAGCCAAGATAGATACCGTCGCGCTCACCGAGCATTTGCGTTGCACCGAAGCCCAGACCGGCAAGAAAATCGCTCGTGACATACTGTACATAGTCGTTCATATACCGCTTACTGGACGGGATAAACTCATTATGCAGTCCCATCATATCACCGATGGGACGCACCAGCTTGATACTTGCGTCATCGTAGAAGTCGCGCACTTGATTGCAGCGGCGTTTGAGTTCTTCCGTATCCGGCGCGGTAACGCGCACCACATAGGACAGCTTGTACATGGATTCTTTGCTCTGATCGAGAACGGTTTCCAGTTCGTCCACGCTTTCCAGCGCGTCCAGCACCTGATTAGTGGTTTCTGAATTGGCTTCCCATGCGTGATTTTCAAGGTCTTTCAATTCCTTTTTCTTGTTGCGGATGGTGGAGAGCGCAGCCTTATTGGTTACGATCTCGACATTCATGCTCGTGTCGATAGGAAAATCAAACTGCTGCTCTTGAAAATAGAAAATTTCGCTGGACGGAAAATCCAGTTCACCGACCACATCGGAGATTGTAAAGTATGCGACATAGCTTTCCGAATCCTCGGACTTGATACGCAGACACCGCTGCTTTTCCTCAATCAGACAACGGGCAGACTTAATCAGATCGTATCGCTTTACCAGCGTATCACTCTTACGCTTTTTGAGCGGCAGCGTAAACTCAAAATCCTCATACGCTGTGCCGGTTCTGCCGTAGATATGCTCCAACAGATAGCCGAAGTCGTTCTTATCCAGCCTGCGTACCTTGAAGCGGCGAGACAGCTTATTTTCCATCAGCTTTTCCATACGGGAATAACGACGGATTTCATCGTTTGGCATGGAAACAAAGTCACCCATGAACGAGTGTCCAATAGCGTTTACGGCATCGTGCAGCAGGTTCTTTGCTGCGTTTCCTACTTCCTTGACCGACAGTTCCTTGTCCGTTACGACCAGCTTAAAACCGATGAAAAAGCGGTAATCGACCTGTGTATCACCGAGAGAAGCAATCAGATTTTCCGTCTGTTCGTCAATCTCAGCGCAGGCGATCTCTTTCAGCCGTCCGGTCACGCTTTTCTTAGAGCGTTCCTGTGCAGCACGGATACTGCTTTCTGTGCTAATCTGCAAAGCGTGAATCTTGCCATCACGGTTCTGCGCGATCAACTGTCGGAAAGCGTCATGCACCGCGTCTTTCTGTTCCAGTGAAAGGAACGAGTAATTGAACGGGATAAGTTCATAGTACGCGAAGCACTCGCCCTCGTTGTTCCAAACGAGGTTATTTTCGATATATTTAATCGGATACGGCACGGATAATCTCACTCCTCACTACGGTAATATCCGCATTCTCGCGGTGCTTTTTCAGCCGGACAGGCTTTCCGGCAAAGGTGACTTTCGAGCGCAGCGCATAGGCAATCACCGAGCGCATGAAACTATACGGTTTCTTGCCGTCAAAGGTCTTTTTACTCATAAACCACGTCACGCCGAACGGAATACCGCACAAAATCAGCGGGTTATGAATAAGCACCAACGGCGGCACTTTACGGAACATGAACACCAGCACGCCGCTTACCGCCAGCCAGAGCAGCTGGGTCACGGTGACAGGTGTCGGCAGTTTTGCGTCACCGAACGAGTATATTACCTGCTCGACTTTCCATACACTGCTATAACTTCTTAGTTTTTTCAAATTGCAGCTCCTTTTTGTTTTTCTACATTACATAAAGGGTATAGGGGGAGAGGAACGAGTTCCTGCCGCAGGCGTCTTTCCTCTCCCCCTGCACGGTTGATGTATAACTCCCTGTCGGCAGTTACACACAGCCGTGCTTCACCCCCTCACCATTCTCGCAGCGGCCCTCCTTTTAGAGAACAGGATTCTGGTTCGTTACGAAATGTTCATATAGATTGCGTACATTTCCGTACTCCATGAGCAGCGTTTCAATATTTTTCTGCACACTTTCCGGCAATTCATCTACCATCTGACACAGGCAGTTCAGTTCTTCGATCATCATATCTTCGTCAATCTCGAACGGCAGCTCGTAATCACGGATAACGTAGTCCGGCTCCTGATCGGTCACGCCAATACGTTCTTCCAGCTCGTCATAGTCGATGGGCGGCGTAAACCACGCACCGGGCTGCTCAATTTCGCGGCTCTTATGCCGCTTTTCGATGTAAACTCGCATCTCTAACATCATTTTCACCTCACCAGTTCAAATACGCCGTCTTTGGTCTCCACAAAGTCGCCTTCAAACGAAAGATCACGCCCGTACTGTGCACTGTCAAAATACCGCCGCAGCGTTTCATCTGAGATCAGCCCTTCGTCCAGCATCTGCTCCGCCACATCAGCCGTTGTATCACAGCCGCTCCACAGGATAATATCGTCCGCGTGTTCGCAGAAATCCTCCACGCCGCTGTAATAACTGAGCAGCGAACCCATGTTATCCCGAATGTAGTCCGGCAGGTCCTCCACCATTTCACACAAGCGGTTGATCTCCTCGATAGGCGTATACTCGCCGATCTCGAACGGCAGTTCAAAATCGTGGATGGCATATTCCTCGTACTGCTCATTCAGACCGATACGCTCTCTCACTTCGTCCATGTCGATAGGAGGTTCAAACCACGCGCCAACGAGTTCGCCCTCGTTATATTTACCGAGATTGGCAATATAAACGCGCATTTCTTCCATATTTTCACCTCATTCCATAAGAAAAGGCTGACTTTCCAGCCAGCCTTACGCACCGAGAATCTGATTGAACAGATTCAGCAGAACATCCTTCACGCCTGCCGCGTTGAACACCAGACCAACCGACAGCATGGCCACCACGAGAAAACCAATCAGCTTGGTAAACTCACGCTTAAAGCCGAGGTACAGGCCAATCACCACGATAGCAACCAGCACCAGCGGCTGGGCGTTCGACAGCAGCCAGTTATACAAATTCACACCAAAATTCATTAGTTATCCTCCATCTGAATCATTTCATTAACCGTTCTCATCTTCTGCTGAATGATTTTACGGTGCTTGTCCCGCAGTTCTGTGTTGTCCAGAATATCCTTTACATGGGTCGTCCCGCACTTCTGGTCGATCAACAGGAGCATTTTCGCCGTCGGCGCAACCTGATGAGAAAACCAGTTCAGCGTCCGTTCCAGCGTGTACGGCTCAGGCGCAGTCGTCAGTTTAAGTGTGTTCCGGTGCTTGCCTATAAAGGTTTCCCACATCGGGTTCAGCGGCCATTCCTCACGCGGTTTGCCGCTTTCCTTATCCACAAAACGCACATAGCGATTGATAATACCGAACGCCGTTTGTTCCGGATTCTCGTTCGACACAAGATCATACACGGCGTTGTCCGCCCGCTCATTTTTCAGCCGGATTTCAAAGCGGTTCTGAATGTCCGCCTGTTCCAGCGGCGTACCGTTTTTCACCAGCTGCTCATAGGCTTTCTCATAAAGGCAAAAGTATAAGTCAGACTGCATCGAGCCGATGTACAGCGTTGCGCCCATGTGGGCGCTGTCCTGCTCCTGCCGACTTACCAGCCCGCCCGAGCGAAACGCCCGAAAACTGCGGAACACCGAAACGCATTCCTCCTTGCGGCATTTGCTGATGAGAAGCGGAATGTCCAGCATACCCACCAGATCATTTACTGCGAGGTCTACCCGTTTGAACACCGCCCTTTCTTTCATGCACTTACGGAAAAATTCGTACCAAGTCCGTTTTTGTCCGTCCAGATACGCTTCAAACTGCCGACAGCCTTTGCCGCGCAGTTCGAGCAGCACGCCCATTTCTTCCAGCGGTGAGGTCAGCACCATCACGTCACCAATCCGGTAAGTGCTCGTGTAGCCGTACATTCCACGCGGCTCCTGCACCAGATATTTCATTTTCAGTCGAAGAACATCTTCAATGACGTGCTTTACATCCATTGTTGGAAAGCGGATACGCACATAATCGAACAGCAGTGTCAGCGGCTCAGGGTGCAGCCGAATGAGCGCGTCTTTCAGCCGTTTGCGTACCTTTTGCGGTACGGACAGATTCTCCCGCTCCAATCGGCGGTAATACTCCTCCGTCAGTCCGGCTTCAAGAGCCATATCCTGTTCGGATATGCCAATTTGCATCCGTTTTGCCCGAAACTCCATTATCCAAGTCTTATTTTGCAATTTTACCTCCGTTTCTGATTGATTTTGTACAAAGTTTTGCGTAGTTCGCCTATCTTGTCCGATTTGTACCCCCCTGTTAGATAAAGGGGGTTCCGACGTTCGGGCGCGGCTAACGCCGCGCCCAACGCACCGTTCCGTGCCGTCGGCTTTCGCGCTGCACGCCGCCGCACGGACGGCGCGAGGGCATAGAAAAACGCGCAGAGTTCTTTCCTCTGCGCGTTTTGCGTGTACATATTTAATTTCAAAAAAGCAGCGCCATATAATCCTGACGCCCATCAAGTACACGGGTAACTTCTACATATTCGTTGCCCACAACACGATAGAACACAATCTGCTTTGCTACTACTAAAAACCGAATGTCCGTATCTACCGCATAGCGACTGCACAATTCTGTGCCCATAAACGGATTATCCTCTAACAGCATAATCGCGTCATACACCCGACGAGTTAATTTTGCTGCTGCTGACGGATTGTTAAGCTGCTCCCTAATATATCGTTCCGTTGCCCGCATATCTTCAACAGCAGTTTTCTTAAATTTAATTCTCATTCAGCAATACCCAACATAGCCCGGGCCTGCTCGGCAGAATAGCTTTCGGTGCAATCATCGCCCTTTTTCAGTTCTTTCACCAACCGTGCCAGAGCCTTTGCCTTAACAATTTCCGCATTATCTCCTGTCACTGCAAATGGGAAACCGCCTGCATTTAATGACTGCTGAAAAAACACATTGATTGCGTCCGTGAGTGTCAACCCCGTTTTTGCATAAATCTGCTCCAATTCTTCACGAATTTCAGGATTCATACGAATACGAAACATATCTGTTTTTGCAGAAGAAATAACATTATCCATCTTGCAGACCTCCTTTTCAAATTTAGTATAACACATAGTATTCTATGCGTCAATCATGTAGCTACATTGTTGCTACATGATTGTTTTGCACACCTCCCAATCTCCTGCAAAAAGTCGTATCCCTTCGGCACGATCGGAGTATAAAACTCCGTAATCACCCCCTTTCCGGTATCTGCATAACCTCTGCCCTTGATATTCTTGAAAAAGAACTCCTTTTTCGTTTCGCCAAACATCATACTGTATCCAAGTTCGGACATTCTACCAAGCGCGACACGGAAATTAAACTGGTCGCGGATACCGTCACCAAGATATTTAGCATCCGGGCGCTGACAGGCGAGAATCAGGAAGAATCCCGCCTGCCGTCCCAGCATGACAATCTGCCGCAGCTTATTCAACACATCTTCGCGCTCCCTGCTGGTCAGCATTTCCATGAACGCAACGTACTCATCAAACACGAGAAACTGCGGAGAAAGTCCGAGATACGCATAGTTTTCGCCGGTTTTGTAACCCTCCATGCGCTTCATATCCGCACTGCGTTCGTGCATGGCCGTGCAGAAATCGGTGATACACTGCACGATCTCCTCTTTGCGGCTGCATACGTTCGGCAGGACGGCAGACAAATCCGCTAAGTCTGCGTTTTTCGGGTCAAGAATGTATAAAACCGCATTAGTTTGCAGCAATGCCCGAATCAGCGTCAGGATAAAATACGTTTTACCGCCGCCTGTACCGCCCGCAATCAGCATATGCGGCAGGCTGTCAAACTCCCAATCGGTGTTCTGCATGAGCCGCATTTTGCCATGCTCCACGCGCACCTCAGAGATGGGGATACGGTTAGCAATCATGTCATACAGCAGCGTGTACTCCACAAATCCGTCCAGCAGTTCCCTGCTGATAAGCTCACAATACAAACCGCTTTCCAACTTGTTTTCCAAGTGCAGCAGCGGTTCTTGAAACTTTCCGAGCGTAATCTCCGCCGTGATATGCAAAAGCCCGTTTTCCATGCGGTAATACAATCGCGGAAAACGGGCAATCTTCGGTTTTGAACTTGCAGGCAGGTCCTTAAAAAATCCCTCGGACTGTTTGGTGTCGCTCTGCTCATACCACTGGTTTTCCAGTACCATGCGCGCCAGCTTTTGCCGATGGCGCATTTCGTTCAGCTTATCTGGAAAACGGCGGTACAGCAGCCACGCCGCCACGGTACACACTTTCATGCCCATGGCCGCGCTGAACAGCAGGTAAGCCACGGACGGACTGCGCCAGTCTGTGCGGATATTCAGCAGTACAAATGTCACGGCAAACACCGCGAACAACAGGAAAAACACCGTTCGGAACACCAAATCTTTATCGCTCGGGCGAATCCGCCTGCCGCGATTTCTACACAGCCTGTGCATTACGATTTCTTATCTGCCGGAACATCCTTGTGCGGCTGGCTGTTCTGCGCGGGCGTTTTGAGCACCAGATCGTCTGCCTTAATGTACCAATCTACTTCTGCGCTGTTGCCGAACGTCACATGAGCGATGGCGCCGAACATCGGGTTGACCAGCTTCACTTCCGCGTTGTACGCAAAATCGCGCACCGGAACGCTCGCCGGAACACTGACCTGAATCATACGGCCCTGCTTGTCGCTTTTCAGATCGTAGGTGCGCTCCTTGACCACCTCGGACGGCGTGCCGTCTGCGTTCTCCTCGAACACCTCGCGGCGCATTGCCGAAAAACGCAGCGTGCCGAGCGTTGCTTCATTTTCACCGAAAAAACCATTGCTGAATCTCATAAATCGTACCGTCCTTTCTCGTTTACGCCTTTTCCATATCTTCCGCGTGCAGAATGTAGTCCACAAACGCGCGGCCGTTGATAACGTAGCCCTCAGCCGTCACGGACGGGTTCTTGAGCTTGACCGGCTCCATATACGCGAACTGCTTCTGGCCTGCCGCGCCGTCGATCACGACCTCAATATCATCCGCACGCTGCACATCGCTGAACAGCTTGTAGCGGCGGTACAACACCTTGGTCTGAGTGCCGTTGCGGCGGGTATCGCCGCGCTTTACCTCGGCCGGACCGCCAAATTCCAAATTGCCGAGCGACTTCGCCATGTTAGGGATAACAAATTTCAGTTCCATAAAATTACCTCCAAATTTTAATTCATTACTTCCGCGATACCCGCCATCACATATTCTGCACACGGCAGGGCAATCGAGTTGCCGAGTGCTCGATAACGGGCATGATCGCTGATTTCTTCATTCTTGCAGCCGTACTTTGTCCAGTTTTCAGGCAGACCCATCAACCGCTCACATTCCAGCGGTGTCAGCACACGCAGGAATCCGTCTTGTTCCTCACCCTCGTACCAAAACGAAAACGGCGCCGTTACACTCGCAAGCAGAGTTGGGAATGGTTCTCCTCCCCGTCCGAAGCTGGCGCAGAACCCTTTCTGATCTCCGACCTGTGCCATGGTTCGCATCCGCCGGAGGGAAAACGGTCTGACGATGGGTACCTGCCGCCCTGTTTGAGCAGCAGGTACTCCACCTCTTTGGGTGGCGGACAGCCCGCCCGGACCGCCAATCGAAGAAAACGGGAACACAGTCCGGGGCTTAAATAATACTTCTCCGGCACGCTGGCCTGCAAAATCCGCCACGACGAACACGCGCTTGCGCCGCTGTGCGAGGGCGGGTTCTCCCCAATACTGGGCGTCCAGCAGTCGCCAAGCGGTATCAGCGCATCCCCCTCGCACCATTCCGGCGTGTGCCCATCCACGAGGAGGCACTGAAACCTCGGCACCTGTGAACGCACGGAGCATGGCTGCAAAATCCAGCCTGTCATTTGAAGAAAACGCTCCTGCAACGTTTTCCCAAATACAGAAAGCTGGATACCGACCATTGGTTGCATATCTCATCTCCTCGATAATTCGCATCGCCTGATAAAACAGGCTGGATTTTTTGCCCGCGAAACCATTTCTCGTGCCAATCTGCGACAAGTCCTGACAGGGCGAACCGAATGTGATCACATCGACCGGCGGTATCTCCGCACCGCTGATCTTCGTAATGTCACCCAAGTGCAGCATATCCGGGAAATGTCGTCTGGTGATAGAGATCGGGCGTGCTTCGATCTCACTGGCCCACACAGGCTCTATGCCGCAGTGTACCGCCGCCAGCGGAAACACGCCGATTCCATCAAACAGACTGCCGAGTTTAAGTACGGTCACGCGCATACCTCGTGCGGCCCATCGTGCCGTGGATACGGCAGTTGCCGGGGCGGATTTTCTTGCCGCGTACTCGAGCAAGGCAGTCGCAGTGCTCGTCCGGGTCTAAGTGTGCGCCGCAGTGCGGACAGGTGTTGTAGTACATAACTATCCCTCCTATATCCTATACATAAATTGCTTTTGATTTTTGCGTGCTTAACGGCGGAGGTCGGGCAAGAACTCCATCCACAATTTCTTTCCGATTCCAGCCCATATAAAATTCCTTGAACTTTCTCATCCCACACTGCTCTCCATAAAGCAAAAGGACCGTCCCTTATCGTTAAGGTCGGTCCTTTTGCTTGTGTCGATCAGTAGCGTATGTCTGCCAAAATGTCTGTCAATTTTCCAAAATTTCAGAAATGAGGGTCTGCAACTATTTTTTCGCCTACATTTCCAGCCATCATTATTTAGAGTTTTTTCTGCACTTAAATCAGCAAATACATATTTTTACTTAAAATATCAGAACTTTTTTGATAGAATATATATAACATAGCAGCACGCTATAATACAGGTCAATTTCCACATATTTGTAACTCTGACTCTGTTTGTGAGGGTTCGAATCCTTCTTCGGCTGCCACTGAAAACCGTCTTTTCTTTGAAAAGACGGTTTTTCTTTTGCCTTTTCGTAATTTTCCTGTGACGGCCATTTGACAGACGGCCTCTCTCCCGATATACTAAAGTATATGTAAAGGAGCGATTACCATGTTTTGCATGAACTGCGGCACGCAGCTGCCGGACGGCGCAAAATTCTGCATGAACTGCGGCACAAAGGTCGGTGAGGTCGGCGCCGGCGCTGTCCCTGCCGGCAAAAAATATCCCTCGTACGCGATGCTGTACCCGGACAGCATGGCTTATCTCGAGTCCCCTGCCTATCAGCGCGAGCGCGGTCTGATGAAGCAGTCCGAGCTTGGCGCGACGCCGTATGCGGGTTTTGACTTTACCAACTATGTTTCGCTCGATGACGGCACGATGGTCGGCTTTGTGTTCGGGCACACCGCGCGTTACCGCGCTGCCGAGGACTTTGGCTACAATCTCTACCGCCTGAATCCGGACGGCACAGCTGTTTTCCTGAATGCCGGCTGCAGACGCGGCGGCTCCGAGCTGTATGTACAGGACGGAAAAGCGCACTGGACGGTGAATGGAGAAACGTTTTCCGCATCTATTTGAGCATTAAGGCACCTGGTATCAGGTGCTCTTATTTTTTGCATATTTTTCGTAAAACCGCTTGACTTGGAGCACACTCCAAGTGATAGAGTTAATTCAGAAAAAAATATTCAGGAGGAAAACTATGTATATCGAGAACATCAACGGTCCCGCTGACGTGAAGAAGCTGAACATTGCGCAGATGACCGTGCTTGCGTCCGAAATGCGCGATGCACTGCTGACCAAGCTGAGCCGTCACGGCGGCCATTTCGGCCCGAATTTCGGCATGGTAGAGGCAACCATCGCACTGCACTATGTATTCGAGTCCCCGAAGGATAAGTTTGTATTCGATGTTTCCCACCAGTCCTACCCGCACAAGATGCTGACCGGCCGCAAGGACGCTTTTCTCTACGAGGAGCACTACGACGACGTTTCCGGCTACAGCAGCCCGCACGAGAGCGAGCACGACCATTTCACCATCGGTCACACCTCCACCTCGGTCAGTCTGGCCTGCGGTCTGGCCAAGGGCCGCGACCTCAAGGGCGAGGACGGCAACGTGGTTGCTATCATCGGTGACGGCTCGCTCAGCGGCGGCGAAGCACTGGAAGCGCTCGACTATGCGGCAGAACTGGACGGCAACCTGATCATCCTCGTCAACGACAACGATATGTCCATCGCGGAGAATCATGGCGGTCTGTATCAGAACCTGCGCCTGCTGCGCGAGACGGGCGGCAAGGCAGAATGCAATCTGTTCCGCGCGATGGGTCTGGATTACCGCTTTGTAGCCAACGGCAACGATATTGCTTCGCTTATCGAGGCATTTAAGGCCGTAAAGGACAGCACGCAGCCGGTTGTTGTGCACATCGTCACCCAGAAGGGCAAGGGCTACGCGCCTGCCGAGCAGCACAAGGAGACATGGCACTACTGTGCTCCGTTCCATCCGGAGACCGGCGAGCCGCTGATGGACATGAGCGGCGAGTGCTACGAGAGCATTACACTCGACTTTATGATGAAGAGGATGCAGGCCGATCCGTCTGTGTGCATGATCACCTCGGGTACGCCGACCGTGCTTGGCTTCACCGAGGAGATGCGCAAGAAGGCAGGCAGGCAGTTTATCGACGTAGGCATCGCCGAGGAGAACGCAGTTGCGCTGGCGTCCGGCATTGCGGCAAACGGCGGCAAGCCGGTCTACGGCGTGTACAGCACGTTCATTCAGCGCGCTTATGACCAGATTTCGCAGGACCTGTGCATCAACAGCAACGCGGCTACCATTATTGTTGCGTGGGGTTCGGTTTACGGCATGAACGATGTAACGCATCTCGGTCTGTACGACATCCCCATGCTGGCGAACATCCCCAACCTCGTTTACCTCGCACCGACCACCAAGGAGGAATATCTGGCGATGCTCGACTGGAGCATTGAGCAGAACGAACACCCGGTCGCTATCCGTATGCCGGGCGGCCCGCTCGTTTCCGACAGCAAGGCTGTCACCAAGGACTTCGGCAGGCTGAACACCTACGAGGTTAAGGAGAAGGGCGCAAAGGTCGCTGTCATCGGTCTGGGTTCGTTCTACCCGCTCGGTGAACAGGCGGCGGCGCTCATCAAGGAAAAGACCGGCGTACAGCCGACTCTTATCAACCCGTACTATATCACCGGCGTGGATACTGACCTGCTCGAGAGCCTCAAGGCAGATCACGATGTAGTCATCACCCTTGAGGACGGCGTACTCGACGGCGGCTTTGGAGAGAAGATCGCGCGTTTTTACGGTGATTCCGACGTTAAGGTGCTGAACTTCGGCCTCAAGAAGGAGTTTCTCGACCGCTATGACGTAGACGAGGTATTGAAGGACAATCACCTCACCGCAGAGCAGATTGCAGAGGATGTGGAGAAGGTCCTGTAAGATTCCCTTTCCATTAGGCATTCGGTAACTCTCCTCCGCAGGGCGGGTTGCCCTATGATTCTCTAAACACTGTTGCACATATTTGTGCATGAAAAAACACGAAAGGCTTCGGAGCATTGCTCCGAAGCCTTTCGTGCTGTATGTCAAGTTTGGGGAGGTTTATGCCAGTCCAAGTTCCTTTACACGAGCCTGTGCCGCTGCCAGACGTGCGATCGGCACGCGGAACGGCGAGCAGGAAACGTAATTCAGGCCAACATTGTGGCAGAACTCAACGGAGGACAGGTCGCCGCCATGCTCGCCGCAGATGCCGAGCTTGATGTCCGGGCGGGTGCGCTTGCCTTCTGCAACAGCGAAGCGGATCAGGCGGCCTACGCCGTTCTGGTCCAGACGAGCGAACGGATCGGACTCGAGGATCTTCTTGTCGAAGTAGGTCTCCAGAATGCGGCCCACGTCATCACGAGAGAAGCCGTAGGTCATCTGGGTGAGGTCGTTGGTGCCGAAGGAGAAGAACTCTGCTTCCTTGGCCACATCGCCTGCGGTGACTGCGGCACGCGGTGTCTCGATCATCGTGCCGACCATATACTTCATCTTCAGGCCGGACTGCTCGATCAGCTCGTCAGCCTTAGCCTTGATAACCTTCTTTACAAAGCGCAGCTCGTTGACCTCGGATACCAGCGGAACCATGATCTCCGGCGTGATATGCAGGCCGTCTTCCTTCCAGACATTGATAGCTGCGGATACGATAGCCTCGGTCTGCATCTCGGCGATCTCCGGATAGAGAACATCCAGACGGCAGCCGCGGGTACCCAGCATCGGGTTGAACTCGTGCAGGCTTTCTACCTTGCCCTTGAGCTTGTCGAAGGATACGCCCATCTCATCGGCCAGCTCCTTGATCTCGTCATCCTCGTGCGGGAGGAACTCATGGAGCGGCGGGTCAAGCAGACGGATGGTAACCGGCAGACCGCCCATTGCGCGGTAAATTGCCTCAAAGTCGCCGCGCTGCATCGGCAGGATCTTGGCCAAAGCGGCCTTGCGCTGCTCGAGCGTATCGGAAATGATCATCTCACGAACCGCCTTGATGCGGGCCGGCTCGAAGAACATATGCTCGGTACGGCAGAGGCCGATGCCTTCTGCACCGAACTTGCGGGCCTGCGTTGCATCACGCGGAGTATCGCCGTTGGTGCGAACGTGCAGGGTGCGAATCTCGTCAGCCCAGCCCATGAAGCGGCCGAAGTCGCCGGTCAGCTCAGCCTCCTGCGTTGCGATCTCGCCGAGGTATACGTTGCCGGTGGAGCCGTCGAGCGAAATAACGTCGCCCTCGTGTACTACCGTGCCGTCGGCAAAGGTCAGGGTCTTATCCTCTTCGGAAACCTTGATGCCGTTTACGCCTGCTACACAGCAGGTGCCCATGCCGCGTGCTACTACGGCTGCGTGCGAGGTCATGCCGCCGCGGGCGGTCATGATGCCCTCGGATACGGCCATGCCGTCGATATCCTCCGGAGAGGTCTCCTGACGGACGAGAACAGCCTTGATTCCGGTCTTGTGGGCCTTGGCTGCATCATCAGCGGTGAAGTAAACCGCGCCGCAGGCTGCACCGGGAGATGCCGGCAGGCCGGTGGTGATCGGCGTAGCTGCCTTGAGAGCTGCCGGATCGAACGTCGGGTGCAGAAGTGCGTCAAGCTGCTTTGCCTCAACCTTCATAACCGCCTGCTCCTTGGTGCAGACGCCTTCGTCTACCAGATCAACCGCTACCTTGAGCGCTGCCTGTGCGGTGCGCTTGCCGTTACGGGTCTGCAGCATGTAGAGCTTGCCGTTTTCGATGGTGAACTCCATATCCTGCATATCGCCGTAATGCTTTTCAAGGCGGCTGGAAATGTCAACAAACTGCTGATAAACCTCCGGCATGGTATCTGCCAGCGCGGAGATCGGCTGCGGGGTGCGGATGCCGGCTACAACGTCCTCGCCCTGTGCATTCATCAGGAACTCGCCGTACAGCTTCTTTTCGCCAGTGGCCGGGTTGCGGGTGAAGGCTACGCCGGTGCCCGAGGTCTCGCCCATATTGCCGAATACCATGGACTGTACGTTTACGGCAGTGCCCCAGCTGTGCGGGATGTCGTTCATGCGGCGGTAGGTGTTTGCACGCGGATTATCCCACGAGCGGAATACTGCGCGGACAGCCTCCATCAGCTGCTTCTTCGGGTCCTGCGGGAAATCTTCGCCGAGGGACTTCTTGTAGTGATCCTTGAACAGGACGATCAGCTCAGACATATCATCTGCATCGAGCTCATTGTCCATCTTTACACCCTTTTTGTCCTTAACCTGATCGATAAACTGTTCGAAGGAGGACTTAGGCAGCTCCATAACAACGTCAGAGAACATCTGAATGAAACGGCGGTAGGAGTCGCGTGCGAAACGCGGGTTATTGGTCAGCTTGGCAACTGCTTCGCAGATCTCGTCGTTCATGCCGAGGTTGAGGATGGTGTCCATCATGCCGGGCATGGATGCGCGCGCACCCGAGCGAACGGATACGAGCAGCGGCTTCTCGGGATCGCCGAGGGTTTTGCCGGTAATCTTTTCAAGCTGATCGAGGTAAAGCAGGATCTGATCCTGAATATCCGGATAGATGGTCTTGCCGTCCTCGTAATAACGGGTGCAGGCCTCGGTGGTGATGGTGAAACCCTGCGGCACAGGCATGCCCAGTCCGGTCATTTCAGCCAGATTGGCACCCTTGCCGCCAAGCAGCTCACGCATTTTGCCGTTGCCCTCCGGGAACATGTAAACATACTTTTTCATTTGGGTATTTCCTCCGTTTCGATTGATGCTCTCTCTAATACTCATTCTCTTTATCACGCAAGCACATTATAGCACGTTAGCGGTGAAATATTCCATTGTAGTATTATACCGATTTCCCACGAATATATTGTGCATTTTGACTAATCATGTATTTTTAGCCAAAACTCAAACGTTTGCGTAAAATCTATCTTTTTAATTTATCAGAATTTTTGTCCAAATTTTATTTTATCTTTTCTCGTTTTTCTCGATTTTTATAGCATTTTGGGCGTAAATACGTTTCATGCCCGTCAGCTTTCATTTTATTAGGCGTAATGCACAAATTCCTGCAAAAGAAAATCGACGGTCTGAGGCAGACCGCCGATAGAAGCGAATGAATTGCTGGAAACCACGACGCTGATCGCAGGGATGCCGTCGTAGCTGGTCTCGTAGAGCTTGACCGAATACGGATACGTCGAGGACGAGGTGAACGAGCCGCCGGTGAACTGGTAGAAGGTGTTTTCACCCAGTGCGGCGTAGTAGTGGAGCAGAATCTTGTCGCCGGCTTCTACCTCTTCCCTGTCGTAGTAGTAGGTGGTCGTGGCGCCCTCCCGGATGGTGCCGAGCAGCGTGACACCGGTCACCGTACCGAAATCCGGCACCGGATAGTGCTTGCTGTAGCAGCGCGATGCATCCGGCTTGTGGTTGCGGTTATACTCGCCGGGAGAGTACGCCGTGCCGTCTCCGATCAGGCTGTT
>OGRR01000400.1_pt1 | contig 38768 bp, 29 predicted proteins | sample 1553511 | NCBI WGS metagenome assembly OGRR01 (sample SAMEA2580040, study PRJEB22360) | human gut metagenome | biome: human gut; feature: human-associated habitat; material: faeces | place: Denmark | collected 2008/2010 | reverse complement strand
AATCGTAAGCACACCTTTTTTATAACTCATAGATACATATTCCTGAGTCTGTTTTTTCTTTTTTGCAGCCGAAGCATTATCAGCCTGCATAAATATTATTGATGCTAATACTATAATAGCAAATCCAAATATCATAATTTGTTTAAAAGACCAATTATCGGTGGATTTTCTTTTCACAAGCATTTTTTCTTTCTTCATAATAAACCTCCATTTCTGCACGCTTTTTAAATTGATTTTTAAAAATTATTCCTTATAATATAAGACAGCTTTTTATGAATTTTGTTGCAATAAAATACACTTTATTTAAATTTCATGAATATCACTTAATTCAACAGAATATATAAATGCATTATTTCGTATATCTTGATTTTTAGGAGCCATACCTATATATATTTTATCATTTAGTATTTGTATGCCCTCTATTTCTAACTCTAAATCAGATACTTGACCGTGTAAATAATATAGCATTTCTCCAATGTCACCATATACATTATAACTATATGTTCTTTTTGATGATTTGAATATTACAGAAATAACCGCTCTGCAATTATAGTTATTTTCCCCATCAGAACAGGTATATATATTCAAATCATTATCTATTGCTATTCCCTGTAATTGCCCATTAGGAACATTATCGGCATTTATTACATCACTATCACAGGCTTCAGCTAATTTATCATTATATCTAAAACTTCTGTCATTAGTTGAATTGCTGTCTAACACTTTTTTTATGGCATTAAAATCATAAAATGAATATTGGACATTTCCTTGCCTGCTCTGTTTAAACATAAGCATCTTTTTTCCGTCAGGAGATACATTGACAGCACATCTTCTTAAATCATAAAATGGTGTTCTTGTTTTGTTTGAATACTCTGTGTCATCCAGTTTGTCAATTTCTGCACTTGTAAATGTTACATTTGGTTGATATTCAATTTTACCGATTTTACCAGCTTCCCAATAGGTAGTATTTTTATCTATTTTTGTTTTATTTGCACTTGCACATACAATAAAGTATTGATTATTATTATACTGATACGGAATCAGATTTTGACCGTGTCCAACACCTTCAAGATTCATAGAATCCTGTGCCTGTGCTAATTTGTGATTTTGAGGCAATATTTTACATCTTGAAATCTTTACATTATTTCGTTTTCCATTTTTAGTATATACTTGAGTTACATATATCTCATTATCCGTTATATATATATTCTGTATAGGTTTATTTTTCGGTGATACTCCCGTCATGCCGGAAAAATCATTTAAATCGCTTATCCAAAACTTTAATTCTCCCTGTATCATATTTCTTGCCATATTCCCTTGCGGAACTGCATCATTTACATCAATTTCTACCTTTCCATTTTCATCAGGCACAATATTTTTATTACTCATATCTAATGTCATTCCTGCAAGGTCATCAAAGCTGTCAATCTCATCCTCCTTTGTCATAACCAGTGTCCCAGTCTGTTCTTGTTCCTGTGCAGAAGCTATATTACTATGTGCACTTATTGGCAAAATTCCCATTGCCACTACCAAACCAAATGTTACCATTTTTCTTAAATTTTTACTCATAATCTACCTCCTATATTGTTCTGCTTTTCAGCATTTTCTTTTGTCTACAACATTATATCACAAAATTTGGCATTATTTTATATCTTTCCAGTTTTAATAGTTATTTGTATAGCAAACATGAGTTATAACATACCACAAAATTACACAAGTTCACATAATTGACATTATACCCAAAACAAAATATACTAAAAACAAACAGATTGTGCTAATTGTATAACATTGAGAACAATGTTGTTTATCTCAAATGATGCTACGGAGGTGATATAAATGGGTATATATTTTAATCCGACAAACGAAAGCTTTACCAAAGATAGAAATTATGAAATATATGTAGATAAAACTGAACTAATCACCTACCTTAATAAGGTGATCTGCACTCCCAGAAATTGTCTTTCTGTAAGCCATGCAAGGCGTTTTGGCAAGTCACACGCTGCCGGTATGATAGACGCATATTACAGTCTCGGTTGCGATTCATCAAATCTTTTTGATAACACAAAGATTGCGGCAAATGCAGACTATAAGAAATACATGAACAAATATAATGTTATTCATCTGGATATTTCTTCTTTTTGGGATTTTCATAAAAAGGACTTGATAGAGTCAATCAAAGAACGCGTGTATGATGATTTTAAAGAGATATATGCAGAGTCATTAAATTACAATAAGGACATTCATGTGCTGTTAAATGAAATTTATCATAAAACAACTACCCCATTTGTAATCATTATTGATGAATGGGATTGCGTTATCAGAAACAGTGATGATAAAGAACTTGTGCACAGTTATTTGCAATTTCTTCATTCACTGTTTAAATCAGAGGAATCAAAAGCATTTTTAGCACTCGGATATATTACCGGAATTTTACCTATTAAAAAGATTAAGGACGAGTCAGCTCTTAACAATTTCCGTGAATATACAATGTTGAAATCAAAACCAATCACAAAATACTATGGTTTTACAGAGGAAGAAGTCAAAGAATTGTGTAAAAAATATGATATGGATTTTGACTCAGTTAAAGCATGGTATAATGGTTATTTGATAGATGGTGTCCATATGTATAATCCAAACTCGGTTACACAAGCTATGATAGACCAGGACTGTGATTCTTACTGGAGAAACACCTCTTCTTTCTCATCAATCAATACATTTATTACAATGAATTATGCAGGTCTTAAAGATGACATTATGACAATGCTTGCAGGCGGAAAGGTCAGAGTAAATCCATATACATTTCAAAATGATTTTTCAACTATTGCATCAAAAGATGATGCTTTAACAGCACTTATTCATTTGGGATATTTAGGCTATGATTTAGACAGGAAAAAAGCCTTTATTCCAAATTATGAAGTTGCAACAGCCTTTGAATCAGCTTTGCAGACCGGTGAGTGGAATGAGATTGCAAAAGCAATTTCAACTTGTGATGAATTACTCGACGAAACTATAGATGGAAATGCCCAAAGAGTTGCAGAATTGATAGAACAGGCTCATGACACCTACACATCAGTCCTTAAGTACAATGACGAAAACTCCCTAAGCTGTGTCCTTACAATGGCATATTTTACCGCACCGGGATATTACAATATCGTCCGTGAGATGCCTGCCGGCAAAGGCTTTGCCGATTTTGCTTTTATTCCGAGATCAAATGCAGGATTCAGACCCGCAATGATTGTTGAACTTAAGTATAATCAGTCTGCCGAAACTGCTATTAAACAGATAAAAGAGAAAAAATATCATGGTGCATTATCCGGATACAGTGACAAAATTCTTTTAGTGGGTATCAATTATGATATGGATGGTTCAGACAAAAAGCACCATACCTGTGTGATTGAGGAGTGGAGAAATTCCTAATATAACAGCTACAAAATTCTCTTGTTTAATAATGAAGTTAAACCGGAAATCTCTCTTGTAATTAAAAAAGAGAACATTGCAACCCCTTACATTTTCTATAGTATAACTTGCAATGCTCTCTTTTCCTCACCCACTTTATTTATTGCTCTATGATAACCTTAACTTTATCTCCATTAATAAACACATTATCTGATATGGATATATCAGGTCTTTTTACATAAATCTTTGTAGAGCCTGTATATGCCTCCGGCTCCTCATCAGGTTCAGCCTGTATCGAATTATCTTCTATATACATCACACCACTTCCCAGTATTAAAGACCTTACATAGCACTGTGTAAATGCTCCACTTCCTATTGTCTTGACATTATCAGGGATTACGAGCCTGCTTACGATTTCCCATGTTTTATAATTATTAATATCCACCCCCTCTTTCACAAGATAACTGCACAGATAGCCGTCTTCAAGCATCAACATACGCTCATTTTCCTCATTTAACTTTGCAAGTCCTTTTCTTATCAACTCATCTTTTAAAGAATTTCTCCAACGGCTGTTTGACTGCCATAAATTTTTTATTGAATCTCTGTCTAAATATTTCATATTTAAAATCACTTTTATTTCTTTTTTATTGCTGGCGTATGTATCGCCTGTGTAACCGTAATCAAAAAACTCTCCATTCCACTCATCGATTACTTTGGTAATCGTATTTGGAAATATTATTTCTCCCCATTTCCATTGTGTCTCTATTCCATACCAATAACTTTTCGTAGAAACAGCAGTACATTTATCTGATATAGCTATCTTTTTTCTTCCGTATGGTATTCCCACCAGTGTCCTGCCGTTTTTTGTGTATATCATTCCGTCCACGCTCTTATATTTCGGGTCATTTGCGGCAACCTGAAAATTTTGACTTTGTGCTACTCTGCCTACAATGTCAAAATCAACCACCGTTGTAAATTTTACTTTCTTAAGTGAATGTGATGTTCCACCAAAAAATGCACTTGGTAGATAATCGTCTTCACATTCCGAATATATCCGCTCTATATTCTTTATTTTTCCGGGCATTGTAATATTGTCAAGTTTTTTGCAGCCGTAAAATACATATACGCCGAGTTCTTTCAATGTTTTTGGCAAAGTAATACTTTTTATTTTAGTATTTGAAAAGGCTTCTGCGCCAATGCTCTGCACTGATTTTGGAATATTTATTTCTTCTACTCCTGAATTTGCAAATGCACGGGTTCCTATTTTTTTCAATGTATTGGGCAATATTACTTTTTTTAATTCTTTACACCCTTGAAACGCATTTTTCGGCAGCGATATAACACCTTTTTTTACAACAACTTTCTTTATAATCTTCTCCTCATATGCGGTAGTCTCTATAGGGTCTCCCATCTCCCCTTTTCCCTTTACCGTAAGCACACCTTTCTTCAAACTCATAGATACATATTCCTGAGTCTGTTTCGTTTTCTTCTTTGCCGCCGAAGCATTATCAGTCTGCATAAATATTGTCACTGCTGCCGCCGCAACAACTCCAAACATCATAAGTCTTTTCAAAAACTTTATTTCATAAAATTCTCTTTTTCCAATACTTTTTTCTTTTCCCATAATAACCTCCATTTCTGCACACATTTTGTGCATAGTGCAAAACCTTATTTTTCAAACAGTTCTCCATTTCCAAACAGGGCAGCGGACACCATTGCACTTTATCCACTACCCTGCCATAATCATATGATTTTTAATTATTGCTCCATTTTATGATTTGATACTTTACGCAGTCTTTAAAAGTAAATCCCTCTATTTCTACGGCTCTCTTTGTGTAAACTTTTATCTCCTTATTTCCTGCAAATGCGTACTTTTGCAAAGTATCTACATTATCGTTGAGCACTACTGACCTTATTGAAAACTTGCACATTGTCGCATCCGATAATGAATTAAACGCATTTCTGCGTATATATTTCACTTCATCGGGAATTGTTATATCTGCATTTTCCTTTTCTCCGATATAACCATACAGTCCTCCATCCTCAAGAATGATTACCATATCATCTTTTATTGTGGCATAATTCATTCTTACCAGCTCTTTTGCAAGTGACTTTCTCCAGATATAATATGAATCCCACAAAGTCTTGATAGTATTTAAATCAAGTTTATCTGTTTTAAACTCAACTTCAATATCCGTACACTTTTTTGAATCAACACCCGGAATACTATAAAAGTCCTGTTCTTTAAGACTTTTTAATGTCGATGGAAACACAAATTTCTTTATCTGTCCACATCCGCTATATATACTCACCACAAATTTTCCGTCAACATCACCGTCAGCTTTATAAGTATAACTTCTTGTATCGACCACCTCACAACCTTCTGCAATGTCAATCTCACTCTTTCCATAAGGTACAACCTTAAGAGTTTTTCCGTCCTTTGAATATATACAACCGTCTATGCTCTTATAATAAGGGTCTGTCCCCAACACTTCAAAATTTTCGCAATCACCCAGTAAGCTGTGACAATTTCCATCAAAATTTGTTGAAAACTTTACTTTCTTAACAATATTTAAATTTCCTTTTCCCAATATTAAAGTTCCAATCGTATCTTTTTTATTTGCCGCTTTTTCAGGTTCCGTTGCATTGAAATCTCCCGGTATCGTTATTTCCTGAAGATTTTTGCAATTTTGAAGCAAACCATACCCCAGATTTACTGCCTTTTTAGGAATTGTTATTTTCTTTACTCCCGTATTAAAAAATGCCTTTGCCCCAATTTTTTTAACAGATGATGCTATTGATATGTCAGTCACCCTGTCACACTCCTTAAATGCATCCTCCGGAAGTTCTGTTACACCTTTTTTAATAACAACCTTTTTTATTTTCTTTTTCTGTGCAGCCTTAGGCATGGCACTTTCAGGCATCTTTCCTTTTCCTGTAACCGTAAACACACCATTTTTTAATGTTGAACTTACCTTTTTTGCTGATGCAGTTTCAGGCATTGAAAATCCCACACATATACACAGACCAAAGACTGCTCCCATAATACCTACTGAATTTTTTAATAATTTTTTACTTCTACTAAAATAATTTTTTTCTCTCATAATAACCCTCTTTTCTATGCTAAACAACCTATCCCATCACAATCTTAATATTATCATTTTCATTAAATGCCTTGTCTGATATAACTATATCAGGTCTTTTTATATAAACTGTTGCAAAATACTTATATGTTTCCGGAATAAATTCCGCTGAAAATACATTATCTTCTATATATTGAACACTACTTCCCACCGTTAAAGATTTTACAAAAAATCCCCTGAATGCTTCTTTTCCTATTGTTTTGACATTATCAGGTATTACAAGTCCGTCTATCTTTTCCCAGGTTGACATATCATCTATCTTACTGTCATCTTTCATAAGATAAGCACACAGATAACCGTTATCAAACATAAGCATACGCTCATTTTCCTCATTTAATTTTGCAAAACCTTTTCTTATCAGTTCATCCTTTAATGAATTTCTCCAATACTTATTTGTAAGCCATAACTTATGTATTGACTCTCTGTCGAGATTATCCATATTTAAACTAACCTTTATATCCTTGCAGCCATAATAATGTTCATGACCGCTGTCATAACCATAATCATAATACCCATCATATACATCATCCGTTATTTTAGTGACCGTCTTTGGAAACACAATCTCACTCAACTGTTTACAGTCAATATCTACATAATAACTGTAACTTCCTGTTGAAACTGTGGTACAACCATCGTTAATAATAACTTTTTTTCTTCCCAATGGTATTCTTACAAGTGTCTTACCGTCTTTTGTATATATCATCCCATCCACACTTTTGTAATTTTTGTCACCTTCTGACACTTCAAAGTTTTCACAGTCACCCATTCTGTTTGCAACACCAAGATCAAGAGCTGTCGTAAATTTGACATTTTTAAGAGGTTTAGCAGAAGCACCTACTCCCCTGCTAAACAGTGAGCGTGGAGTATAATCAGCATCCACCCCATAAGGCCATACCTCTTTTACTTTTATATTTCCCGGCATCGTAACACTCTCAAGATTTTTACATCCGCTAAATATATAATCACCAAGCTTTTTAACTGTTTTGGGTATGGTAATATTTTTAATTGCCGTATTTTCAAATGCACTTACCCCGATATTTTTTACCGTAGATGATATTTTCACACTTGTTAGTTTTTTACAATCTTTAAATGCGTTATCCGGCAATGATACAACACCTTCTTTAATTACAACCTTTTTAATATTTTTTCCTTTATAAGCTGTAGCAGATACAGACTTTTTCATCTCCCCTTTTCCTTTTACCGTAAGCACATCTTTTTTCAAACTCATCGTTACACAGTCATCTGACTGCTTTATTTTTTTCTTTGCCGCTAATGCATTATCCGTCTGCGTAAATATAGTGACTGCTGCCGCCGTAACAATGCCAAACATCAAAAGCCTTTTCAAAAACTTTCTTTCGTAGAAATTTCTTTTTTCTATATTTTTATGTTCTGTCATAATACCACTCCATTCTTATATGATGTACTTCCGGTATCTTCTGAACAAAGAATTCCGAGAGTACATTATGTTTAAGTCAAGTAGATATTGGCAATCTGCTCTGTTAAAAGACTAACAAGCTGCCTGTCTGCTGCCGTCCACATCTTAAGTGTGAACAGTAAACTTTTTGTCTGTTATAATATAAGACAGAGTTTTTTGAGATTTGTTGCAAAAAATATTAAAATTTTCCAAAATAAAACACTCCCGGTAAGATTAGGCATATAAAAACTGCCTGTTCTTACCGGGAGTGTTTTGTGTGGTTGTTTAAAACCGGATTATTTATTCATATTTTCGTTATCCACATACAACATTATATGCGGCATAATGTTTTTTATGTCTTTATTTCTTCGCACTTGCCGCCTTGATACGCGCCATCGCTCTTGCAAGTGAAGCTCTGGAATGATAATACTCACGAATACTCTGTTTCTGACGCATCTGTTCCTCGGCTCTCTCTTTCGCTTCTTTTGCTCTCGCCATATCTATTTCCTCCGGATGCTCTGCTGTTTCCACAAGCAGAGTCACACGGTTATTCATTATCTCGACAAGTCCCATTCCTACAACAGCTTCCTGCCACTCACTCTCGCCCTCCGGTTTAAAACGCATATCCCCACGGTTGATGGCGATTACCATATTTTCATGGTGAGCAAGGATTTCTTTTTCTCCGTCAAATTCAGGCACTACTACTGACTCGCATTTTCCTGAGAAAAATATTCTGTTTGCAGATATAACTTTTAAATAAAACGAATTAGCCATATTACCTCATTTCTGTGCAAAAACTCTTAAAATCCAAGACTTCGTGCAAGTCAATTTTAATAATATCAAGTATATTTTTCATCACCGATATAACCCTGCAATAAATCTTCACTTTTAAGTCTCACACGAAAATCATCTTTACTCTGCGTCTTTCATAGTCTCTGCTTTCTTTTTAACATCTTCTATCGTTCCGACATTGAAGAAAGCATTTTCAGGATATTCGTCCATCTCTCCTGAGAGAATTGCCTTAAATCCACGGATTGTCTCCTCTACCGGCACATAAACACCTTTGATACCTGTAAAGTTTTCAGCTACATGGAATGGCTGTGAAAGGAATTTCTGTATTTTTCTTGCTCTGAATACTACCGTCTTATCCTCGTCTGCAAGTTCTTCCATACCGAGGATTGCAATAATATCCTGCAATTCTTTATACTTCTGCAAAATCCCCTGAACTTCTCTTGCCACATTGTAATGCTCCTCGCCTACTATGTCTGCCTCAAGTATTCTTGATGATGACTCAAGCGGGTCTACGGCCGGGTAGATACCCTGTTCAACAATCTTTCTTGATAATACTGTTGTCGCATCAAGATGTGCAAATGTTGTTGCAGGAGCCGGGTCTGTAAGGTCATCGGCAGGTACATATACAGCCTGTACTGATGTTACGGAACCGTTCTTTGTTGATGCGATTCTCTCCTGAAGCTCACCCATCTCAGTTGCAAGTGTTGGCTGATAACCTACGGCTGAAGGCATACGGCCAAGAAGTGCTGAAACCTCTGAACCGGCCTGTGTAAAACGGAAGATATTATCAATAAATAAAAGCACATCTTTCTGTTTCTCATCTCTAAAATACTCAGCCATTGTAAGTCCTGTCTCAGCAACACGCATACGCGCTCCAGGTGGCTCGTTCATCTGACCAAACACTAACGCTGTCTTTTTAAGAACACCTGATTCTCTCATTTCTGTCCAAAGATCATTACCCTCACGGGAACGCTCACCAACACCGGTAAATATTGAATATCCGCCGTGCTCAGTTGCGATATTTCTGATAAGTTCCTGAATAAGTACAGTCTTACCAACACCGGCACCACCGAAAAGACCAATCTTTCCACCTTTTGCATATGGTGCAAGTAAGTCGATTACCTTGATACCTGTTTCAAGAATCTGCTCAGCAGGATTCTGTTCCTCAAATGTAGGAGGTTCTCTGTGAATCTCCCAGTTTGCTTCGCCCTCAGGCTGCTTATCTCCGTCAATTGTCTGTCCAAGTACATTGAAAAGACGGCCAAGTGTATCCTCACCAACAGGAACTTTGATTCCGCTTCCCGTTGCTACAACTTCCATATCTCTGCAAAGACCCTCACTGGCTGCCAGCATGATACAGCGTACAATGTGATTACCTATATGCTGTGCAACTTCCATAACGCATTTCTTATCGCCATTCATTACTTCCAATGCATCTCTGATTGCCGGCAGGTCATCATTTTCAAACTCAACATCCACAACAGGTCCGGAAACCTGTACGATTTTTCCTGTATTCATCTCTGCCTCCCAATTTATCTTTCTATCTCTTCTTTTTGCGTTTCTGTGCCTTTGCACCCGCTATTACTTCTGTTATCTCCTGTGTAATAGCTGCCTGTCTGGCACGATTATATAAAATATCCAATTCATGCAGCATATCCTTTGCACTGTTTGTCGCATTTTCCATCGCCATCATTCTGGCATTCTGCTCACACGAAAATGCCTCAACAAGTGCACCGTACACGAAACCTACCAGATAATCAGGAACTATTCTGTCCATTACCGCTTCTGCTGACGGAACAAGTGCAAGTTCCTCTCTCGGTGCATCCACCGGAATATGCATTGCAGCAAAATCAGCTCTCTTGAGTGGAAGAAGCTGCTTTATCTCGACTTCCTCCGCAACCGCATTTACCATTGCAGTATAAATGATGTATATCTCATCAAGTTTTCCCTCATGGTACTGCTGCAAAAGTTCCTCTGATATGTTTCTTGCTCTGTTAAGAGAAGGATTTTGAACAGTGTAGTGAAACTGCTTGTCAATACGCACACCCTGCTGTTCAAAATAATGTCTTCCAAGTTCTCCGAGAACAAAAAGTTTATTGTTTGGATGAGTCTGAAGATGCTCATAGGCTGCTTTCATGATATTGTGATTGTATGAACCTGCAAGACCTTTGTCCGCTGTAATTACAATATAGCCTACACGCTTTTCCTCAGGCTTCTTTTCTACGGCTGAATCGGATTCAAAATATATATCTTCAAATTCAGGCAAATGTCTTAAAATACGACTCATCTCTGACTGTAAAGCAAAGAAATACGGCTCTGTATCTGCAAGCATTTTCTTTGACTTTTTGAGTTTAGATGTGGAGATCATATACATGGCATTTGTGATTTTTAATGTATCCTGAATACTTCTCATTCTATCCTGAATCTCTTTAATATTTGCCATAAATATTCCTCCGGTTCTATTTAGACATTTCCTTTCCTAACTCAACGATCTTATTTATCATCTCGTCAGAAATAACTTTTTTATCATCTATCTCTTTTCCAATCTCAGGATGTTTTGTATCAAACTGTCCTAAAATATCCATCTGAAGTTTCTTTACATTCTTTTTTCCGACTTTGTCAAACACACCTGCATTTGCAAGGCAGAGTGTGATAACCTGCTCATGAAGACTGAGCTGGCTGCAAAGTGGCTGCTTAAGAAGCTCCATAAGTGCTTCACCATGATCAAGCTGTGCCTTTGTAGCACTATCAAGGTCAGAAGAAAACTGTGTGAACACTTCCATTTCCCTGTACTGTGCAAGGTCAATACGGATACTTCCGGCAACTTTCTTCATTGCCTTTGTCTGTGCCGCACCACCTACACGGGATACTGATAAGCCGACATTTACGGCAGGACGCATACCTGAGAAGAAAAGATTACTCTCAAGGAATATCTGTCCGTCTGTGATAGAAATAACATTTGTAGGAATGTAAGCTGATACATCTCCTGCCTGTGTCTCTATGATAGGAAGTGCTGTTATAGAACCTCCGCCAAGTTCATCACTAAGTCTGCTCGATCTTTCAAGAAGTCTTGAATGTAGATAAAATACATCACCTGGATAAGCCTCACGACCTGGTGAACGCTCAAGCAGAAGTGAGATTGCTCTGTATGCAACAGCGTGTTTTGAAAGATCATCATAAACTATCAAAACATCTTTTCCTTTATGCATAAAATACTCTGCAAGTGCTGTTCCTGCATATGGAGCAATATACTGTAATGACGCCGGATCACTTGCCGTCGATGAAACTACGATAGAATAATCCATTGCATCATGTTTCTTTAATGTATTTACGATTTTTGCAACCGTTGAAGCTTTCTGTCCTATTGCGACATATACACAGATAACATCCTTGCCTCTCTGGTTGATAATAGTATCTGTAGCTATAGAAGTCTTACCTGTCTGTCTGTCACCGATGATAAGCTCACGCTGGCCTCTTCCTATAGGAAACATAGAGTCAATCGAGAGAATACCTGTCTCAAGTGGAGTATCAACCGACTTTCTATCCACGATACTTGGTGCTTCCTGCTCAACAGGGAAATAATCGTCTTCCTTTATATCTCCCTCACCGTCGATAGGCTCACCTAATGCATTTACAACTCTGCCGAGGAATGCGTCTCCAACAGGAATACCTGCCTTTTTCTTTGTTCTTACAACTTTTGTTCCCTCTTTGATACCGAGATCACTGCCAAAAAGAATACATCCTATTTCGTTCTGTCTTATATCCTGAACCATTCCCTTGACACCGTTTTCAAAAGTTACGATTTCACCATACATTGCATGGTCTATACCATATATTGTTGCGATTCCGTCACCGACCCAGATAACCTCTCCGGTTTCTCTTGCCGAATCGTCCCAATCAAAATCTTCTATCTCTTTTTTAATTATAGATATGATATCTGTTGCGCTAATAGCTCCCAACAAATTCACCTCCCAGTCATTTTTCGTTCCAACTGGCTCAACCGCCATGTGAAACTCTTATCATATTCTTCCATCTTTGTCTTAACTACATATCCGCCAAGTAACGAATCATCCACATTCTCAGATAATTCAACGGTATAATCCGGATATTTCTTTTTAATATCATCTTTTATACTCTTTATCTCATCCTGTGACATCTCTTTTGCACTTGTTACTGTAGCACGAAGAATATGATTTTTTTCGTCCCAGTATTCATGGTAAGCCTTAAAAATATCGCTAAGTTCATCGGCATTACCGACCTTGCACATTTCCTTTATGAAATTTGCGATTACGGACGAAAGTTTTGCTTTTTGGAAAATATCATCAATCACTTTTTCCTTCTTGTCAAGACTGACAACAGGACATTCCAAAACCTCTTTCAGAACAGGTGTAAGTGACAATATATCCTCAGCATCATTTACATCTTTTCTGTCAACCGACAGATCGTACAAAACCTTTGCACTATTTACTGCTGTCTGCGTCACGGCTATCACCTGTCTCTAAAATTTTTCTTGCTGCGACAACGGCGAGTTTTGCAATCTCTGCCTGCGTTGCCTGCATTGCTTTTTCATGCTGAGCCTCGATGTCTTTCTTGGCTTTTTCTTTCAAGCGTTCTGTCTCAACTCTGATATCTTCCATCTGGGAATTATAAGCCTCATCAGCACGCTCCTTAGCATCTGCTAATATCTGGTCAGCCTCTGTCTTTGCTGTCTTAATCTTATCGTGATATTCTTTCTTAAGTTTGTCTGCCTCGTCCTCTGCATTCTTAGCACTCTTGAACTGATTATTTATCATTTCCTCTCGTGCGTTGATAACATTCATAACCGGCTGGAACAAAAACTTTCTGAATATCGCATATATGACAAGCAGATTTACGACTGTCCATAAAATATTCCACGGGTTTATACTTAACATATATTGTCCTTCTTTCAACAATCCATTAAAAAAACTGCTGCCGTATCAACAATCCGGCTGTTATTTCCACATTTTTATATACGACAACACTCCGTCAATAATTAATTATCATACTTTCCTAAATGTTTATCCTCAGACGGGTTGATTATTTAAGAAGTAAGATGATAAGAAGTGCGATAACGAAACCGTAAATAGCTGTTGCCTCGGCAAGTGCACAACCTAAAAGAAGTGAACTGCTGATCTTTCCTGATGCTTCAGGCTGTCTTGCGATAGCGTCTACTGCTGAAGATGTTGCTTTACCAATACCAAGACCTGCTCCGATACCTGTTAAAACTGCGATTCCTGCTCCGATTGCTACTAATAATGTTGCTGACATAATATTAATCTCCTTTTCTGTTTCATTTAAATCTTTTCTTTAATTTAATCTTGCTGAACTATGCCCAGCAAAAATATTTCTGTTTTCAAAAATCCTTATTATACTATTCCGTTTCTGTCGCTTCTTTTATAAATAATGCAGTTAAGAATACAAAGACATATGCCTGGATAAGACCGTCAAATATATCAAAGTACATACTGCAAAACGCCGGTAATACTGCCGGAACCACAAGTTTTAGAAGCTCCATAACAACGAATGAACCAAGTACATTTCCAAATAGTCGCATACACAATGAAAGTGGCCTGATAAATATTTCCAATATATTAATTGGTAATATTATAGGCATCGGTTCTGCAAAACTCTTAAGCCATCCCTTTGTACCTTTCTGACGAATACCCGAAACCTCTATCAGAATAATACTCATCAGTGCAAGTGCTATGGTGACATTCATATCCTTTGTCGGTGGTTTAAATCCCAAAAGACCGATAAGGTTTGCTATTCCTATGTAAATAGCCACCGATGCAAGATACGGTATGTATGCAGTACCGTTTTCGCCGACTGTACCTTTAAAGAAATTGTACAATCCACTCACCGCTGTTTCTAAAACAAGCTGTTTACGACTGGGATTTTCTATACTCAGGTTTTTGACAAGCAGAACACACAAGACCAGAACTACAAGCATTATTATCCATGTAACGACAACAGACTCATAAATAGGTATGCCGCCGAATATTGGAATCTTAAATACTGTTTTACAGTTCAGTTCTTCCATCAAACTCTCTACCAGAGTATCCACAATATTCACCTCCATCTTATTTTTTAAGGAAAACATAAAAATCAAAATACCTATACACAGGAAATCATCTGCCTGTTGAATATCTATCGGCATCTGTGATATTTTTGTGTCAACTTCCTTTCAACGACTGATATTATAACTACTGCTGTTAAGATATGTAAAAAGTATTTTTGACATAATAGTTATACAATTTTTATATACTAAATTTTACCAAAATATGCTATTATTATTATATGTTAATTTTTTGTAAACTCGGCTTAAAGACTGAATTTTCACGCATTGAGCTGCGTTTATCTGTTAAAACTAAGATAATAAATACACGAAAAATTCTAGATTTAGAGGAGCGAAATTATGGGAAATATTTTAATAAAAAAAACACCTGCAAAAATAAATCTGACACTTGATGTGACGGGAAAACTTGAAAACGGTTATCATACATTGTCTATGATAATGCAGAGCATAGATGTATGCGACGAACTCTCTTTTGAAAAAACTGCAGATGAAACAATTCTTTTTTCAATGAATAAAGACCTTCCGGACAAGATACCTGCCGAAAAAAATCTTGTCTATAAAGCGGCAAAACTTATGAAAGACACTTTTAAGATTGATGGTGGATTTAAGATACACCTCACCAAAAATATCCCTGCCGCTGCCGGACTCGCCGGCGGAAGTTCCGACTGTGCCGCCACACTTATCGGAATAAACGAATTGTGCGGGCTTGGTCTTGACATTGAAAAACTGTGCGAGATAGGTGTAAAACTCGGAGCTGATGTCCCATTTTGTATAAGAAAAGGCACAATGCTTGCCGAGGGCATTGGTGAGATACTCACACCACTCGCACCGCTTACAGGCATACCCGTACTTCTTATAAAACCAAACATATCAATAAGCACACCGTATGTTTACAAACACCTCAAACTAAACGAACTCGATTATCATCCGGATAACAAAGCCGTAATCTCATATATAAAGGATAACAACATAAAAAAAATAGCAGCTTCACTTTCAAATGTACTAGAGACAGTAACCATACCCGAAAATCCGATAATCGCCGAACTTAAACACTATCTCACCGAAAATGGTGCAATAGGCTCACTTATGAGTGGAAGCGGTCCAACAACATTTGGTATATTTGAAAATATGGAAACTGCAAAAAAAGCATACGAAAAAGCAAAAGCTGATTTCCCTGATTTTGATGTGGTGTTGTGTCAGACTATGTAGGGTGAGAATTATTAAAAGGTTGTAAACTTTCCTATTATATTATGGCATACTCCTGACGATATAATTATCAGAAGAAACAATTTGCTATCCAAATAAGTTTTTGCATACGACCAAAATAATAACTAATAACGATAATTCAAACAATTTAACAGTGTTTCAAAGAAATGAGCACTTATACTTTTGAAAATGAAGGTTTCAGTGTGAAAAATTAAGGTTTCACACACAAGATTTGTGTTTGTGCACACTTGATACAAATCTTATGTATGAAAGATAAAAACTTTCGCACTATACGCAAAAAATGTGTGCAGAAAAGAGGTTAATTATGAGTTTAGATGCAATTTCATCATCAATAAACACATACAGCAAAGTTGATACCAAAAAGGCTGACAGCACAAAAGAAACAGCAGCAGCCGTTGCCGCATCAACGAAAAATACATCATCAGCAGACAAAGCAGCTTCTACTGATACTTCAAAAGAAAACGGTGTTGTTTTCGACAAGACAACTGACAATAAGACCGACAGTGCAAACCAGATTTACAACAAAGATGCTATTATCTCAAAGCTTAAGGCAGACCAGCAATCACGCTTACAGTCTATGCAAAATCTTGTAGAGAAACTTTTAAATAAGCAAAAAGGTACTTTTGACCTTGCCAGCCTTATGAAAAAGGATGATGTTTCAGGACTCAATCTTTCTGCTACATTTGAAGCCGCAGCTAAAAATGCAGATCCTGATACCATCAAAGCTGCTCAGGAAAGTATTTCTGAGGACGGTTACTGGGGTGTAAACAAGACTTCTGACCGTCTTGTAAGTATGGCTATTGCACTTTCAGGTGGAGATACAGACAAAGCAGATGAAATGATGTCAGCTATCCAGAAAGGTTACGACAGAGCAACAGCAGCCTGGGGCAAAGACCTTCCTGACATTTGCAAAGACACACTTGAAGCTACAAAGCAGAAAATGGATGACTGGAAAAACGGCAAGACTACAGCAAAAGATTATTCAGACCTTCAGTAGTGCAGTATATTTTAACATTATCAAGCCGATAGAAAAGCAAATTGTAAATATCTGTTTGCTGATAATCCACAGTTTAAAGCTGACATTTATCAGTAAACACATTTTCAACCACCAAGGACAAAGATGTCTTCAAAAAGATATGCTTTGTCCTTTTTTATTTATACAAAATCAGAAATTGATAATACAAGTTCTTTTCTTGCCTTATATGTTATTTTTGTGTATATTATTAAATAAAGCAAATAATTACAAAATTAATTATCACCTATTAAAAGATTGTATTTCCTAATACAACAAACACACGATGGAACATCACTTTTTATATTTCTGTCGAAAATAATTTTAGAGAGGAGGTCATTTTTGAATACAGAACTTAAAAATTCAATAGCTGCTACTGATAAGGAAGCTCAATATGATGAAAGTGCGAAAAGATTACTCAGTCAGAAAATCATACTTGCACATATCTTAGCAAAAACAGTTCCCGAATTTACGAATATGAATCCTACGGATATCGTCCCTCTCATAGAAGGTGAGCCGTATATCAGCTCTGTTCCCGTTGACCCCGGACTTTCAAACATAGAAAAACCAAAAGCTGATGAACAGATAACAAACGGACTTTCAAATATAAAAAAGGAAAGCAACGGGCAACGCATTATAGGTCTAAACGATGAAAATATAGAAATCAACGAGGGCATGATAAGATTTGATATTATCTTTTATGTACGGATACCGTTAAAAAGCAACATAGCAGACAAAGATATAACCGCCAACAACTCAACAGACGCCGAAAACAGATTATCACAAATAATCATAAATGTAGAAGCTCAAAAATCAGAGCCACAAAAGTACGATATTTTGAACAGGGCAATCTTTTATGTTAGCAGAATGATTTCCTCACAAAAAGGGCGTGATTTTGAAAATTCAGACTATAATAATATTAAGCAGGTCTATTCCATCTGGGTTTGCATGAATATGCCTGAAAACAGCATGAGCCATATTCACCTTCTGAAAGATGACCTGATTGACAAACACAACTGGCATGGAAACCTTGACCTGTTAAATATTATTATGGTAGGACTTTCAAATAATCTTCCACCACATGATGACACTTACGAAATGCACCGTCTTTTAAGTGCATTGCTTTCAAAAGATTTAACTGTAAATGAAAAATTAGACATTATAGGAAATGAATATGATATTCCTGTCGAAAATAATTTAAGAGAGGATGTGAATGTTATGTGCAATTTAAGTCAGGGTATAAAAGAAGATGGCATCGCCATCGGTGAGGCACGAGGAATTGCCATCGGCGAAGCACGGGGCAGGGCTGAGGGCGAGGCAACTGCTGAAACCAAGATAGTCCTAAATATGCATAACAACGGACTCACTCCTGAACAAATAGCTGCTTTTACCAACAAAAACATTGATGATGTAAAAGCCATCATAGCCGGAAAACTTACTATTCCGTCTGAATAACTTTCAACCACCAAGGACAAAGATATTTCTCAAAAGACATACTTTGTCCTTTTTATAAGATAAAAAACTTTTACCACACAACACCACATAAGATAACAATAAAAAATCATAATAAAATAAAACGAAATGAGGGGTTAAATGACAAATAAAAACAGATTTCAGATTTTGATAGAATTTTTTATGCTCACCATAGGCTCAATAATCGCAGCTTTCGCCATCGAGGAATTTCTCGTACCGAACACTATACTTGACGGTGGAGTCATCGGCATCGGCATAATGATAAACAATCTTACCAAACTCCCACTCAGTATGCTTACCATTATACTAAACATACCTTTTCTGCTCTTTGGTCTGCACAAACTTGGCAAGATATTTATTATAAAAGCAGCATACTGCATGATAATATTTTCTCTTTTTGTATCACTCTTTGCTCCGTGGACAAATGGTTCTCATAATGAACCTTGTCGTCTATTCCATTGATACCTCCGCATTTGTCTCAATAACTGATGTTACCGAAATAATAGGCAAACACATTAAAAAAACCGTCTAACTCAAAACTGCTATCTGCCTATAGTAAAACTTTTCCTACTCCGCATCATCTATAATCTTTGTATATCTCTCAAATTGCCCGGCATATATCACCTTAAGCAAGGCATCAGCACTCCTGAGTGCCTTTGCGATAACGGTATTATCAAGTCTTTTCTCATCCATTATATCAGCAAACTCGTCTATATCTACCACTTTAACAAATCCGTCAGGGTAAACTAAAACATCTATAAGAAGATCATTAAACACATATTTCTGACTGTCCTTTTCATGAACCGTCTCCACAATATCACAATACCAATAGACAAGATTGTCCTCACTGTCATATACCTTGCTCACTTTTATACCCTTGTCAATAAAATAAGCGGACACACCTCTGGCAATGTCTTTTCTCGGTTTTAAAACATTCCATTTTGTAAGTATCATATCATCTGTGACAGACAACACTATATCGTCTTTAAGTTCCTTGATTTCATCCGGGATATATCTTCTTCGGAAAAGCTGTATTTTGTCCATATTCTCCCCCTGTATCTTCAAATTTGTTACAGTTAGCATCTGAGCCGTAAACCGCAACCAAAATATTGTTAAGTCTAATTATAATATCCGCAGTTTAGCTTGTAAAGAAAAAATCCGTCATTCTGTGTTGTAATGTAACAGTTCAGCCCAGATATATACAGTTGAACCGTTACATTTTACCGTCGCAAAATATTTTAAATTACACAACCATTATATATAGAAGAAACTCATTCACCAAATGTATAAAATCATACTCAGAATGTTACAATATTGTAAAAGATTAACCCCAAAATATGAAAAAATCACCAAAAACATACACCTAATTCTTAACCTAATAGTAATTTTTCCTTAATTTGTGTTGACAAATACATATTAAGTTGTTACAATAAAAATCGTGATGTAATATTTTTGTAACAAACTTAAATAATTCATTACATATTCTTTTGAAAATACACACAAATTATTATAATATCAAAAAATTATGGAGGATAATATGTTTAAGGAAAGCTTGACAAAAAAGGCATTATCACTTGGAACAGCACTTACATTGTCTGTTGCCTGTGTACTTACTTCGTTTAGTACATCACCTGCTGAAACAAAAGCAGCAACAATTCCCGGTATGTCTTTTTTAAGCGACGAGATTAATAATGGTGATAATACTACTGATGTAGACGACAATAACAATAATGATAACAACACTACTGATGTAGTAACTGGTTCAGCTATAAAGGTTACAACAAATTTCAATAAACTTGGTATTGTTACTAAAAAGACTGGATTTGTTAATGTAAACAAAGGTGCCGGTACAAAGACTAAGGTTGTCGGAAGACTTTATAAAGGATATAAAGTCAACATCATCGGTTCTACAAACAAAAGCTGGCTCAAGGTTAAATCCGGACGAGTTTCAGGTTATGTATGCAAAAAATATTTTGCAATAGGTGCAAAGGCAGCTAAGGTTGCAAACAAATATGGTACTGCATATGTAAAAGTAAACAAGTCAGCAAAAAAAGTTTCCTTAAAGAAATCAAAGAGTTCTTCAGCAAAAACTCTTACAAGCCTTAAAGCAGGAAAGAGTTATAAATTAGTTAAGACTTACAATAACGGATGGGTAAAAGTTAAGTCAGGTAAAAAGACAGGTTTTACAGACAGTCTTTCATCTATGACAGCTTATTATAAATTCAGCAATGCTCTCACTCTTAACGGTGTTCGAGCAAGAAGATATGGTTCACTTAAAGGCTATCAGGCTTCTGTTTATGCACAGCGATTTGTAGGTAATCGTTATGTATGGGGTGGAACAAGCCTTACACACGGAACTGACTGTTCAGGATTTACAATGAGTGTTTACAGAAAGTTCGGTTACAGAATTCCTAGAACTTCTCGTGAACAGTCAACATACGGAAAGAGAGTAAGTTTTTCAAATCTCAGACCGGGAGATCTTCTTTTCTACACACACGGTACAGGCAGAGTAAATCATGTTGCTATGTATATTGGAAGTGGACGCATCGTTCATGCAAGCAATCCAAGGACAGGTATCAAGATTTCAAAATACAATTACTCTAGACCTAAATGTGCAAGACGAATTGTTTATAAGAAATAATATTTGTTATAATATTATTCTTTTCATAAATCTCTTTCTTAAAAACACCGCATAAGTGGTGTTTTTTATTTTACCCATTTCAATCCTATATCTTCAATCCATTGTAACAGTCCAGCCTCTCCTTTATTACATTCGTAAATAAAAGGCTATTCAGCCCCAAAAAACAAGTCAATAATACATTGAGCAAGCTCATGTATTATTGACTTATCTTTTTTGGGCTGAACTGTTACAATCCATTTCTTTTTATTATATTTTTTCCTTGACAAATCATAACTCCGCCCTTATAATCATATATATCCTATCAGTTTAATATGAATAGTATGATTTAAGAAATTAGGAGGGTTTGTCATGAAAGAGATATTATGTTTTGGAGATTCAAATACTTATGGACTTATACCGGGTACAACATCAAGATTTGACCGCAGCACACGCTGGACCGGTATTCTTGAGTCGGCACTTTTCCCTAACGGATATAAAATAGTTGAAGAAGGCCTCTGTGGACGCACTACCATCTTTGAAGATGAGCTTCGTGACAACAGACGCGGTATAGATATGCTTCCGGCACTCCTTGAATCACACTCACCTATAGATTATGTAATACTTATGCTTGGCACAAACGACTGCAAGACATATTATAATGCCTCTGCCGGTCTTATCGGTAAAGGTATTGAAAAGCTTATATCACAGATTAAAAAGTATGATTCGTCTTTAGACATACTGCTCATGTCACCTATCGTACTTGGTGATGATGTCTGGAAGCCCGAGTTTGACCCTGAGTTTAACAAAAACTCCGTAAAAACATCACACAAACTTAAAGATGTATATAAAAAGATAGCCGACAAATACGGCTGCCATTTTCTAGCTGCATCTGATGTATCTTCCTACAGCACTGATGATATGGAACATATGGATGCATCCGGCCACAGACACCTCGCCGATGCAATCCTTGATCTTGGTCTTTTTGCTTAAAAACTGACAGTTCCTTTTTATTGATAAAGTTTTACATATGCCAAAACAGGCTTTCCGCTATTTTTAATAATAACGAAAAGCCTGTTTTTAACTCTTTCATCATCTTATTGACTTGCTGAAGCCGTCGGGCTTTCTGCCGCTGATGCTCCCTTATCGTTGTTACTGCTGCCTGCATTTGCTGCTGAAGTCTGCGAATAATTGAAGTCGTATTGATTTTTCTTTTCGACATCATACTTATAACTTCCCTTTACGACCACATTATCCTTTGCATTGGCGGCAAATCCGATTTTTAACACATCGTTTTCCTTTTCCTGCAGAGTATATACAACCAAATCATCTTTGTTAAACGCAATGTCATTCTGATTTCCATTGTAACGGTCAAACACACTGCTTAAAGCACTGTTTCCGTCCTCCTGTTTATAATATATCTCTTTCAGCTTTGTATCAAATACAACAAATGTCTGTGACTTTATGCCATTGTATGTAAGCACAGCATACCTGTTTTCCTCATCATCCGTTGTCTGCACCCACTGAAGCTCACAATAATATCCTTTAATATTACTTATTTTCTTTGATGCACCGTTTGGAGATATAACAATATTTTTTATTTCCTCTGAACCGGTTGAGTCCTTTTGAGTTACAACTCTTATGCTCTCCCTGTCACTGTCATTTCTTAAGGAGTGAACACTCTTTTCTCCGCTTTCATCGGTTTTGTCGCTGTCTTTCTTATATTTTTTGAGCTGTTTTTTTGTAAGTTCTTTTCTTACAAACATTTCATTAGTGCCATCCCATACATAATAAAACTTGTTTTTTAAAACTTTTACTTTTATAACTCCGTTAGTTCCCTTTGGTATCTTAAATTCACAGGAATTAGCCTCCGCACCCGTCTTGTCTGCCGTATAAATCGGCTCAGACACACATTGCAGCTTGTCAGCCTCGATATTCCAGATATAATACTTCTGAATACTCTTTATTTTATTTTTCTCTTTCTTTTTTGGCTCTCTGCCAAGCAAAGTGTTAAGATTTTCATCAGTAAATTCTATATCCTGACCTATCGCAACTTCATTTACCTTATCGCTGTTATAATCTGATATATGCAATGCAACATTCTTTTCAAAGTGCAGCTTATCATTCTTATTGTCACCAAACTGTCCGTTTAAATTTTCCTCGGCAAGCTTATTTCCCTCCGTGTCCTCCAAAACAAGCTTAAACTCACCATCATAACCCGAATCTTCCTGCTGCCCATCCGTCATTACTATCTTTATGACCTTTGACAAGCCGTCTGCACTCTTAACATTAGTCTGTGCAACGACAACCTGTTTTGTTTTATCAAATAACGGTTCTTCTGTCTGCGAAATGCTGTTGTCTACCGTTGTGTCTAAACTGCCCTCCCACAACATATATAGCGGTCTTAACATAAACCACCAGATAAAGAATATTAGGACAACAAGCACTACTACCTGTCTGTCTTTTTTCTTTATCTTATTCTGATAAAGCATCTTTGATGCACGGTCGTCAATACGGTTTTCCTGAAAAGTCACAAGAGATGGTCTTATAACTTTTTTCCCCTTGTTCATATTCAGTATTTCCTGTGCATATTTCGCCCTGTCATCGTATCCAAAATAGCTAAGCGTATCCTCGTCTGCCGCTGTCTCAATATCTCTTAAGATAAAATAATGAGCAAGCCACATAAACGGATTAAACCATTGCAGCGACAACACAATAAAAGCTGCTGCCCTTAGCACACCGTCATGTCTCTCCTCATGTATCTCCATATGCCTTAACACATATTTTGCCTCGGAAACATTCATCTTGCCCGGAAGATATTTCTTTAATCTGAAAACACCTGTCATTACCGGAATATTAAGTTTCTCATGCTGATATATACTTCCATCCAGTCTTTCAGCCTTTTGAAGCCACTTTCTTATCCCGGTCTGCTTTACTAATGTGTATATCCATATGAACAAAACACCTGCGGCCCACATGATACTGCAAAATCTAAAATTTGTATTTACAGTAAACTGCCGCACAAAAACACTCTGCCAGCCTGTCAGCACTCCGCCCTGTTCATCAAATGAAAGTCCTATCAACTCAAGAAATATATGAAATTTTCTATTTATTCCTGGTGACAGTGAATATATACTTGACAATGACACCGGACATATGCTCCTTATCAAAAAAAGCCACCACAGACACATAAAATACTTTTTAGGTACTTTAACTATTATAAATCTTATCAGCAAAACAGCCACAAGAGCAAATGCCGACACAACTGCCAGTGAAAAAGAAGTATAAAATAAACCATACAACAATTTCAATGTCACTTTCCTCCTAAATGTTTATCTAAAAATTTCCATATAACCTCATAATACCATTTTATTGTATTATAAGTTGAACCGTATATCTCATGCTTTGAGTTTGGTATCTGTATAAGAATAACATTTTTATTTTTCTCTGCAAACCTGTTCTGTCCTCTGTTATCCACTAAATCATCATCCGATGCCTGAAAAAGCAATACCGGTATTTTTACCTTCTCTGCTTCTCTTTGGAGCTTTTTTGTCGCTTTCATCGCACTTATACTCCAACCGTAAGTCGCACCATTCATGTGATACCTGTCATTCTTTTCACGCTTTCTGAATATATACTCATATCTCTCACCTGATGTGCAGCAGCCAAATTTTTCATCTCTAACACCATCAAATACACTCTGACCGGGTACATATTTAAATTTTACCGGGAAAATTGCCGCATAAATTCTCAAAAGATTTGCAACAAATTCAGGAATACCATTAAATTTCATTTTTAACATAGGAGAAGTAAGCACTGCACAATCAAACAGTTCAGGATATTGCTCAAGCACGAGTGCACCTATCGCACCTCCCATCGAATGTGCATACAGTACCATTTTTTTGCCCGGATTTTCATTTCTTACAATGTCTCTCACAAACCCGTAAAAATCATTTACATATTTATCAAAACCATCTACATATACCTTTGACAGATCATCAGTCTCCCTGTCAGAATTGCCATGCCCTCTGTGCTCCGGAATATATACCGAGTATCCCTTGCACAAAAAATAATATATGACTTCCTCAAATTTTTCCGCAAATTCACAAAATCCATGAGAAATTACAATTATTGCTTTCTCATTTTTATTTTTAAATTTATCATAATATATTTTTATTCCATCATATGCAGTATAATATCCGCTTGTCCTTGCCGCATCCAGCTTTGGAACTGCCACCTTTTCCATTTTTTCAAAAAAATCATTATCCTTAAAATACTCCATACTTCCTGCACCTCCTTCATAGACAGATATTCGCAATCCGCTCTGCTACCCGCCTGACAATTTTAAAATACCGTCATATCTCATACCATTATTACTTACCTCTATTTTACCATACTTCACAGCACACACGCAAAAAATATTATATAACTTTAAATTATATTTTTACACTTAATTTCATTTTACTTCTCATTTTCATTATCTTTATTTTTCCTCAAAATCACAAAAAATCACTGTAAAAACATGCCAAATTATTACTATATTTATCCTAAAAATTGTATTTAAAATAAATCTAAAATGTTGTAAAATAAATACATATGTATTGCGGTTTTATATACTAATGTCAGGGCATTTTTTTGCCCAATTTTTATGTCTAAGATACATAAAAATATATTATGGACGATGAAGGGAGAAATTTATTATGAAACTAAAAAACACAAGCATAAAAATCAAAATTATGCTTCCTGTCGCTGTGATAGTGGTTCTTCTTGCATTATCAAGTTTAACCTCTATTCGCATAGCCAACAATATGCTGAATGTCGGTACTGAAATTTCTGACAATTATTCCAAAAGTCTTGTACTGCTCGGTGATATATCAGAGAAATTTGAGTCATTAAACAGTATTATCTACAAACATTGCATATCTACTGACGACAGCGTAAAATCAAGCCTTGTCCAAAACTACAAAACGAGAACAAAAGAGATTTCAAATCTCTGTACACAGTTTGAGAAAACACTTGATGCAGGTCAGGAAGAAGACAACTTCAATGAATTTAAGACAAATTATGATAAGTACCTCAAAGATTTTAACACTGCACTTAATGCCAGTACCGCAGGTCAGGGTACTTTAGCTGCTGAAATGGCAAATAACGCACTCTTCACACAGTCACAGAAAATTGAAGATAACATAACTGAAATGCAGGATGCAAATCAGAAAGCAATGGATGCAGGTGTTGCAAAACAAAACAGTGTATATAGTACAAGCCAGATAACAGGCATTACACTTCTTGTCATTGGTTTAATACTTGGTTTTAGTGTACTCTATATCTGCTATATGTCTATATGTCGTCCCGTTGCAGGTATGAACAAAGCACTTGCTGAAATTATAGAAAACATAAATGCCGGCAATGGCGATCTTACAAAACGACTCAACATCAGAGCAAAAGACGAGATTGGTATAATAGGTGATGATATAAATAAGTTTATTGAAACTTTACAGGAGATTATGAAAAAAATCACCAGCAATACTAACAAGCTTGAAAATATTGTCGGTACCGTATCTAACAAGGTTGTCAAAGCCAATGATAATTCATGCGATATATCAGCAGTTATGGAAGAACTTTCATCTGCAATGGAAGAAGTGTCTGCCACTGTTATCTCGGTAAACGATAACACAAATGATGTAGATTCAAATGTCACAGACCTCTCAGACGAGTCTATTAAGCTTCTTGATTATGTAAATGAAATGAAAGAGCGTGCAAATGCACTTGAAAAAACTGCTGTAGACAACGGAAATACCGCCAATGAAATTATAAGCGGAATAGTTCAAAGTCTTGAAAAAGCTATTGAAGAAAGCAAGAGTGTTGATAAGGTCAATTACCTTACAAAAGACATATTAGACATATCCAGCCAGACAAATCTTCTTGCGTTGAATGCTTCTATCGAAGCTGCAAGAGCAGGTGAAGCCGGAAAGGGATTTGCTGTCGTAGCTGATGAAATCCGCCAGCTTGCAGATTCAAGCCGTGAAGCAGCAAACAATATCCAGAATATCAACAGTATGGTTATTATAGCCGTTAAAGAACTTACTCAAAATTCAAACCAGATGATAGACTACATAACAAACAATGTTTTGGAAGATTATGTTGGATTTGTCAAATCAGGACACCAGTACAGTGATGATGCTGAGCATGTCACCGAAATAGTAACTAGGTTTAACACTATGGCATCATCTATTAAAGAAGCCATGTCAAATGTTTCAGAGTCTTTAAATGGTATATCTACAGCCGTTGAAGAAAGCACAAACGGAATTACAAATGTTGCAACAAACACAACAGACCTTGTATCCGGCATTGAGGATATCTCAAATGAGATGCATGAAAATGAGCAGATTGCAAATGAATTAAAGGACGAGGCAGACAGATTTGTTTCTCTCTAATCCCTTATAAACCAACTTTACATTGCAATATTTATTTTATGGCTGAACTGTTATTATTTTAGTGTTGACACTTATAATTCAATTACCAACTTGCAATGTATCATTTATACTATATAATGTAACAGTTCAGCCTTTCATTTCTTACATTCATAAACCTGCCAGCGAGCTGTCAGTCGCTGCTTTGCAGCTTATATTTATTTCATTTCAGAAATGAAAGGCTATTCTACCATAAAAAGGTACTTAACAATACAAAGAACAAGCTCGTTGTATTGCCAATCACCTTTTTATGGCTGAACTGTTACAATATAGCACAAAAAGAAGCAGCAAAACCTTGCCGCTTCTTTTTATTATATTCACTTTGATGCCTGATTTTCTTTTTTAGTTAAGCAGATATTCGCAACCCACATTCAAACTTTAGTCCTCATACAATCTGAACTTCTTTATGTAATCACTCATATCCGCTGCAAGATTTTGCAAATCATTTGCACTATCTCCTATAACATCAATCGAAGCTCCAATCTCCTGAACTGATGCGGATGTTTCTTCTGTGCTTGCTGCATTTTGTTCAGCTATTGCTGAAAGGCTTTCAAGAACCGAACTTACATTGTTCTTTGCATTGTTTATCTCATTTATCTGCTTTGAAATACTATCTGTAAGTTCTATAACCTTGTCAGTTTCGTTTGTAAGCCCCTTAAATGATTTTCTTGTATTTCCAAGTTTGTCAATCTGTATTGAAACATCATCACTTACTGTTGCCATTCTCTCAACGCTTACATTGGAGTTTTCCAACAGCTCGGACACAATCCTCTCTATCTCGTCTGCACTGTTCATACTGCTCTCAGAAAGGCTTCTTATCTCATCTGCCACTACTGCAAAGCCTTTTCCGTGTTCTCCGGCTCGTGCAGCTTCTATAGAAGCATTAAGTGAGAGAAGACTTGTCTGGTCAGCTATCGACTGTATCAGCTCAACTGCACTCCTTATAGCTTCCGCCGAAACATTTGTTTTAGATGTTTCTTCTTTAAGCACTGAAATCTCATCTGAAGTATTTTCACTTATCTTAACAAGCTCTTGTAATACTGCCATTGTCTCCCCACTCATATTTTTCATCTTCTCAACCGACTCTGAGAGGTTATTCATCGTATCAGTACATCTGTCTATATCTGCACCAATGTTTATAACACTTTCATTTGCACTCTGGGTATCAGATGCCTGACTTCCTGCCCCATCTGCAATCCCTGTAACAGCTTGTTCTATACTTGAAACCGTATCATCAACTTTTTCTATACTGTCCTTTAATGACACTGATGCATCATCAAGCTTAGAACTATTGTCCATCAAAGCCTTTGCCATTGTTGAAAGTTCTTCTTTAAGAACCAATGCCGACCTTGCCAGCATACCCATCTCGTCATTGTACTTTGCAACCTTATTCACACTTATGTCCCTGTGTGCCAGATCAAGTTCTGCCATACGGTTCATTGAAAATACTACATCCTTTATAGGTGCTGCTATTCTCCTCGTTATAATTATTGCCAGACTTCCCATAACCACAACTACAATAATTATAGCAATCGCAGATCTTGCATACACTTTTCTTACCGGTGCATTTATTTCAGATTTGTCGCAGCATAATACCAATGTAAATGCACCGGTATTGCTTGTAAGGTATGAAGCTATTTTATTTTTTCCTTTATATTTGTAATCAACAAATCCACCATTTGTACTGCCACCGCCTTTATTGAGCATCTTATCTACAATACCTTCAATAACCGGCACATCAACTTTTGAACCAATCTTATTCTCATCCGGATGCCATGCATAATTTTTGTCAGAATTAATAATATACATATATGATGTTGACAATCCCTCTATCCCGGCTCCTTTCAAAGCATTTCGCAATGCAACCTTTGTAAGTACGACATTCTTGCCACTTCTGTCAATCTGCTTGTCAAAAGATTCTCCTAAAGTTTTGACAACATCACTCATCGTCGATTTTGTATTGCTTTGCAATGTTTTACTCACATACGGAACTACCAGCAATGCAATAAGTATAACTGTAGCAAATATGCTGATATATACAAGAGATGCAATCCTCGCAACTATTGATCTTGACTTCTTTATCCCCGATTTCTGTTTTTTATTTTCCACCACATTCTTTTCAGTCGGATTTTCATTTGTCTTTGTAAATGACTCTGTTTTCTTTTTTACCTTATTTTCTTTTAATGTCATTTTTAAAATTTTTTTCATGATTATCCCCTCCGTCTATACGTTTTCTCACGGCAGACACCATGAGTATCGTGCTTATAATAATGCATTTCATCTAAACAACTTCATTCTTTAGCCCTTATTTTATAACAAACTGCACAAAATTTCAATATTTTTAAGCAATTATCCTTAAGACTATTTATCCATCTTCACCAATACAAAAATCCCCTCCGCCTGTTATGACGGAGAGGATAAATATCCATATAAGGTTTAACTTTAAATTTTTCTAGTTACTCAATGCTTTTTCTAATGAACGACGAGTTGCAGCTTCGTTCTCACACCACTTAAGGCACTTATCGTAACCATATGCTGCTGTATCTTTCTTCATCTTCTGAACACACTTGTTGTACTCAGCATCTGTCTTAGCATAAATCGCTTTCCAAGAGTTCTCTTTGATAGATGTTGTAACCTGTGCCCATGTTGTCTTTAACTCATCATCCTTAGCACTTGCTGAGTAAGATGTTGCAGGTGCAACTACATAGTTTCCACCCTTTTCCATGTACTCGTTAAGGTTCTTACATCCTGTCTTGTCAACCCAATCCTGCTGAATCTTGTACTCAGGAGTCTTAACATTAGATTTCCAGTTATCACTGTTGTATGTTTCACCGTTTGAATCAGGGTTCTCTGCATCGTTAGCCCATGTAGAGAATGCAGCCTGGATGCTTCCATCCTGGAATGATCCCTTATGCTTCTCCATCTTTGTCTTACCATCGGCATGAGTCTTTTTACCAAGCTCTGTAAAGTATGTGTTACCATCCTTATCGTAATTCCATGTTTCACCCTTAGGACCATACTGATATATCATACGACCTTCCGGAGTTGCAAAGTAGTTGATAATTTCCATACATAAGTCAGGGTACTCTGTCTTAGCACCGATTGTTGTAACTCGGTCACCACCCTGTGTATTCATACCATAAACGATAGGCTTAGCTTCCTCAGGTTTCATACAGTACATATATTTTCCGGCTTTAAGATGTGCGTCTGTGTTAAATCCAAGTGAGCCTGAGTAGTTGAAGATTGAGAATAATACACCACCACTCTTAACCTTAGCACTCATCTGGTCGTATGTCTGTGTCATCGAATCAGGATCTACAAGACCTGCACGATATAAGTCATTGTAGAACTTAAGCATCTGGAGGTATGGTCCGTTATCCTCAAGTGCGTCATGGAACTTACCTGTCTGAGGGTCATATAATCCGATACCCATCTCATCATAACCATAGTAAGCTGTAACTGTAGACTTAACATACATAACCATTCCGTCATCCCAGTCAGACCAAAGTGAAACGGCATATGTAGGATTTCCGTTATCATCCTTAGGACAAATTTCGTGCATCTTAATAAGCATATTCTTGAATTCATCAAGATTTTTAACCTTCGGGTAACCCATCTTCTTATATAAATCCCAACGAGTATCCCATGTATAGAAGAATGCATCATGATCCTTACTGCTTGTTGCGATACTGTGTCCAATACCATAAGTAGTATCTCTTTCGCCATCTGTAATTGTCTTTGTAAGACCACTGTTCTTCTTAAGAGCATCTGACATATGCTTCTTAATATATGGTCCGCAGTCTGTAAGAAGATCATCTTCGTTCCAGTCGAGGAGAAGGTTGTTCTTAACAGCATCTACATAATCCTTTGAATCACTTCCCCAGATAACGATGTCTCCAAGGTCACCTTTCTGGGCACGTGTCTGGTAAACACCATCTGCATCAGGAATAATATTAAGCTCAACATTGAACTTTTCTTTAAGCACATCTGCTCCCCATCCTGTCTGCATACCCTGTGTGTTAGCCAACTGGCTGTAAACATCTAATTTAACGACGCCGTTTTTCTTTTTAGTACCACATCCGGAAAGCACTGATGCAGAACCTACAACCATACTGCCTGCAAGCAATACAGAAAGCATTTTTTTACTAAATGCACCTTTTCTCATAATTTTCCTCTTTTCTGTGTTGTATAATAAATCTCATATAAATTTGTGCACAACACAACACAAATTCATTTGTCTTATGTATATATTTTACATTTTCAAGGGCAAATGTGCAATATTTTTAAGCACTTTTATTACCCTCACTTTTTTTGAAACTTTATATTATTATTTCTACATTTTTTGTTTACATATAGTTTATTCGTTCTTTTTTGCTCTCTGAGCAAGTTTTTCATAATCTATAGTCTCATATTCAGATACATCTACATCCTCTTCTGTTTCTTCTTCCTCATCATCAGAACCGCTGTTATCTTTTTCAATCCGGAGGAATATCGGTTTTGCCATTCCGCTTATCGTAAACATTATACATACCGGTCCAATAATAAGTCCAATAAACTCTGTTGTACCCGACCATACAAACAACAGGATTTCAAATGCAACAACCAAAAATATAAGTATCGTTTTCTTAAAATATCTGAGAGAAATCGTAAATGAATTTCTAAGCGTATTTATAACGGTATTCTCATATCTTCCCATAAGTGCATACGCATAAACATAATGCGTAAATAATAATATCAGCCCCAGTATAAAGACTATAAGAAACATTATATTTGAATCTTTGACATTATTAAAAAGCTGGAAATCAAGATACAGTGCATATACTGCAAATGTCTGTATCATGCCTGCTATTCCACCCTTGAAGAAACTCGCTTTAAACTCTTTAAAGAAAGGTTTAAATATATAACCCTCCTCGTCATCCACCATTTTAAGCGTAATCGAAAATGCCGCCACCGATGCAGCTCCCATAGTAAATGCACCTATGATACCACATGGTATCCAAAACAATCCGAGCCACTTCGGAAAAGCAAGTGCCAGCAATAACGGCAGACTGCAAAAGAGCCATAAAAAATTGAGTGCGAGCACATCCACAAGTCTTGTGCCAAATTTGTATAACGGGCTTTCAAAGAAACCATTTTTGAACATATAAATATTATCCCTCATTTCTGCACACGTTTTTTGTGCATATTAAGTTTGTGTCAAGTGTGCGCAGACACAAATCTTGTGTGCGAAAAATCTTGCATATATGGATTTTTCACACTATCCCCACTATCTGACCGTAAATTTTTTAATGGGTGACTGTTTACACAATCACCCATCTATAAAAACTATAATCAGATTATCAAATCTTGAGTTAAATTGCAATACCTTACAGCATCAACCCTTGACTGCACCAAGCATGATACCTTTCTCGAAGTATCTCTGCATAAACGGATATACGCAAAGGATAGGAATAACTGATACCATTGAGATAGTGTACTTAATAACCTTTGAGTTCATAGCCTGTTCCATTGCATTCTTAGCTGTAGATGAATCTGCACCGTCCATCAATGTACCGAGGTTTGATGACTGGTTCAGGTAAATGTAAAGTCTGTGCTGCAATGTAAAGAGTTTTGAATCACTCATAAGTATTAAAGAATCCTGGAATGAGTTCCAATGACCTACCGCACCGAAAATTGCGATTGTCGCAAGGATTGGTTTACTAAGAGGCCATATAAGTTTCCTAAATACCATCATATATGAAGCACCATCAATAAATGCACTTTCCTCAAGTTCCGCCGGAATCGACTCTATGTATGTCTTTACCAGAATGATATTATACGGAGCCACAATAGCAGGTATAATGTATGCTGAGTAATGATTTGTCATACCGAGCATTGCAAAGTTCATGTACCATGGAATAAGACCTGCATTAAAATACATTGTAATAACAAGGAAACGATACCAGAAACTTCTGTGCCACATTTCCTGTTTAGTAACGAGATAACCGATAAACGCCGATGCAATTACCATAAGTGCAGTACCAATAATTGTTCTTGATACTGATATAATAAATGCTGAACCAAGGTCACTAACCTCTTTAAGTGCAAGGTAATTTTGAATATTAAATCCCTTTGGCCAGAAGTTTACGATACCTCTCTGAACATAATCATTTCTTGATACTGTATTTACAAACAGATACCAGAATGGGAATATACAAGTAATTGTAAACAAAGTAAAGAACAAATAGTTAAAAATATAAAATACTATATCACCAGGTGTAAGACGATATTTTCTTTTATGCTTCTTTTCATACTCTCTTTCTCTCTTAGCATCTTCTTTTTCCTGTTTTGTCTTTGCCATATCGTACTCACCTCCTATATGATACTCTCACCACGAAGCAGCTTAGATGCTCCATTGGCAACAAACAACAATACTACGGATATTACTGATTTAAACATACCTACAACCGTTGACAACGGAATACTTCCGCTGCTTCCCATACCTAACTGGTAAACATAAAGGTCAAGAACTCTGATTGACTGTGCGTTCTGTGCGTTTGTGAAGCAGAGGTACTGGTCAAGACCGTTTGTAAGGATGTTTGCGATTGACATAAGTAAAAGTACAAAGAATGTTGGCAGAAGTCCCGGAAGTGTAACATGCCACATCTTCTGGAATCGTCCTGCACCATCGACCGTTGCCGCCTCATAAAGACTCTGGTCGATACCTGAAATACCTGCTATATAGATAATGGCACTCCAGCCGACACCTTTCCATGTGCCCCATGCCCACATCTTAATCCACATATGTGAGTCAGCCATCAGATAGTTCTTACCCTGTGCATTCTGTGCTAACATTCCAAACTCTTTCATGAATGTATTGATGAAACCATCTGTAGAGAAGATAGCTATAGCTATAGCATATACAAGTACCCAGCTTATGAAGTTAGGGATTGTTGTAAATGTCTGTACAAAACGACGGAATCTGAGACTCTTAATCTCGCAGAGAAATACAGCGAACATCATAGGAATCCAGCTTGTCAATACATTTAACATACTAAGACCAAGTGTATTTTTAATAACATTTATAAGGTCACGCCTTGTAGCTTCATTCTTAAATAAATATGTAAACCACTTAAAACCTACAAAATTGCTCATTGATAAAGTTCCACCGGCTTTGTAATCGAAGAATGCATATCTCCAGCCCCAAAGTGGTAAATAACAGAATACGAAAGCAAGTGCTGCAAATGGAAGGAACATAAGGAAGAGCTTATATTTTGATTCCATTTCAAATTTCTCATTCTTGTCTGCCTTAGGCATACCCGCCATAAGGATAAGTGTTGTAACAAGAAGTATAATTGCAAATACTGCATATAAAATCATTCCATTAGGGAATACAGGTTTTACGCGTTTTACATTTTCACTGTTCTGGATCATGTTGTAACTTATATAACAAATGACAACACCGACAATCTCAGCTAACGAACCGCCAAAAGAAAACTTAAGTCCAAGTCTCTGTAATCTGAGATTTCCTAATGACATACATCCACCTGCAATCGCAAGGCAAATACCAATCATCAATACAAGTGAACCAATAAATACTACAACAAATACAGTTTCATCAACCCATTCCATACGAAGTGCTCTGCTCGCACCGTCTGTAAGACTTGAGTATGAAACACCTGATGTAAACAATGAAATCGTGTCGTCGATCAATTTTGTAATTCTTGATGGACTAAATGCCGGAAAGAACGCTGCAACTATGGCTAAAATAGTAACAAGTCTCTGAACTATATAAACATAGTCTAGCGTGCCTCTCCTTTCCTTTTTTTCTTCTTTCATAATGACCTCCTAAGTTATGATTGGATAATCTTTTTGGCTATATAAATCTTTTATAACCATTTATCTTTTATCTGACCTTCTTCTTGATTTAATTATATAAATTTGGGGTGTAAAATACTACCACAAATTATTGACCGAAAATACATTTATTTTTCATACAAGTTTAATATTAGTTTATTTTTTGAATGTATTTTTAATATATTTCAATAACCTGTATATTTACTGATACATACATTTTCCTTTAAGCACCTACACCGCAGATACACATCAAAAAAACCGCCGCATCAGCACGATACGGCAGTTTTATTTAAACATTTATTATCCCTATAATATAATCCTAACTAAAGGTCATATGTTTTTATTTCTGATTAGTTTTTCTTTTTCTTAACGAATACTATAACACCTGCGACAACTACTACTGCAACAACTACAACTACTGCAACTGCTGTTGTGTTTGTACCTCCATTACTTTCAGTACTGCTTGTTGATGAAGTTGATGATGATGCACTTGAGTCTGCTGCCGGTGTAGGAGTAGCTGCAACTGCATTAGGATTGTCATTTGTAAATCCGCTTATAGTAAATGTAATCTGGATAGAATCAGATGGGCAAAGGATTGAAGGATTCTCAAACTGATCCTTTTTGTATGTATTGGTGCAGTCAAACTGGTAAAGTTTAACAAGCTCTGTATCCTCGTTTGTATAAGGCTCTCCTGAGAATGCCTCTTTGCCGTCGATAGACATCTTTACATCTGAAATCTTAACTGTGCCGTCTTTGATAGCACTGATAGGAATATCTGTTGATGCGTAAATCATTGATATAGGGTTTGCATCAAGGTCTGTGTCGATACAACTGTTAAGACCTGTTACACCGATAGTGTAAGTACCGTTTCCTGTAATCTCGGCATCAGTAACGGTTCCGTCCATCTTTAATACTTTTCCATCTTTTGACTGAAGAATACTTGCATAATCATTTCCTGCAAGGTCAGTTCCCTTTACACCTAATGTAGGGCTGAACCACTGATCACGGAAAATCCATGTATTCTGCTGCTGAAGTCCGAAGTATGCATGATATGTTCCATCAGGATTAAATTTTGCTTTACCTGCTTTTTCACCGTCTTTTGTACACTGTGGTTTTACTGCCGCATTTGCTGCATTTGGTACTGCACCAACCGTAAGTGCCATTGCGAGAGCACATCCTGCGATTGCTGCTGAAATTTTTCTTAAAGATTTTCTCATAGTAAATCTTCCTCCTATACTTTTTTGTCCGGTGACCTTACTTTTACCTGATAATCATATAGCCACCACATTTCCAATATCTTAACATAATTCTAGGGGTAAATACCGTAAAATAAAACCATACTTTTTTGACATATTTACCCCTAGAATTAGTTAAATTATTTGATTTTAAGCAACATTACTCCCCAAAGACAAACGGCATCATTATTGTTATTTTTGTTCCTTTTCCAAGAGTGCTGTCTACCGTAACTCCAAACTGCTCTCCATATTGCAGCTTAAGTCTTTGATTTACATTGCTTACACCTATATGACCTTTTTCTGCCGCCTCACCTGAATTTATGGCATATCTCAATTTTCCAAGCTGATAGTAGTCCATTCCGACACCGTCATCCTCTATTGTCACGACGATGACTCCCACATCACGACTCACATGCACTGTAAGATTTCCACCGTCCTCACTTGACTCCAGACCATGCACAAAGGCATTTTCAACAAACGGCTGTATTATAAGAGGAAGAACTTTTGCATCCTGATCCACATCATCATCAACGATAACCTGCGAATGTATCCTGTCTCCAAATCTGTAATTTTGTATTTTCAAATAATATTCTATAAGCTGGACTTCTGATTTAAGAGTGACCTTTTTGTCGCTTACCTGAATATTTCTTCTCATTATCTTTGCAAGCATCTTTACAAGTTCCTCTATTTCAGGCTCTTTGTTTATCTTTGCCTTCATTCTTATGGTTTCGAGTGTGTTGTAAAGGAAATGCGGATTTATCTGACTGGCAAGCATCTTAAATTCCACTTCTCTTTGTTTCGTATGAATCTTTTCTTTCTGAACCTGTTCCTCAACAATTTTTTGCATAAGTTCACGATTGTCATCCCGCATCTTTTCGACTTCCTTATAAAGTTCAGCAATCTCGTCAGTCCCCTCAATAGGCGTAACCTTATCATATTCTCCAATAGCAACATAATGCATCTGTTTACGCAAAAGTTCCATTCGATTTGAATACATTTTGGAAAACACAAGTATCAGAATAACTGACGCAAAAAGCCCTACGATAACAGCAGTATAACTTTTCAGGCTGTTAATATTTATACTTGATGTAAGATCCTGAAATCTCTCTATCGTTGTAATTGTAAAATGCGGCGGGTCTTCATACTCATATCCCTTTATCCGTGGATATATCTTATTATAAACAAGAAGATAGTCTTCAACTCCGACCGTAATCTGTCCTGCATACTCATGCTGCTTCTTTTTTTTAAGCCGTTCTGCCAAAAACGGTGTATCATCATCCATGGCATAATTTGTGTATATTATTTCACTATCATTATACAAAAGCACCGTATGCATAGAGCGTTCTGATATGGTATCTATAATAAAATCATTTTGTAACTGCACACACAATACCGCTATAATCTTTCCATATTTGTCCTTCATTGCCCTTGTTACCTGGATATGTTTCTGTCTGGTAGTTCGTCCAACGCCATAATTCCAGCATACATCTCCGTTTCTTTCAATCGTCGGCTTATACCAGTTCTCTGTCTTTACGGCATCACCCAGATAAAAGAAATACTTATTTGCACTTATCGGCTTATTATCAACAAATATCTTTATATCAGATATATCTCTTTTATAATAAGACAGATAGCGGTCAATAATCCCAAGTCTTGCATTGCACTCGTTTTCAAAATCAGATATGCTGTCGTAAGTTTTTCTTGTAACATCATTGACTGCCGAACTTACATATAATTGATTTAACACATCAACGGCCACAGTCATTGACTCTGAAATCTGCCGTTTTAGTATTTCAATCTCACTTTCCTGAGTATTTTTATTTAATTTTATCATGTTAGATTGATTTTTTGCATTTGTATATAAACTTGCAGCTATAAAAGGGAGCATTCCACCTATGATATATATTAGAAGCATCCTGTTATGCAGTCTCAGGCCGCCTTTAACTTTATTTTTAATTTTTTGTCTTAAACCCATTGCTATATTTCCTTAACTTTTATTTTTATGTAACAGTTCAGCCATAAAAAGATAATTGGCAATACAATGAGCTTGTTCATT
>OGRR01000396.1_pt1 | contig 39170 bp, 32 predicted proteins | sample 1553511 | NCBI WGS metagenome assembly OGRR01 (sample SAMEA2580040, study PRJEB22360) | human gut metagenome | biome: human gut; feature: human-associated habitat; material: faeces | place: Denmark | collected 2008/2010 | reverse complement strand
AAAAAGTATAACTATTCCAAAAACAGTAAAAAAGCTGGGTGAAGGTGTGTTTGGTAACTGTAAAAAACTGGAGAGTATTACAATGCCCGGAAATATAGGGATAATAAAAGATGAAGACCCGGATTATGAATATCAGCCAGGTTCATTTTTAGGTAGAAAGTGTAACTCACTTAAAAAAGTGAAATTTACAACAGCACTTAATATTAATATGCTTAAAAGAGTCGGCAGAAGTGGCGGTTTTGAAGTTCTGGCAAATGATCCGAAGTATAAGAGTGTGAACGGATTGTTATATTCAAAAGACGGAAAGACACTTTTAAGGATACCGCTTGGAAGAAAAAGGGTGGTTATATCAGATAAGTGCACAATAGTAACAGCAGGAAGTTATGGGTATGAGATGTATTTTATGGACAGTACAATGAGTGAGATAGTATTTCCAAAAACAGTCAAAAAAATAACATTTGATGATACTTTTGTGGATTCAGAACATTATGAATGTAAAAATATAAAAGTGACATTAAATATGGATTATCTTGATGATCAGTCAATACAGAACTTGTGGAGAACAAATAAGTATTGGAAAAACTCATTAAAGGATGAACTGCTTAGAAAGGGGTTTGCAAAGTTAAATGAAGAAAATGAGCGTATGCTAATGCTTAGTGGTGGTTATCTGTGCGGCTATATTATGAAAGAGGGCAGCAATATTGATGATGCTTCAACATGGGAAAAAATAGACGGACTTGTGATACCTGATAATGTTAAAACAATAGGCTCTAACGCATTTGCAGGATATACCATATGCAGCATGACGCTTGGAAGTTCGGTGGAATGTATAGATACATCAGCATTTGGGGGTGACTTGTCAAAAGCAGGTTTGACAGATGATAATTCAAAAGAATATGCAGTTATATATATAAAAAGCAATAATATACAGATAAAAGATAATGCATTTGATCTAGGAAGTTATGGTTATGTTAAGCTTGTCAACTTATAAAGGAGGGGCTGGTTATGGTAAATAATAAAAGCATTAAAAAAATATTTATTTATATCGGAATGATTTGCAGTTTGTGCTTATGTTGCGGATTTTTTATGTCAGAAAAGGTATCGGCAAAAAATACATCAGTAAAAAAAGTAAGTTCCACATTGAAGAATGGCACATTTACGGTTTCAGGTAAAGGGAAAATGCCTGAGAGTGCCATGCCAAAAGCAGCACAGAAAAAGAAGATTAAAAAAATCGTTATTAAAAAAGGAGTAACAGAGCTGCCGGAAGATGCTTTCAAAAACTGCAATAAAGCAACAGTTATAACAATAGCGTCCACTGTAAAAAAAATTGGTGCAATGGCTTTTTATAATACAGGAGTGAAAAAAATAACGATTCCTAAAAATGCAAGAAGCTTAGGATATGGTATGCTTCACAATTGCAAAAATCTTGAGGAGATAACGGTGCCTGGAAATTTTTGGACAAAATCACCTCAAAAAAAAGCAAATAAAAAAGATACAGTTGGTACTTTGATATTGGGAGGAAATAATTCAAATATTGTTAAAAAAGTGAAATTTTCAACAAATTTTGATTCTCGGTGTCGGGAAGGAGTGGGAGACTGCGAGGAATTTGAAGTTTTAGAAACAGATCCATATTATAAAAGCATAGATGGATGTATATATTCAAAGGACGGAAAGAGACTTGAAGCTGTACCATATGGAAGAAAAGAGATTGATATTGCTGAAGGTTGTGAAACAGTTTGTATAGATAGTTATACATATACTTCAGATGGATATATTAATGGAAAAGCTGAATATTATATATATGGTGGGTGTGGTCGCATAGAAAAAGTTGTTTTTCCGTCAACTTTTAAAAGTATTGAAGGACAAAGCTCATCATATCATAATGTTACGGATGCTATGTTCAAAAAATGTACGGATATTGAAGTGAAGTTCAAGTCTGATAAACTTGACAAAGATACAATAAAAAAATTATGGGAGTCGTATTTTATATGGAGAAAGTCACTTGCAAAAGAACTCGTAAGGATGAATTATGCAGTGATAAAAGATGATATGCTGATAATGCTCGATGATGGTGAACTGTGTGGTTATATCGGTGAAAAGGAAAATGTGGAGATAACTATACCTGATGAAGTAAAGTATATCAGTGATAATGCATTTAATTCACTGCCAAGTGGAACCTCGCAGAGTTTTTCAATAAAATCCGTGATACTCAATGATACTGTGGACACTTTACCTGTAAGGGTTTTTGCAGGAAACAAAGGGATAAAAGTATATATAAAGAAATCAGTGGCAATAGAAAAAGGAGCTTTTTTAAAGTGTGATAATTATAATATTATCAGGATAGTGCCGGTATAGTAAGGATTATCTGTTCGTTGTTTTAAAATATGAAAAACTAAAATGATTTTAAGTGAATATCTTTCATCAATTAAATGAAAATAATTGAATGAAAGGTATTTACTTTTTTTTTATTGCGTATATAATGGTATTTGCACTTGAGAAAAAAACATTATTAAGATGAATTTGATTCATCTTAATGCAATAGTGATTTGGTAACTTTTTAACTGAGATACATGTTATTTATGTATCTGAAAGATATTATATGAGGAGAAATAATCATGAATAACGGAATTGAAATCAGATGGCATGGTCGTGGCGGTCAGGGAGCAAAGACAGCGGCTTTACTTCTTGCAGATGTAGCATTTAAGACAGGACAGTATGTTCAGGGATTTCCTGAGTATGGTCCGGAGCGTATGGGTGCACCTATTACGGCTTACAATAGAATTAGTGAAGACAAGATCCGTATTCATTCTAATATATACACACCTGATTATGTGGTTGTTGTAGATGAGACACTCCTTGACTCAGTTGATGTTACGGCAGGTCTTAAGAAAGACGGTGCTATCATTATCAACACACCAAAGTCAAGAGACGAGCTTAAGGATAAGCTCAATGGCTATGAGGGAAAGGTTTACACTGTAGATGCAAGACACATCTCAGTAAAGACACTTGGAAAGAATTTCCCTAACTCACCGATGCTCGCAGCAGTAGTTGCAGTAAGTAATGTAATGCCGAGAGATACATTTATCAGAGAAATGAGAGCTTCATACCAGCACAAATTTGCAAAGAAGCCTGAGGTCATTGACGGAAATATGGAAGCTCTTGAGATGACATTTGATACACTTGCAGAAGATATCGACAAAGATATGAGCATGACTGCATAGCACGATTGCATAGATAAAAGTACATAATAAATAGCTGACAAGAAATAAATGCCAAAAATAAGTTGTCCTAAGTGTATGAAAATACACAATGTGCTCTGCATCAGGAATGCAGGGCACAAATTTTTCCTGATATGAAAAAATGTAAATATCACAAACTTAAAAAAGGCAGATTTATTTCATTAAAATATATTTAAAATTAAAAATGATATGAGGGACGGGTTTACAGTTCCCTTTAATCATAAATGACTATAGGTAATTGCGATACTCTCAGTAATGTATATGTTGCACAAATTTTTGCAATATAATTTTAGTTTCAAAATCATGCAATCACCTGATAAACAAATAAATTGATTGGAGAAAAAAATGAGAACCGATATTACAAAAATAAATGAACAAACTCCTGTCGGTGAGCTTACAGAGGGTCTTATGGTATTTGCCGGAGGAACTTCAAAGCTTTTTAATACAGGAGAGTGGAGAACAAATACACCGGTATTTAAAGCAGATTTATGCAAACAGTGTTTACTCTGTGCACCTGTCTGTCCGGATGTGAGTATTCCGGTTGTTGACGGAAAGAGACTTGATTTTGATTATGACCATTGCAAGGGCTGTGGAATATGTGCAAAAGTCTGTCCATTTGGGGCGATTGAGATGAAGGAGGGCGTAGAATAATGGCTATTAAAGAACGTATGTCAGGAAACGAGGCAGTATCATATGCTATCCGTCAGGTAAATCCGGATGTTATGCCGGCATTTCCTATAACACCTTCAACAGAAATACCGCAGATGGTATCTACATATATTGCAAACGGTGAGATGGATACAGAGTTTATCCCGGTAGAGAGTGAACATTCATCAATGAGTGCTGCAATCGGAGCAGAGGCAGCAGGAGCAAGAAGTCTTACTGCAACATCATCGGCAGGACTTGCACTTATGTGGGAGGAACTTCTTCTTGCAGCATCAAACAGACTTCCGCTTGCACTCACACTTGTAAACCGTACACTTTCAGGTCCTATAAATATTAACTGCGACCATTCAGACGGTATGGGTGCGAGAGATACGGGATGGATTCAGATATATGCAGAGAACAATCAGGAGGCATATGACAATTTCATTCAGGCATATCCTATCGCAGAGGATAAGAGGGTGCATCTTCCTATTATGATATGTCAGGACGGATTTATCACAAGCCATGCTGTTGAAAATATTGAGCTTATGGAGGATGAGCTTGTAAAAGATTTCGTCGGTGAATATGAGCCTGAAGAGTATCTTTTAAATCCGGGTAAGCCTATAGCAGTAGGTCCTTATTCAGTGACAAATTATGCTATGGAAGCAAAGAAAAATCAGGAGACAGCATTAGAAAACGCAAAAGAAGTTATACTTGAAGTGGCAAAGAAATTTAAAGAGATTTCAGGCAGGGAGTATGGACTTTTTGAAGAATATAAGACAGAAGATGCCGATTATATCATGCTTATTATGGGTTCGGCAGCAGGAACGGCAAAAGAGGCAGTTGATAATCTTCGTGAGCAGGGAAAGAAAGTCGGAGTATTAAAACTCAGAGTATTCCGTCCGTTCCCGGCAGAGGAGATAGCAAAAGCACTCAAAGACTGTAAGGCAGTCGCAATTATGGACCGTTGTGAAAGTTACAATGGAAACGGCGGACCTCTTGGAAGTGAAGTTACAGCAGGACTTTACAGAAGTAAAGTTATGATAGAAGCCGTAAATTATATTTATGGTCTTGCAGGCAGGGATTTCACGGTAAATGAAGTATATGATATATTTGCTGAGCTTGAAGAAGCAGTAGAGAACGGAAAGAAAGTAGAGCAGTATCAGTATATCGGATTACGCAAATAATAGGAGGCCATAATGAGCGATTACAGTTTAAAAACAATGATGAATAAACCAGAGCGTCTTGCACCGGGACACCGTATGTGTGCAGGCTGTGGTGCGACGATAGCAGTTCGTGCCGTGCTTCGAGGACTTCATGAGGGAGATAGGGCAGTTATAGGAAATGCAACAGGTTGTCTGGAGGTATCTTCATTCATGTACCCATATACGGCATGGGAGGACAGTTATATACACAACGCATTTGAAAATGCAGGAGCAACACTCAGTGGTGTTGAAACGGCATACAAGGCACTCAAAAAGAGAGGGAAACTTCCAAAGGACGAAACATTCAAATTTATCACATTTGGTGGTGACGGTGGAACATATGATATAGGATTTCAGTCACTCTCAGGAGCAATGGAGAGAGGACATGACATGGTATATGTGTGTTACGACAACGGTGCATACATGAACACAGGTATTCAGCGTTCATCAGCAACACCAATGTATGCAGACACGACAACAACACCTGTAGGAACGCAGTCTAACGGTAAGATGCAGAACCGCAAAGACCTTGCAAGCATCATTGCAGACCATGATGTACCATATGTTGCTCAGACAACACTTTTACAGGATTTTAAAGATATTCACAGAAAATCAGAAAAAGCAATCTACACAGAGGGAGCAAGTTTCTTAAACATCATGACACCATGTCCAAGAGGATGGAGATATGATGCATCAGAGATAATGAAAATATGCAAACTTGCCGTAGAAACCTGCTACTGGCCACTCTTTGAGGTAGACCATGGAAAATGGATACTCTCATATGAGCCAAAGAAGAAACTTCCTATCGAAGACTTCTTAAGAGAGCAGGGAAGATTTAAACATCTTTTCAAAAAAGGAAACGAGGACCTGATAGCCCAGTTCCAGGCAGAAGTAGACAGAAGATGGGAAGACCTTCAGTATAAATGTGCGAGATAGTATGAAAAACATAAGTAATGCAAGGCTGAACTGTTACAAACATAAAAGCAGGTTTTTGTACTATGGTTGCATTTTAATATAAAGTATGTTAAGGCGTTAAATTAAATATATAAATTATGACAGGAGTATGTTGAAATGATGACATACTCCTGTTTGCTATTTATTATATGTAATGTTAAAATGGGGGTACGTTCAGTGAGTTTATATAATGCCTAAAAGCCGTTAAATAGGAACTAATGTCTGATAGAAATTAATTACCTTTGGGTGATGGGGGACTCTTCAATCAGGTGATTGTGATGGAACTGGAAGCGGATTGTGCATAGCACAAACTTTATATGAGCAAGTAGCAAAGTGTATGACGAATGTCATTGACTTATTGATTTATGGAGGATTGATAAATTATGGGAAGAAAAATTAAATTGCCGGTGGGGATTGAGGATTTTAAGGAAATACGACAGGAAGAATTTTACTATATTGATAAGACAAAATTGTTGGAGCAGCTTCTTGAAAAGTGGGGAAAGGTAAATCTTTTTACCAGACCAAGGCGATTTGGGAAAACTTTAAATATGAGTATGCTGCGTTATTTTTTTGAAATCGGAACAGATGAATCACTGTTTGACGGATTATATATTAAAAATAATAAAAAAATCTGTGAGGAATATATGGGAAAATTTCCGGTTATATTTATCTCACTTAAAAATGTTGAGGGGCTTGACTTTGAGACAGCATTATACAGATTTGTTGAGATTATTGGCAGAGAAGCCGAAAGATTTTATTTTTTATTGGATAGTGAAAAATTAACGGTAAATGAAAAAGAGAGATATAAGACACTTATCCGTTTAGATAATGGCAGATATTCAATGGATGTAAATATTCTTGCGTCAGCATTGAGATTATTATCTGAACTCCTTTATAAACATTATGGTAAAAAGACAATAATAATTATAGATGAATATGATGTTCCTTTAGATAAAGCATTTCAGAATGGCTATTACAGAGAAATGGTATCACTTATACGAGCAATGTTTGGGGACGCACTTAAAACCAATGATTTTTTACAGTTTGCCGTTTTGACAGGGTGTCTCCGCGTTTCAAAAGAAAGTATTTTTACAGGATTAAATAATTTTAAAGTGCTTTCAATCGCAGATACACGCTTTGACGAGCAGTTTGGGTTTACGGATGAAGAAGTGCAAACACTTTTGGAGTCATACGGTCTTTTGGAGCATATTTCAGAGACAAAAGAATGGTATGACGGTTATCACTTTGGTGATGCTGATGTTTACTGCCCGTGGGATGTTATAAATCATGTAGACAGACTGTGCGGTGAACCGGATGCAAAGCCGCAGTCATACTGGATAAATACAAGCGGAAACGGACTTGTTAAACGCTTTATCGACAAGGCAAATAAGACTACAAGGGATGAAATCGAGCGGCTGGTTTCAGGTGAGACAATCGAGAAGCAGGTCAGTCTTGAACTGACATATGATGAAATCGATACTACTATCGACAATCTTTGGAGTGTTTTATTTACAACGGGGTATCTGACTCAGACTGGTATGACTGAAAGCGGTGCGTATAAGCTTGTTATTCCGAATAAAGAGGTCAGGGAGGTTTATAAACTTCAGATACAAGAATGGTTTAAGAGAACAGTAATGAGCAACACAGAACAGTTAAAAAACTTTTGGAAAGCATTTGATGAGGGAGACACAAAGGCGGTTGAGAATTATCTGAACAGGACACTAAGCAATTCGATAAGTGTTTTCGACACAAAGGCAAGGGACGAGGAAAAAGAAAGTTCTTATCATACGCTTTTGGTTGGACTTTTGGTAGGAAATGCAGACTGGCTCGTAAAATCAAATGTTGAAGCAGGAGACGGTTTCGCCGACATAATAGTTGAGACAGAAGACTTTGACGCAGGTATCATTATTGAACTTAAATATTCAAAGACATTTTCGGGAATGGATAAAGCCTGTGAAAAAGTAATTACCCAGATTAAAGAAAAAAGATATGATGAATATCTGAAAAATGATGACAGACATGATATTATGATTTATGGAATTGCCTTTTGTAAAAAAAAGTGCAAGGTGATTGCACATAAAATTTAAAACTATCAAGCAGGCGGCAGAGCGTATGGAAAATATCAGTTTGATTAAGAAATATACAACCAAAATTTATCAAAATGCAGATTGTGAATATCAGCTTGATTAAGAGATATACAAATAAAATTTATTAAAAAAGAAAGGAAAAACAAATGAATAAAAAACAGTACAAGTTAATAGCATTATTACTTGCGATGACTATGGCAGTGAGCAGTATTTCATATGCGGCAAATGCGGACAGAAAGGTATCAGCAGCAGCAAAAACTGACAATGAGGTTTTGACTGTGGCAAAGAAAGATATTATAAGAAAGAACGAGACAAAGGTTTCATCGGGTTCCGTCATCGAGGAGCCTGAAATCCCTGCAAAGAGCAAGATAAGTTTTACAAGACTGGGCAGTAAAAAAGTGAAGGTAAGCTGGAGCAGGTCTGCCGGTGCAGAAAAGTATATTTTATATAAAAAGACAAATAGCAATGGGTATAAAATAGTTGCAAAAACAACCAAATTAAAATTTACGGATAAAAAGGTTGTGGCAGGAAAAAGATATAAGTATTATGTTAAGTCACAAAGGACATACGATGGAAAGACATATGCAAGTAATTCAAATGCTAAAAGTTTCAGGATTGCAAATTTTGTGAACACAAAACATCAGAAGTACAGTTACAGTGAGATGTGCGGTGATATAAAGTCATTTAAAAATACTTATTCTGATTATGTTAGTGTAAAAGTTGTGGGAAAATCAAATGATAAAAGAAATATATATGATGTTGTCATAGGAAACAAGAAAGCCAAAAAGACATTGCTTGGCAGGAGCGAGGAAGAACTGCCAAGGGCAGAGAAAAATATTATTGAAAAATATTGGTTTGCGCCAGATATAGCCATAAAAAATGAGGGGTATGAAGTGTTAAACAAGTATGTTTTGAAGCTTTTTGAAGAGATAGCGGAGAAAGGAGTAAAAGCCAAATTGACAGTCAGAATAATGAGGGTATAAGGACCTACAGTATGTGAAATCGTAGATGTAATCAACAGAGAGTTCTGCTTGCGGAACTCTCTGTTGGCGTTTATAACGAAAATATTCGCTTTTATTTGTTTATAGACAAAACATGGTCTATATAAAAAGCAATGGTGCAAAAATTATTAAATTATAACGATTGTTGCAACAAATGAGCAATGATGATATATTATATACTACAAGGCAACATAATTAAACAATAAAGGATAAAAAGCATTTATGAATCAAAAAGAGAAGATTGAGAAAATAAAAGAATTTCGATTAATTGATGATGTATTCTTTGAAGTGTTCGCGAGTGATATTCCGGCATGTCAGGAAATATTGAGAACAATTCTTGAAGATGAAAAATTAATCGTTAATGATGTTATCGTTCAGAGCAGCGAAAGAAATATTTATGGTCGTTCAGTTCGCCTTGATGCGTTGTGTACGCTTGGAGATGGCTCTTTATGCAATATAGAGATTCAACGCTCAGATAATGATAATCATTTGAAACGGGCAAGGTTTAATGCCGCAAGCATCACCGTTAAGGAATCTGAACCGGGAATAAATTTTGAAAATGTAAAAGATGTATATATTGTATATATATCTGAGAAAGATTTTTTCAAAGCAGGACTTACCACTTATCATATTGATAAGATTATTCGTGAGAATGGTATAACTGTTGAAGATGGATTGCATGAAATTTTTGTTAATGCAGCCGTTGATGATGGCAGTAACATAGCAGAGTTAATGCAGTGTTTTAAACAGAAAGATTTAAACAATCTGAAATTCAAAGCTGTCACCAGAAGATTTAAAGAATTAAAAGAAACGGAAGGGGGATTGAATGCTATGTGTAAAATAATGGAAGATATTGTTAAGGAAGAAAATGAAAAAATTCTTAAAGAACTTAAAGAAGAAAGACAAAAAACTATTAAACGCATTACAAAGATGATTAGCAAGGGTTATTCAAAAGAGGAAATTTTGGAGCTTGATTATACGGAAGAAGAATATAAAGAAGCTGAAAAAGAACTGCTTGCAACAGTTTAATGTATGTGAAATCGTAGATGCAAACAACAGAGAGTTCCGTTTGAGGGTAAGAAAGTGCTGATAGGTACTGATTTACAGATATAGAAATAAATCAAATATAATCAATTAAAACCAGGAGCATACCAGCCGTGTAAATCGGCGGTATGCTCCTAGTGTACTGACCTGTTGATATTTTGCCAAATAACTTGTATAAATTTCCATCTGCTTCGTTGTCATCAATCGCCGTAGCCCGCTACGGCTCATTCTTCCGTCTTGCAGACTGAAAATTTATCCTAAGTTATTTAACTAAAAGTCATCAGGTCAGTACACTAGGTTTTCAAAGCAATAGAAAAATCCTTTACTTTCTAAATCTTATCTTAGCATAAGCTTCTATCTCCTCGACACATTTCTCAAAACCGAGTTTTGAACTGTCAAGACAGAGGTCATAATATCTCGCATCCGTCCAGTGATGTCCCGTGTGATAGTGATAAAAGTCCGAACGGTATTTGTCAGTGCGTTCAATAAATTTTTTAGTTTCTTTTTCGCTGAAACTGTTACGCTCCATAGCCCTTGCAAGACAGAAATCATCATCAGCATGAACAAAAACACTGAGTACATCAGGATTGTCTCTTAATATGTAATTTGCACATCTTCCGACAATGATGCAGGATTCTTTTTCGGCAAGTTCTTTGATTGTCTTAGCCTGATAATTAAAAAGATTGTCATCAGAGACAAAGCCCTTATCCTCAGGTGGAAGAAGTTCGCCCGTGTAAGGGCGGCTTAAAGTCTTGAACCAGCCTGCATGACGGATTTTTTCATCGGACATACCGAAAAGTCTTTCATTAATGCCACTGTCCTCAGAAGCCATCTTCAAAATTTCACGGCTGTAGCAGTTGATACCAAGTTTTTGGGCAAGCATGGCAGCGATAGTTTTACCGCCGCTGCCGTACTGGCGAGAAACCGTAATAACCATATTTCCCATCGTGATACCTCCTTTTGTTTTGTGAATAGTTGCGAAACTGATTGCAATTTAATCAGATATTACGATAGTTTCGCAAATATATATTTTGAATAAAAATAAAAAGTAGTGGTTTACATAGCCAAGCTCCTATGGAATGAAACTCCTATGGAGTTTGGCTATTTATTCTCCCAGATAAGCTTTCTTTATCGAGTCATCTTCAAGTAATTCACTTGCTTTGCCGCTTGTTACGATTTTTCCTGTTTCAAGTACATATGCCCTGTCTGCGATTGAGAGAGCTTTTTTTGCGTTCTGTTCTACAAGAAGAACAGTTGTACCGGATTTGCTTATAGACTCGATAATATCAAATATCTCATTTACAAGGATTGGTGAAAGTCCCATTGACGGCTCATCCATAAGGATGATTGATGGTTTTGACATGAGTGCGCGTCCCATGGCGAGCATCTGCTGTTCACCACCGCTCAATGTTCCTGCCGACTGGTTCTTTCTCTCGGCAAGTCTTGGAAATCTTTCATATATGCTTTCAAGGTCTTTGTTTAAGTTTTCTTTGTCTTTTCTAGTGTATGCTCCTAATTTAAGGTTTTCATATACGCTTAAGTCTGCAAAAACGCGTCGCCCCTCAGGGACATGAGCCATTCCCATTGATACTATTTTATGTGCAGGTATCTTTGTTATGTCTTTTCTCTCAAACATAACACTTCCTTTTTTAGGAGAGAGAAGTCCTGTTATCGTGTGTAGGGTAGTAGTCTTACCTGCACCGTTGGCACCGATAAGAGCGATAACCTCACCTTTATTTACTTCAAAAGAGATACCTTTAATCGCCTGTATCATTCCATAATAAACTTCCAAATCTTTAACTTCAAGCATTGCCATAATTTATCCCTCATTTCTAAAATTAAAAAGATGCTGCAATCCAAACTCAACAACATAGTGGTTTACACAAGAAATTCCTATGGAGAATTTCTACTATGGAGAATGTCTCCTATGGAGTTTCTCTATTTACTCACCCAGATAAGCTTTAATAACCTGCGGGTTATTTAACACATCTGATGTATCGCCCTGTGCAAGCACCTCGCCGAAGTTAAGTACGGTAAGCTGTTCACAGATGCCGCTTACGAGTTTCATATCGTGTTCAATAAGAAGAATAGTCATATGGAAATGGTCTCTTACGAATTTTATCATATCCATAAGTTCTTCTGTTTCATTTGGATTCATGCCGGCAGCCGGTTCATCGAGCAGAAGCAGTTTTGGGTTTGTGGCAAGTGCTCTTGCAATCTCAAGTTTTCTCTGCTGTCCGTAAGGGAGATTTTGAGCCTGGACATTCGCATCATCCTTAAGTCCGAACACTTCAAGAAGTTCCATTGCAATATCATTCATTTCTTTTTCGACTTTGTGATAGCGTGGAAGACGAAGTATGCTGTCGAGCGTTGAATAATGGTGGTTGTTGTGAAGTCCCGTTTTAACATTGTCAAGCACGGTAAGCTGTGAAAAAAGTCTTATATTCTGGAATGTTCTTGCTATTCCGGATTTGTTTATCTCTATTGTGGATTTTCCCGTAAGGTCATTACCGTCTAAGATTATCTTTCCGCTGTCGGGTTTGTAAACACCTGTCAAGAGGTTGAATATAGTTGTTTTTCCTGCACCGTTAGGTCCGATAAGTCCGTAAAGCTGCTCTTTGCCAATATTTATGCTGAAGTTGTTTACGGCACGGAGACCACCAAAAGAAATACCAAGATTTTGAACATCTAATAAAGTTTCCATACTATGCCGCCTCCTTTTTATTCTTTTTAAATGAAAGGTGTTTTTCGCGCCATTCGATAGCTTTTGGTGCCCAGTTAAAGAGCATCATGACTATAAGCACGATAGCATATATGAGCATACGGTAGTCTGACATTCCACGCAAAAGCTCAGGAAGAAGTGTAAGCACGACAGCGGCTATGATAGAGCCTCTGATATTTCCGATACCTCCGAGAACTACGAATACAAGGATGTTTATCGACATATTGTAACCGAAGTTGTTTGTGTTGGCTGTGAGGTTTGAGAGGTTGTGTGCGTAAAGAACACCTGCTGCACCTGCCATTGCTGCTGATATTGTAAATGTCATAAGTTTGTATTTGGTAATATTGATACCGATAGACTCAGCGGCAATTCTGTTGTCTCTTATTGCCATAATCGCACGACCGTCTCTTGAATGAATGAGGTTTAATACTATAAATAATGTTACGAGAATAAGTATAAAACCGATAAAGAAAGTCGAGTCATTAGGTGTACCGGTTATTCCCTGAGGTCCATTTAATATAATCTTTCCATCAGGTTCCATATTTAAACTTACGGCATCTTTTGTTGAAAAATGAAATCCTTTTGAATCCTTTCCTATAAAGAGGACATTTACAAGGTTTTTGATTATCTCACCGAACGCAAGTGTAACGATGGCAAGGTAATCACCGTTTAATCGCAATACCGGAATACCAATGATGATTCCAAAGATTGCTGCCGTGATTATTCCAATGAGAAGTGCAAGAAGAAATCTCACAGTCGAATTTGTAATAGTGTCCTGCATAGCTTTTGAAAAGAATGAACTTGTAAATGCACCGACACACATAAAACCTGCATGACCAAGGCTTAATTCGCCGAGAATACCTACAACGAGATTAAGGGAAATGGCGAGTATTATATAAGTACAAAGAGGAACCATGAGTCCCTGAAAGAGAGAGGAAATCTCTCCTGCATTTATAAGAATCTGCATTATGACAAAAGCAGCTATAACTATACCATAAGTGATAATATCATTTAATTTTTGTTTAGATAATTTCTTTGACATAATATATCTGCCTCCTATACTTTTTCCTGAATTTTTTTGCCTAAGAGTCCTGTCGGTTTAACGAGAAGGACAATGATAAGTACGGCAAAAACAATCGCATCTGCCATTTGTGATGAAATGTAGGCTTTACCAAATATCTCAATAATACCTAAGAGGATACCGCCTATAAATGCACCGGGGATTGAACCTATACCACCGAATACGGCAGCGACAAAGGCTTTGATACCAGGCATTGCACCAGTGTAAGGTGTAAGACTTGGATAAGCTGAGCATAAAAGCACACCGGCGATTGCGGCAAGTCCTGAACCGATTGCAAATGTGAGTGCAATAGTTCCGTTTACATTGATACCCATAAGGAGTGCTGCTCCACGGTCCTCAGACACGGCACGCATAGCCTGTCCCGGTTTTGTTTTCTGAACGAAAAGCATAAGCAGAACCATTATCACTATACATACTAAGATAGTAATGATTGTCTCACCGGAAAGATTGAGTTTGCCTCCGGCAAGTGAAAGTCCTTCCCATTTGATAACTGATGGGAAAGTTTGTGCATTTGCTCCAAAAAGCAAAAGTGCGATATTCTGGAGTAAATAGCTGACACCTATTGCAGTGATCAGAACTGCTAGTGAAGAAGATGCATTTCTAAGTGGTTTATAAGCAATTCTTTCAATAACAATACCAAGAACCGTACAGGCTACAATCGAAATTATAAGTGCCGGAAATGCCGGTATTCCTGCGTTTGTCATAGAAAGAAGAGATATGTAAGCACCGATCATGATTACATCTCCATGTGCAAAGTTAAGCATTTTTGCTATACCATATACCATTGTATAACCAAGGGCAATGATTGCATAAACGCTTCCAAGACTTAATCCGTTAAATAAATACGATATAAAGCTCATGGTTTACCTCCTGTTTCTTTAAAAGTAAAGTCTGTATGAGAATTGTTTAAAACTCATACAGACTTATATATTACCATATAATTACTTTAAAATCTACAAAATCATCATATAATGCAAAGAATAAAACATATTTTGCACCGGAAATTATGGTATTATCCGTTATATTTTACTCAGCTACATCATATGCACCATTTTTAACAACTACAACAGTTGGCTCTTTTGTTGGTTCACCGTCTGCAGACCATTTGATGCTCTTTGCAGTAAGACAGCTAAGCTCGATTTCTGTCATGGATTTCTTTAATGCATCTGACATATCAGAAATGCTCATATCAGGTGTGAGCTTTGCTTTCTCAGCAGCCGCTTTTATAGTGTGGATGCAGTCGTAAGCATCGGCAGCAAACTGAATAGGTGTATCTTTAAATGCCTTTTTGTAAGCTTTTACAAAAGTCTGTGTCTTATCGTCTTTTGAATCAGGTGTAAATGGTGTGAGGAACATAAGGTCTTCTGCAAGACTCTTGTCAAATCCATCAAGTGCAAGGATTCCGTCCATACCGTCACATCCGAAATACTTAGGTGTGAAGTTTGCTTTCTTTGCCTGTGCAAGGATAAGTGATGCCTCCTGATAATATATAGGAAGAAATACCATTTCTGCACCGGCACTCTTAGCTTTCTGAATCTGTACTGAGAAATCTGTCTTGCTGTCAGCAGTAAATGCTTCGGCAGCTACGATATTAAGTCCTTTTGTTTTTGATTCAGCAGCAAATTTCTGGTAGATACCTGATGAGTAAGGATCAGAACTGTTATAGATTACTGCAATTTTTGAAGCAAGTTTGTGGTCTGCGATATAATCAGCAGAAGCAATACCCTGGTTAGGATCTGAGAAACACATACGGAATGCGTTGTCATACTGGATTGACTCTACTGCTGTTGCTGATGGTGTGAGCTGGAACATATTGTCATTGTGTGTCTGCTCAACAACTGCTGTACAAGGGTTTGATGTAACAGTTCCGACAAGCATCTGCATACCCCAGTCTTTTAAGCTGTTGTAAGCGTTTACAGATTTCTCTGTGTCGTTCTGGTCATCCTGAAATTTATATTCAATCTTTTTGCCGTTGATGCCGCCGGCAGCGTTTATCTCGTCTACTGCAAGCTGAATACCATTCTGCACGGCTTTTCCGTAGATAGCTGCGTCACCTGTTGTAGGTCCGATGCCGCCAATCTTAAAAGTGTCAGTTTTTTTACTTCCTTCGTCTTTCTTGCCGCCGCAGGCACACATAGAAAATGCCATGGCTGATACAAGTACAAGGCTTAATGCCTTTTTCCATAATCTCATAATGATTCCTCCATTCATTCTTTCTTTTACTAAAGTATGGTAGTTTTTTAGAACTGATTTGTCAATAGAAAAAAGTACCAAAAGTTGAAGGAAATTAAAGCTATAATTGACAATTTTTCACCTATATATATACCAGGTGTTAAACTTTACTCAATTTGCGAAGTTTCTTTTTAAATTTCTTTCAATTTGCGAAGTGCTTTTTTAAACTGGACTAAGAAAATTATTACGGTAAATGATACTGCAATAAAATCAGCAATCGGTTCAGCCATATATACTCCGTTTGTTTTATTTGACACAAAATTTGGAACTATGTAGATAAGCGGCAGAAGAAGTACAAATTTTCTCACAACTGCGACTATAACTGAGCATATTGCATTGCCTATTGCCACAAATGTCATCTGGCACGCTATCTGTATTCCAAACATAAATAACATTCCGCAATAGATTTTAAGTGCATCAGCCGTAAATGTCACAAGTGATTTATCTGAACTGAATATGCCTGCAAATACACTTGGAAACATTTGTATCAATGCCCAGAAAACAACAGAATAGCTGAGTGATACAGTGATTAGGATTTTGAATGTCTTTTTGACACGGTCTGTGTTTTTTGCACCGTAATTGTAGCTGGTGACAGGCTGTGCTCCCTGACCGATACCCTGTAATGGAAGCATAGCGAACTGCATAACGCTTGTAAGTATTGTCATTGCTCCCACGGCAACATCACCGCCGTATTTTAAGAGTGATGAGTTGAAGCAGACTGAGATAACACTCTCGCTTGCCTGCATGACAAATGTTGAAACACCGAGAGCCATACATGGCAGGATAACATCAGCCGAAGGCATAAGGTATTTTTTCTTTATTTTTAAAAAAGTTTTTCTGCCTGTCAAAAATGAGATTACCCATATACAGGAAACACCCTGCGAAATGATGGTAGCAATGGCAGCACCTTTTACACCAAGACCAAGCACAAAAATAAATATCGGGTCGAGTATGATATTGCATACGGCTCCGATAACTACGGTAAGCATTCCTGTTTTTGAAAAGCCCTGTGCCGTTACGAAAGAGTTCATTCCGAGAGTAAGCTGCACAAAGATAGTTCCTAAAGCATAGATGTTCATATAGCTTGTTGCAAAATCTATTGTGTTGTCACTGGCACCAAATGCCATAAGGAAAAATCTGTTGCCAAAGAGAAGAACAATAGTAAGAATGATCGAAATGATTATCTGTGTCGTAAAACAGTTGCCGAGAGTTTTTTCGGCTGAGTCATTTTCGCCTTTACCCATAAAGATTGAAGCTCTCGGAGCACCCCCGAAACCGATAAGGGCGGCGAAAGCTGATATTATCATAATAATAGGCATACAGACACCAAGTCCTGTAAGAGCAAGACTTCCGGTCTTTGGGATATGACCGATATAAATTCTGTCTACAATATTGTAGAGCATATTGACAAGCTGTGATATTACGGATGGAACTGCCAGTTTTAAGAGAAGTTTTCCGACTGGTTCAGTACCTAAAAATTCTTTGTTTTCACTCATAAGGGGCCTCCAATATATTTAGTTTTTTGCAGGATTGCAAAAATTGCATAGCAATTTAACAGTCCATGGCATTAGTTGTGAGTAAAATATCTTTCTTTTTGAAATTATAATATTAAAAGTATAATATATGATGATATAAAAATCAATTTTTCGTTTTATTTAGTATGCATTTCTAGTTTAAAAACATGCAATAGTAACATTTTGATTTTCAGAACATTATGGGGAATAGTTAAAAAAGTGAGATTGTTGTTATGAGTGAAATCAATTTCTGCATTATTAATCTCTTTTTGAAAGTTTAAGTTTTATTGCTAAAAAATAATATACTCAAACTTCGCACTTGAATAAGTGCCTATGCACCTTGAAAATTCAATAATAACTGGCATAAAAATAGCATGAAACCATCTGGTTTTGGTATAATTGAGTTGCTAAAAACAATAATACTTCCGGAGGCTCATGCTATGAATAAAAGTATAACACAAGCAACTCAAAATGATAAGCAGATTTCAAAATCTATAAAAAGATTTTTTGCGAGATTTCATGTTTCTTCTGCTTTGAAAGTATCCAATGCCTACAAAAAGAAAGGGGTTCCAGTAATGGAAATTTTCCAGTATCTGTTTCTACTGATCTTTTCTAACAGAAGCATGTACATGAACCTGATCACAGGACGAAACACGCCTGCTTTTGCAAAGGATACGGTGTATTGTTTTATGAAAATGATTCAGATCAACTGGATCCCTTTCACAACAACACTTTCAGCCCGGATCATTAGGGATGCCATTCTGCCTTTAGATTCTGAGGAATGTGCAAATGTTCAGGACAATGCTTTCAGATAACACCGAACTTTCAGATGAAAAAATCAGCGAATTGGTGGACACATTTATGAATACACTTCCGGTCATTTTGAAAACAAAACTGCAAGTTGCATAAAGTCTGAAGAACATTGAAAACTGAATAACTGCCAGGTGCTGAATTTTCAAGGTGCATAGCTAAAATTTATGTGCTAAGTTTGAGTTAATAATTTTAAAAAGCAGTATATGTGTACCCCGCAGGTATATAGAAACAAAAATAAAGTAAATTAAAATGCGGGATGCATTTTGTCTTAACAGCCAAGATGTATCCCGCGTTTTTTTGCTCGGTCTATTTTTTCCTGATATGAACCTCTGGGATAGCCAGATTGTCATAGTTTACGGAAGATTGTTCATTTTCATTTTCTGTCATTTCCTCGTGTGTCTTGTGTGTATGAACTTCCGGAATTGCTACATTGTCAAAAGTTAGAGCATAATCGTGTTGTTCTTCATCATGTTTTTCCTTTTTTTTATTTTTCCAATGAAACATAAAAAATCCCTCCATTTAAAAATTATTATAGTATATTGATGAAAAATGTAATAACAAGACTGTTGATAAAATCCGCAAATAAACTTCCGATAAGCGGAATTATAAGGTAAGCTTTCACGGACGGGACATAGCGGTCACAGATAGCCTGCATATTTGCCATGGCATTTGGTGTTGCACCCATACCAAAGCCGCATGTTCCGGCAGAAAGCACGGCTGCATCATAATCTCTTCCCATAACATTGAATATGACAAAGTATGTGAATACGCATATGAGAAGCGTCTGTGCTGCGAGCAGGATAACAAGCGGCAGAGCGAGAGTAGCAAGTTCCCAGAGCTTTAATGTTATCATTGCCATTCCGAGAAAGAGTGAAAGACATATACCGCCGAGGTCGTTTATCTCACCCATATGAATTGTTCCTTTACCTGAATATTCGGTAATATTACGCATAAGTGCAGCGGCGAGCATTGCACCTATATAGATAGGAAATGTAAGACCGGTCTTTGTGAGAAAATACGAGAATATCGTACCGAGTCCTATTGCAAGTATAAGCTGGAATACTGCGGCTGCATACATATTTGTGTGACGCTGGTGCTTTTCTTCATCTTCGACCAGAAGGCTGTCATCCTCAGTCGGAACATTGTCCATAAGTTTTCTTTTCTCAATAAGACGCTTTCCAATAGGACCACCCACAAGACTTCCTGTTATAAGTCCAAAAGTAGCGGCTGCCGTACAGATAGTTGTTGCTCCCTGTATGTTGAAATCCTCAAGAACCGGACCAAATGCACCGGCAGTACCGTGACCGCCGACCATAGGTATCGAACCGGTACACATACCTATAAGAGGGTTTAAATTAAGCAGTTTTGAGAGTCCTATGGCAAGCAGGTTCTGGGAAAATATCAGCGCAATGACAAGACAGAGAAAGACTATCAGGGATCTACCACCACTTTTTAAAACTTTAAGATTTGCCTGAAATCCTACTGATGTAAAGAAAAATACCATGCAGACTTCTCTGAGCGTATCATCAAAGGAAAATTCAATAATTCCCGTGGTATAGCATATACAAGTAAAGATAGCAAATAGCAATCCGCCGATAACAGGTGCCGGAATACAGAATTTTTCCAAAAAGTTTATTTTTTTTCTTAAATAATTTCCAAGTAAAAGTACCAGAACGGCTGCTGCGAGAGTCTGATACATATCTAATTGAATTTTCATAAAGTTCCTCGTTTCTAAGCAGGTTATTATAATGATATATAAAAACAATTTATCCCTGCTCATAAGTAAATAGCTTATGATTATTTATTATTATTTATTTTGTCTTAACAGTAATGTCTTTTTCTTTGTAATATGCGGCTGCACCCGGATGGAAAGGAATATCAATGCCTGAAACAGCAGTCTTTTCATCAGTTATAAGCTCAAGTGAGGTTGCATATTGTAAATCTTTGCTGTGTTTGAAAAATGTTTCAGTAAACTGTTTTACTGCATTTTCAGAAAGATTATCAGATGCAAGCAATACTGATTTAACACCTATTGTATTTACGCTTTCAGTCTGACCCGCATATGTGTTTGCAGGAATTTCATATTTGCAATAATAAGGATAAGCAGTAATAAGTTTTTTAATACACTTATCATCAATATTTAAAATTTTTATGCGACATTCTTTTGTAAGCTCGGATATAACTGTTGTCTGAACACCGGCCGTACAGAAAAAAGCATCAATCCTGCCGTTTGCAAGCTGTTTTGCGGCATCCGTATAATCAAGGTTTGCCATTTCAACAAGTTTTGAATTTAGACCGCTTAATTCAAGTATCTGCTTTGCATTGATCTCAGTACCGGATTCTTCAGCACCTATGCAGATTTTTTTACCCTGAAGGTCATCAATCGTTTTTATGTCAGAATTTGCTTTTACAACTATTTGGCAGGCCTCGGTGTAAAGAGCGGCTACCGCCTTGTAACCGTTGCAGACATTGCCATTAAAATATCCTGTGCCGTCATAGGCATCTTTTATAAGGTCAGCCTGTGCGATACCGAGGTCTATATATTTGTCGGATAAAAGTCTTAAATTTGCCGCAGATCCGGCAGTGTTTTTAACTTCAAATTTGTAATCGGAAGTGTCTTTTGATACGGCACCCGAAAAACTGCTCGCAAAAGCATAGTACATACCGCCTATATCGGCAGCACCAAACCTTATATTGTCTGACTTTCTGCCGCATGCCGATAGAAGCACCAGCGAGAGACAGAGCAGGAGACATATCTTTTTCTTCATATATAAATCGTCCTTTCATATAGTATTCAAAAAATCCATTAAGCATTTTACAATAAATTTTAAGAAAAAACAAATAAAAAGGAATTTAAAGGGAAATAATATGGTGTACTCTAGAAAATCTTTGTTTTGAGAAGATAACGGGAGCACATAATATAAAATAAAGAAGGTAAACAAATGTATTATAAGATAAAAGAGGATGGTATATTTAAAATCGACCTCGACACATTCTGGGACAGTGGGGAATGCGTCGGTGTATTTAAGATGACTGAGTGGGACAATGAAAAAATATTGTGGGAAAAGTGTGGAATATGGCATACTGTTGATGAAATTCATTTTTGCAAGATGGAGAGCCACAGGGATTTTTTGTATGGAACTTTTCAGATGCCTGCAAAAGAATATGGAAAAAAGGATGAACTTTTTGCAATATATATATTGAAAGACAGGGTAATAATATTAAGTGATGATGATTCGATTGATAAAAATATAATAAGAATATCCGGGCATGCCATAGCAAAAGATTATTCACTGGAAAGATTTATATATGATTTTTTTATGTCATTTATAGAAGATGAGCTGCTTTTTTTGCAGAAAATAGAGCATAAGATAACCGGGATAGAAGAGCAGGTGATGAAAGAACAGTCCGACAAATTTAATATTGGTCTTTTAAAATTGAAAAAGATAATAGCGAGGTTTTATCATTATTATACACAGCTTGCAGAAGCGGGGGATGAACTTGCGGGCAATGAAGAAGAATTTTTCACGGAAGAAACGGTGGAACTTTTTAAGATGTATTCGGAAAAAATGACAAGACTAGCACAGGAAACGCAGATATTAAGGGAATATGCGATGCAGGTGCAGGATGTTTATCAGTCGGAGATAGAGATACATCAGAATGATGTAATGAAGATGCTTACGATAGTAACGACTATCTTTCTTCCACTGACACTGATAGCAGGCTGGTACGGCATGAACTTTTCATATATGCCTGAGTTAAAGCTGAAATACGCTTATCCGACCGTTATAGGTATAAGTGTGCTGATAGTTGTGGGGAGTCTTGTGGTTTTTAAAAGAAAGAAATACTGGTAGTGAGTTCACAAAAAGTTCACAAAAATTATTAGCACTCGCTATTGACGAGTGCTAATAAAAGTAGTATAACATAATCAGCAACAGAGAAACAAACAATATTAAAATAAATAAGGTTTTAGTTACCAACGGCATCACAGATGCAGACGGTAACAGATTTTTGGAAGGAGAGATTGATTATGTTAATGCCTAGTATTTTTGCAAATGATTTAATGGATGGATTTTTTGATGCACCTGAAAGAAATTACAAAAAGAATTATTATAACAGCGGATTGATGAAAACAGATATAAAAGAAAGCAAAGATGGTTTTGAAGTCATCATGGATCTGCCGGGATTTAAGAAAGACGAGATAAAAGCTGAATTAAAAGACGGATATATGACAATCACTGCCGCATCAGATAAAGACAATAAAATAGAAGATGAAAACAGCAGATATATATGCAGAGAGAGAGTATATTCAAATTGCAGCAGAACATTCTATGTAGGCAAAGAACTTACACAGGAAGATATAAAAGCAAAATTTGAAAACGGTGTGCTTACATTAAATGTACCAAAGAAAGAAGCATTACCGCAGAAAGAAGAAGACAAATATATCTCAATTCTGTAATGAAAGTAGATGCAGGATACTACTTTTAAAATTGTTAAAAAGCGGTTTTGGATATATATTTTAATATATCTTCGTATTTAAAAATTGTACTATCATATATTAGATAAAGGTGATGGAAGGAGCGGTAAAGAATCGCTCCTTTTAAAATTGAAACAGGTGATTGCGAAAGTGTCATTATTATAAATTAAATTGTGCAAATATAATATATAATATTAGCTGGCATTTTTGTCATCGTCAGCACTTAGTCAGTGTTTTTTACTGACTTATGTGTTGCTACGATTGACAACATAGCGAGAGCGTGCCAGCGGTATTATATATTATATGCACAATTAACATAGAGTATAATCAGTTTCGCAATCACCGGGAAATGAGAAAGGAGGAGTTTCTTATGGCTGCAAAGCAGGATTATTATAAGGTTCTTGGAATAGACAAAAATGCTGATGATAAGACGATAAAAAAAGCATATCGTAAGCTGGCAAAGAAATATCATCCTGATATGAATCCGGGAAATGCGGCGGCTGAACAGAAGTTTAAGGAAGTCACAGAGGCATACAATGTACTTAGTGATGCTGAAAAAAAGAAACTTTACGATCAGTTTGGTCATGCTGCATTTGAAGAGGGATTTTCACCGGGAGGCGGTCAGTCTTATAACGCAGACGGAATGCATAGAGAGTATCATTTTACGGGAGATGCATCGGATATATTTGGTGACATATTTGGCGATTTGTTTAATGACGGTCACTTTGGAGGCAGTGGAAGTTTTGGTGGTCATGGCAGCTTTCGTGAAAGCGGAGATTTTGGAGGATATGACGGATTTTCAGGAGCACATTTTTACAGTACAGGAGGTCAGGAATCGGGATTTGGTTATGATATGAGAGGCGATGATGCAGAGGCAGACATAGAAGTAACATTTGATGAGGCTGTATTTGGATGTGATAAGGTGATTACTTTGCATAATGGCAGTACAGGAAATGAGCAGTCGCTAAAAGTTCATATACCGGCTGGAATTGACGACGGAAACAGTATAAGACTTAAAGGGAAAGGTCATCCGGGTATAGGAAAAGCAGAGGACGGAGACTTATTCCTCAGGGTTAAAGTAGGTAAAAAAGCGGGTTATGAGAGAAAAGGGCAGGATATATATACAAAAGTAAATGTGCCTTACACAACGGCAGTTCTTGGTGGAAATGTGCGTGTTCACACTCTTTATGGCGATGTAGAGTGTAAGATAAAAGAGGGAACGCAGTACGGCACGAAGATACGCCTTAAGGGAAAAGGTGTTGTATCTAAAAAGGATGGAAAGACCTATGGTGACCAGTATGTCACGGTAGGAATAGAAGTGCCAAAACACATAAGCAGGAGTGCACGGGATAAACTTATGGAATACCGCAATTTATGTAAAAATACTGCATAATATGTGAAGATTTTGGTTAAAATACACATAAGGAATAGCATTAGAATTAGAAAAATAATGTTTTATTGACTTTAGAGAAAGCAATACATATCTGAAAAAAGGATTGTATTGCTTTTTTATTGAATAGGAAAATGCTCGTAAAGTAGTGTGATGCCATTTTTTTGATGGTTTGTAAATGGCGAATGTTCGCTCTGTAAAAATAAATATAGTAAAAGTGCATAAAAAAGCGTCTAAAATGAGCATAATAATAATACAAATTTGTGCAAAATGACAAAAAGCACAAAATTTAAAAAAAATTATTGCAATTTTTATCTAAATGTTATATATTTTAGTTACAACGAAATGGAAACATTTCCAGAAACATTTCCAAAACCGTTTCCATGAAAAAGTAAAGTATTTTAAAGTTATTTAAAATATAAACAGTGGAAACAACAATATTATAATTTAGGAGGATATTTATGAGAAAGAAAGGACTTGTAGCATTTGGACTTGCAGCAGTTATGACAGCATCAGCACTTACGGGCTGTGGCGGTGCAAGTGATAAAAAGGAAAGTGGTAAGAAAGAAGCTAAAGGAACAGTTTATTACTTAAACTTCAAGCCTGAAGCTGATGCACAGTGGCAGGAACTTGCAAAGCTTTACACAGATAAAACAGGTGTTAAGGTGAATGTAGTAACTGCAGCAGCTAACCAGTATGAGACAACATTAAAGAGTGAGATGGGTAAGAGCGAAGCACCAACATTGTTCCAGGTAAACGGACCGGTTGGACTTGCATCTTGGAAAGATTATTGTTATGACCTTAAGGATTCTGATATTGCAAAACAGGTTACAAGTGATGATTTCTTGTTAAAAGATGGTGATGCAGTTGATGGTATCGGATATGCTATAGAATCTTATGGTATCATTTACAACAAAAATCTTTTAAAGAAAGCCGGATATACACAGGATGACATAAAGAGCTTTGATGATCTTAAGAAAGTTGCAGAAGACATAACAAAGAGAAGCAAAGACCTTGGATTCTCAGCATTTACATCAGCAGGTATGGATGGAAGTTCAGATTGGAGATTCAAGACACATCTTGCAAACCTTCCTATTTACTATGAGTATCAGAAGGATGGAATCGAGAATACAGATGCCATCAAGGGAACATATCTTGACAACTATCGCAATATCTGGAATTTATATATTAACAATTCCACAACAAGCTCTAAACAGCTTAGCACAAAGACTGGTGATGATGCAGTTGCAGAATTTGTTACAGAGAAAGCAGTATTCTATCAGAATGGTACATGGGCATACTCAGATATAGCAGACCTTGGAGATGATAATCTTGGAATGTTACCTATCTATATTGGTGCAGACGGAGAGGAAAACCAGGGACTTTGTACAGGTACAGAGAACTACTGGTGTGTAAATAAGAAAGCATCAAAAGAGGATATTCAGGCAACACTTGATTTCATGAACTGGTGTGTAACAGATGATACAGCAGTAAAATGTATGTGTGGTGCAGCAGGAGCTATGCCATCAGGACAGGATGGAATGGGATTTGTTATTCCGTTTAAAAAGAACCTTACTTCAGATAATCCGCTTGTAAACATTGCAAACGATTATGTAAAACAGGGTAAAAAACCTGTAACATGGAACTTTACAACTATGCCATCTGAGAAGTGGAAGAACGACCTTGGCTCTGCACTTACAACATATGCTTCTAAGCAGACTGATGCAAACTGGGATCTTGTAAAGAAAGCATTTGTAGATGGCTGGAAGAAAGAAGCAGCAGCAGCTAAGAAATAAATGCCGGAATGGTAATAGTTTAGTTGTTAAATTGCGGTATAGACCGTGAAGTGACATGATAGAAATTATAGGCGGGGAAACGGTAAAATGTTTCCCCTCTATTAAAAATGAGTTATTGTTTGCATAAATAGTAGTGTAGGTAATGACAATAAGGGAACAAATATTAATAAATCAACTGTATTTTGGTTACTGTTCACAGGACAGTGAGCGGCAATGCATTTTGTGCTATGCACAGTGGAATGTGCAGAAATGAGGATTATTATGGAAAAAGCAATAAGAAAATACTGGCCGGTATTTGTGCTTCCTACTATGGCAGCATTTATGATAGGATTTATCGTGCCATTTATCGAAGGAATTTATTTATCATTTTGTAAATTTACCACTATCAAGGATGCTGATTTTGTGGGAATAGGCAATTATATCGAAGCATTTAAGGATACGACCTTCCCTCATGCATTTGGATTTACGGCAGTATTTGCGATAGTGACGCTTGTACTTGTTAATGTTCTTGCATTTGCACTTGCACTTGCACTTACACAGAAAATTAAGGGAACTAATATTTTTAGAACAATATTCTTTATGCCAAACCTTATTGGCGGTATTGTACTTGGATATATATGGCAGCTTATATTTGATGGTATATTCAGTCATTTTGATATGGCATTAAAACTTAATGCAAAATTAGGATTTTGGGGTCTTGTAATCTTAATCTGCTGGCAGCAGATAGGTTATATGATGATAGTTTACATAGCGGGTCTGCAGGCAATACCTGATTCATTAAGAGAAGCTGCTATGATTGATGGTGCAAACGCTTGGAAGAGACTTTTCCATGTAACTATTCCAAACATGATGCCATCGATAACAATATGTACATTCTTAACAATAACAAACTCATTCAAACTCTTTGACCAGAACCTTTCACTTACGGGTGGTGAGCCGCTTCATAAAACGGAGATGCTTGCATTGAATATTTATGATACATTCTATGGAAGAGTTGGATATGAAGGTGTAGGTCAGGCTAAGGCAGTTATCTTCTTCCTTGCAGTAATAGTTATCAGTATGTTACAGCTTAGACTTACAAGAAGTAAGGAGGTGCAGCAGTAATGAAAAAAGTAAAAGGAATTTTGGCTACATTATTATTTACGGTTATTTCAATTATATTTGTATCACCAATTATTGTTGTATTGATGAACTCTTTCAAGAAAAAGACATTTATCAATCTTGAGCCTTTTAAACTGCCGACATCAAAGAATTTTGTCGGATTGGAGAACTTTAAAGAGGCAATAACAAAATATGAATTTATTAAGGCTGTCGGTTGGACTGTATTTATTACGGTAGGCGGTGTAGTTCTTATTCTTGTGTGCTGTTCAATGTGTGCATGGTTTATCACAAGAGTACAGACAAAGATTACAAAAGCAATTTATCTTCTTTGTGTATTCTCAATGGTAATTCCATTCCAGATGGTAATGTTTACCTTATCAGGAACGGCAGATTCACTTGGACTTAATACACCATGGGGTCTTTTGATAATATATCTTGGATTTGGTGCAGGTCTTGCGGTATTTATGTTCTGCGGATTTGTAAAATCAATTCCTATTGAAGTTGAGGAGGCAGCTATGATTGACGGCTGCAGTCCTATAAGAACATTCTTCAGCGTTGTAGTACCAATGATGAAACCTACTCTTATATCTGTAGGAATACTTGAGGCAATGTGGATTTGGAACGATTTCCTTCTTCCATATCTTACACTTGATATAAAGAAATATAAGACAATATCAATTATCATTCAGTATATGAAGGGAAGTTACGGAAGAGTTGATATGGGTGCTATTATGGCTTGTCTTATCATGGCAGTTATCCCTGTTATAGTATTCTACTTATGCTGTCAGAAATATATCATCAAAGGAGTTGCAGCCGGAGCCGTTAAAGGTTAAAATACATTTTGCATGAAATATACTTTATCAGATGAAGTCATATGGTACTTTATCTGATAAAGGTGTTTTAGGGACTAAAAAGTTCTTAAATATCATGGAAATAAAAAAGTGAGGCAAATGTATGACTATAAAAGATATCGCCAGATTGTCAGGATATGGTATAGGGACTGTATCCAGGGTATTGAACAATCATTCTGATGTCAGTGACAAAGCAAGAAAAAAGATAATGGGAGTTATAGAAGAAAGTAATTTTCAGCCTAACAGTAATGCACGGCAGTTAAAGAGGCAGGCTGCGTCATCGCTTTCAATCATTGTAAAGGGAAATCAAAATATGCTGTTTGCAGATATTCTTGAGAAAATGCAAATGCTCCTTTCAAAAAATGGAGAAATTGCAGAAGTATCATATATAGATGAAGATGCAAACGAAGTGGAATGTGCACTTATGCTGTGTCGTGAAAGAAATCCTAAAGGAATTATATTTCTCGGCGGAAATCTTGATTATTTTGATGAATTTGAAGGAATAGATGTACCTTGTATTCTTGTCACAAATAGTGCCGGAAGTCTTAATATAAGTAATCTTTCATCATTTTATACAGATGATGAGGCAGCAGCATATAAAGTGGGCAGTTATTTTATAAAAAAAGGTCATAAAAAGATAGGTGTTGTAGGTGGAATATTGTCGGCAACACAGATAAGTTCTCTAAGATATGCGGGATGTATTCGGAGTTTTCAGGAAAATAATATACCGTTTGATGAGAAAAAAGGTTATGTGCAATGTCGATTTTCTATGGAGGACGGATATCAGGCAATGAAAAAACTTTTAAAGAATATGCCGGATGTTACGGCAGTCATTGCACTGAGTGATACGATAGCAGTTGGTGCGATGCGTGCAATATGCGATGCAGGAAAAAAAGTGCCGGATGACATATCGGTCATAGGATTTGACGGGATAAGTCTTTCAAATTACTGTATTCCAAGACTTACGACTATAAAACAAGACACGGAAAAAATGGCGAGAGAGGGAGTAGAGCTTATGTTGAGACAGATACATTACCCGGATGAAGGACGGGATGTATCTATACCATTTAAACTTCTTGAAAGAGAAAGTGTAAGAAATTTATAAGTATTAAAGTACATCACATAAAAAATATATATGAAATTGACATTATGATGTTATTGGACTTTGCATATATAACAGATAATGTCAGCCGACATATAGCGGGAGCGTGTCGGTATTGTTATAGCGTAAAAATCATCACTGCCTATAACAGTTTTATATTTTGAAAGTGTAAAAGGAGGAAAATATTTTGAGAAAAGCAGGAATTTTAATGCCTATCACATCATTGCCATCACCTTACGGTATTGGAACAATGGGAGAGGCAGCAAGAGAATTTGTCCGCTTTTTACATAAGGCAGGACAATCATACTGGCAGATATTACCAATATGTCCGACAAGTTATGGAGATTCGCCGTATCAGTCATTTTCATCATATGCAGGAAATCCGTATATGATAGATCTTGATGAACTTAGTCAAGCCGGACTTCTTGAAAAAGATGAGTATAAAAATATAGATTGGGGCAGCAACCCGGAGAAAGCAGATTATGGTTTGCTATATAACAGGAGATTTGGAGTTTTAAGGAAGGCTGCCAAGACTGCAGAAGAAAAATATCAGACAGAGCTTACAGAATTTAGAAAAGAAAATCATAAATGGCTTTCTGACTATGCTTTATTTATGGCAATAAAAGACGAGCAAAATGGAGTATCATGGCTTGAGTGGCCGGAAATTCTTAGAAAAAGAGATAACAAAGCTCTTGCAGTAGAAAGAGAAAAGTTAAAAGATGAGATAAAGTTTTGGGAATGTGTGCAGTTTTTATTCTTTACACAGTGGAAAAAGTTAAAAGCTTATGCAAATGAAAATGGAATTAAAATAATTGGTGACATTCCTATTTATGTATCAAGTGACAGTGCAGATGTTTGGGCAAATCCCGAACAGTTTCAGCTTGATGATAATCTTATGCCGATAAGTGTGGCAGGATGTCCGCCTGATGGATTTTCAGCAGATGGTCAGCTTTGGGGTAATCCTTTGTTTAACTGGAAAGTCATGAAAGAACAGGATTATAACTGGTGGGTTGACAGAATAGCATATCAGACGCAGATATATGATATGCTTCGTATAGATCATTTTAGAGGGTTTGATGCATATTATTCTATCCCATATGGTGACAAAACTGCAAGAAACGGAGAATGGAAAGAAGGACCTGGAATAGATTTGTTCAATGTTATAAAAGAAAAACTTGGAGAACTTCCAATCATAGCAGAGGATCTCGGATTTTTGACGGATTCAGTAAGAAAGCTTCTTAAAGATACAGGATTTCCGGGGATGAAAGTTCTTGAGTTTGCATTTGACAGCAGGGATACGGAGTCAGGATATCTGCCTCATCTCTATCCTAAAAACTGTGTTGTATATGCAGGAACACATGATAATGAGACAATTCTTGGATGGTTTGATACAATATCAGAAGAAGATGCAGAATATGCGAAGAAATATATGCGTCTTTCAGAAGCAGAAGGATATCATTGGGGAATGATGCGTACGGCATGGGCAAGCGTTGCGGATACGGCAATTATGCAGATGCAGGACATTCTCGGACTTGGAAAAAATGCAAGAATGAACACACCGTCAACACTCAGTGATAAAAACTGGAGCTGGAGATGCCTGCCGGGAGTGTATAATGATACGTTGGCAGATGTACTTCATCAGGAGATGAAGCTATATGGTAGAATTTAGGAAATTTACATTTCCCTCGTCATAGACGGTGTTATCCCATACTTATTTTTATAAAGTCTGTTAAAGTGCGACAGATTGTTGAAACCACAGTCACCGGCTATCTCAAGCACGGTGTCCTCAGTGGTGAGCAGTCTGGTTCGTGCTTTTATCAGGCGAAAATCATTAAGATATTTAATAAAACTTGTTCCCATATGATTTTTAAAAAACTTCATAAAATGTGACGGGCTGTAGTGACATATATCAGCTATCTTTTCAATCGGAATTTCTTCATTATAATGCTGTTCCATATAAGTAAGTATTTCTTTTATTTTATCCACCGATTTTTCCGATTTTTTATTAACTTCCGTTTTAGGCGGATGCCTTATCATAATGTGTATAAGTTCAAGCAGGCATGACTTGATGGCAAGCTGGTAGCCAAATTCTTTTTTATCACACAGAACATCCATAGTATTTATAATCTTCACAAAATGGGAATAAAAAGAATATCCCATATGCACATGAGTTACAATAGGAAAATCACCATTAAAAAAAGGCGTAAGATATTTGGACATGGTTATATCATTTGTCGCAAAACTGAGAAGTTCCTTTTTAAAAATAATATTTTCGTACTCAAGTTTATCACCGATAGCACAATCAATAGAATGAAGATTTTCAGGGAGAACCACAAGAATATCACCTGCCGATAGCTGATGCGTAGTAAGGTTAAGCGTAACTTTAGCCGAACCATGCTTGATAACGATAAGTTCCATATCATTGTGCCAGTGCAGGGGAACACTCGGAAAATCAATAGGGATAGAACATGGATAAGTATTAAATAAAAATTCCTCACTGGAATGGGCCTTTGTTTCATGGTATTTATTTTTTTCAATTTCATTCATATGTAAAACCTCCCAAAAGATAATTTGCACCATTTATGTACTGCTACGGTGACAACATAGCGAAAGCGTGCCGACGGTATTATTTGCTACAGATACACAATCATCACAGCACATAACAGTTTCGCGTCCGTTAAAAAAATATCTCTAAATGATAGTATTGTATCATATCGTGCTAGGAAAAGACAAGAAGTACACTTACTAAAATGATATATTATAGTCACAAAGTTAAGAGAGTTGCCGCACATAAAAATGTGTCAGGTAACAGGGATTAAACATTCACATTTGATTGTGAATAAGGATATGGATAAGAGATAGAGAATTTTATGTTACAAAGTAAACAACAATGCGTGTGAAATGGAGGATTATTATGGATATCAAAAACATTTTAGAGCAGAAGCTTGGAAAAAGTATTGCTGACAGCAGCAAACAGGAAATTTATGTTGCACTTTTAAATATCACGAAAGATATGTCAGAGGAAAAAGTGCAGGAGGACACAGGAAAGAAAGTTTATTATATTTCGGCAGAATTTTTGATAGGAAAACTTCTTTCTAACAATCTTATAAATCTTGGAATTTATGCCGATGTAAAGAAAGTCCTTGCTGACAACGGCATAAGTCTTGCAGAGATTGAGGAGATTGAGGCAGAGCCTTCACTTGGTAATGGTGGTCTTGGCCGTCTTGCAGCGTGCTTCCTTGATTCGATAGCAAGCCTTGGACTTAACGGTTCTGGTATTGGTCTTAACTACCATCTTGGATTATTCAAGCAGGTATTTGAGAATAATAAGCAGAAAGAGACTGCAAATCCATGGATTGAGGAGAATACATTCCTTAGAAAAACAGATGTGAGCTATCCTGTAAAATTTAAAGATTTTACTGTTCAGTCGAGAATGTATGAGATAGATGTGACAGGATATGACAACAGAACAAATAAACTTGAATTGTTTGACCTTGATACTGTAGATGATAGTATTGTAGGAGATGGAATTGATTTTGATAAGAAAGATATTGCGAAAAATCTTACATTATTCCTTTATCCTGATGACAGTGATGATGACGGAAGAAAACTCAGAATTTACCAGCAGTATTTCATGGTAAGCAATGGTGCAAAACTTATAATAGATGAGTGTAAGAAAAAGGGAAGTAACCTCCACGATTTATATAATTACGCAGTAATCCAGATAAATGATACACATCCTACAATGGTTATACCTGAGCTTATCCGTCTGCTTATGGAAGAGGGAATTGATATTGATGAGGCAATTGAGATTGTTTCAAAGACTTGCGCATATACAAACCACACAATTCTTGCAGAAGCACTTGAAAAATGGCCTATTTCATTCCTTAAGGAAGTTGTACCACAGCTTGTGCCTATTATAGAGGTGCTTGACGATAAAGTACGCCGCCGCTTTGATGATGAGAGCGTGGTTATCATTGACAAAAATGATACAGTACATATGGCTCATATCGACATTCATTACGGCTTCAGTGTAAACGGTGTAGCTGCACTTCACACGGAAATCCTTGAAAAATCAGAGCTTAACAACTTCTATAAGATTTATCCTGAGAAGTTTAACAATAAAACAAACGGTATCACATTCAGAAGATGGCTTCTTCATTGCAATCCTAAACTTACAGACCAGCTCACAGAATGGATTGGTGACGGTTACAAAAAGGATGCAGAGGAACTTAAGAAACTTGAAAAATATCTTTCTGATAAGGATGCACTCGACACACTTCTTAAGATAAAAACTGATAACAAAGCAGATTTTGTTGATTATATAAAGAGAACTCAGAATATCACACTTAATCCTAATTCAATATTTGATATTCAGGTTAAGCGTCTGCATGAATACAAACGCCAGCAGTTAAATGCCTTATTTGTAATTCATAAATATCTTGAGATTAAGAAAGGGAACATACCTGAGACACCAATTACAGTAATATTTGGTGCAAAAGCAGCTCCGGCATACATTATAGCAAAAGATATAATTCACCTTATCTTATGTTTACAGGAGATTATCAACAATGATCCGGAAGTAAATAAATATCTCAATGTTGTTATGGTAGAAAACTACAATGTAACAATGGCAGAAAGACTTATTCCGGCGTGTGATATATCAGAGCAGATTTCACTTGCATCAAAAGAAGCAAGCGGAACAGGAAACATGAAATTCATGCTTAACGGAGCAGTCACACTCGGTACTGAGGACGGTGCAAATGTAGAAATCCACCAGTTTGTAGGTGATGACAATATTTATATCTTCGGAGCAGAGAGTGACGAGGTAATAGCACATTACGCAAACTCTGACTATGTATCAAGAGATTACTATGAAAAAAATCCTGCACTCAAAGAGGCAGTTGATTTTATTACAGGTGATGCAATGCTTAAAATTGGTGATGAAACACAGCTTAACCGTCTTAAAAATGAACTTTTAAACAAAGACTGGTTTATGACATTCCTTGACTTTGACAGTTATGTAGAGACAAAGGAAAAAGCATATGCCGACTTTAACGACAGAGAGGCTTGGGCAAAGAAGATGCTTGTTAATATAAGCCAGGCAGGATTTTTCTCATCAGACAGAACTATTGCACAGTACAATGAGGATATTTGGAAACTGTAATTTAACACTATCAGGAAAGTAGCAGATAGTATTACGAATATTAACTTGACTTGTAAAAAATGGGAACAAAATAGATTGCCGTAAGGCATAAAAAATATGCTTGAAATTTCTTAAATCAGAAGATGTACTGATGGGGGATTTCGGGCATATTTTTTGTTTTTTTGGAAATACTTATTCATGAATAATGTAATGACTGGATTTTACAGTAACACAAAATATGTGCAGTAGATTGGAGATTATCATGAATAAGAAAATTATTAAAACAGCTTCTGTTATCGCTGTCGGAGCGGGAGCAGCGGCTTTGTATAAGGCTAAGTTTGCAAAAGACAATGACTCTGACAGTGGTTCGTGCGGATGTAAAAATTCAAATGGAAAAGGTGCTGACAAAAAGTCAATGTCGGATAGAGTTATTGAAAAATGGTGTCAGTATGTTGATGATAGTGATGGAAAGATTAAAAGTAAAAACAGAGGCAATGCTACAGATAATTATGAAAAATCTGACTATCAGAACACGGAGCGTGGAAAATACGATAAGAACAGCAAAGGCATTTACTATGCAAGCGGAAACTACGAAGCATTTGCAAGACCTAAAAAGCCGGTCGGTATCGAGGAAAAATCGGCGTACATCGTGGGAAGTGGTCTTGGTGCACTTGCTGCAGCATGCTTTCTTGTGAGGGATGCAAAGATGCCGGGAGAAAATATTCATATCCTTGAGGCACTTGATATTGCCGGCGGAGCGTGTGACGGTATAAACGATGCTTCGAGAGGATATATAATGCGTGGCGGTCGTGAAATGGAGGATCATTTTGAATGTCTGTGGGATTTGTTCAGGAGTATTCCATCTTTGGAAAATAAAGACGAGTCGGTTTTGGACGAATTTTATTATCTGAATAAAGAAGACCCAAATTATTCGCTTTGCAGGGTCACAACAGACAGGGGGAAAGATGCAGAACTTGGTGGAAAGTTTGGACTTAGCCGCAAGGGATGTATGGAGATTATGAGATTGTTCTTTACTTCCGATGAACAACTGTATGACAAAAAGATAGAAGATTTTTTTGATGATGAAGTGTTTGACTCAAACTTCTGGCTTTATTGGAGAACAATGTTCGCTTTTCAGAACTGGCACAGTGCATTGGAAATGAAACTCTATTTTAAGAGATTTATCCATCACATAGCAGGACTTCCCGATTTTTCAGCATTAAAATTTACAAGATACAATCAGTATGAATCACTTATAATGCCTATGCTTAAATATCTTGAAAATGCAGGTGTTTCATTTAAATTTAACACTGAGGTAACAAATGTTATATTTGACATTGACGGAAAGAAAAAGACAGCGAAAACTATTGAGTGTGTAGTGGCGGGCAAAAATGAAGAAATAAAACTTACAGATAATGACCTTGTTTTTATCACAAACGGAAGCTGCACGGAAAGTACAATATACGGCGACCATGAACACGCACCGACAGGTAGTGCAAAGATAAGAAAAAGCGGCTGTTGGAGTCTTTGGGAAAATATCGCAAGGCAGGACATGGCATTTGGAAATCCTGAAAAGTTCTGTTCGGATGTTGAAAAGTCAAAATGGGAATCGGCAACCATTACAACATCGGATGAAAAGATAATTTCATATATAGAGAAGATATGCAAGAGAGATTCACGCTCAGGTAAAGTTGTCACTGGCGGAATTGTGAGCTGCAAGGATTCTTCATGGTCGCTTAGCTGGACGATAAACAGACAGGGACAGTTCAAAAAACAGAAAAAGGATGAAGTATGTATATGGGTTTACGGTCTGTTTACTGATGCTGTCGGTGATTATATAAGAAAACAGATGAAAGACTGCTGTGGCTGGGAGATTGCGGCAGAGTGGCTTTACCATCTTGGAGCCCCTGTAAATGAGATTGATGAGCTTGCAAAAGAGCACACAAACTGCATACCGACAATGCTTCCTTATATAACTGCATTCTTTATGCCGAGAAGGAAAGGTGACAGACCGGATGTTATCCCTGACGGAAGTGTAAATGCCGCATTTTTAGGACAGTTTGCCGAGACACCGAGAGATACGATATTCACAACGGAATATTCAGTAAGAACAGCTATGGAGGCGGTTTACGGATTGTGTGGAGTAGACAGGGCAGTACCTGAAGTCTGGGGCAGCACATATGATATAAGAGAACTGGTTGAGAGTTCGGTAAGACTTATGGATGGAAAGTCACCGCTTGACATGGAACTTCCCAAGCCGTTAAATATGGTGAAAAATGCGGTCTTAAAGAAAATTAAGGGAACAGATATAGAGAAACTTTTAAAAGAGCATGGTGTTTTGAATGAGGGGTAAGGTTTGAAATGTTGATTTGAGCGATTAGCAGAGCGTACCACGAATATCCGCCTGACTGTAAGGATTTAGATTTAAAGTGAAATAGTGCTCAATGCTATAAAAATATTCAAAAAGTGTGTAAGTTTTATTTAGAGCAGCTTACACACTTTTTCTAAATTGTGTTACAATGAACACATTATTGTTCATCATGTGCAAAAAAATGTATTGATTTATGGTACAATAATTCTAAATTCCAGATGCTATTATATTGAAGCACGGACGAGAAATAACCGCCGTACTGATATAATAGTAGATTATAAAGGCAGAAGATTTATTATTGAGTTAAAAATCCGGCATGGAGATGAATATAACTCACGGGGAGAGAAGCAGTTGTTTGATTATCTTGAGTATTATAAACAGAATAAAGGTTATCTGCTTAGTTTTAATTTTAATAAGAACAAAAAGACCGGGGTAAATGAGTTGGATTATAATGGTAAGAAGATACTTGAAGTAGTAGTATAAAAGAAGTAGAATACAACAAATAGTAAGATAAATCAGGAGGACTAAAATGAATAATACAAACGAACCAAAGTGGCTTGACAACGCAGTTTTTTATGAAATCTATCCGCAGTCATTCAATGACACAAATGCTGACGGTATAGGTGACATAAATGGTATTACGGAGAAACTTGACTACATAAAGGATTTAGGCTGTAATGCCATATGGATAAATCCATGTTTCAAATCACCTTTTGGTGATGCGGGTTACGATGTTGAGGACTATTATATGGTCGCACCAAGATACGGCACAAATGAGGATCTTGCAAATCTTTTCAAAGAGGCACACAAGAGAGATATGCACATACTCCTTGACCTTGTTCCGGGACATACTTCCGTGCAGCATGAGTGGTTTAAGCAGTCCATGAAAGCTGAAAAGAATGAGTTTACGGACAGATATGTATGGACTGACAGTATTTGGGAAGAACCACAGGGGATGGGCTGCATCAGAGGAATTTCAGACAGAGACGGTTCATGTGCAGTCAACTTTTTCTCACACCAGCCGGCACTTAATTACGGATATTATAAGCCTGAGCGTCCGTGGCAGCAGTCAATGGACGATGAGGGACCAAAAGCTACGCTTGAAGCAATGAAAGATGTTATGCGTTTCTGGCTTCAGATGGGTGCAGATGGTTTCAGAGTAGACATGGCAGGTTCACTTGTAAAAAATGATGAGGACGGAAAAGGAACGATAAAACTCTGGCAGAATGTAAGAGAATTTCTCGATAAAGAATTTCCAAATGCCGCTATGGTTTCAGAATGGGGAGAACCTGACAAATCACTTCAGGGTGGTTTCCATATGGATTTCCTTCTTCATTTCGGACCGTCACATTACAATGATTTGTTCCGATGTGAAGAACCTTTCTTTTCATCAAGAGGAAAAGGTGATGTATCAGCCTTTGTAGAAAAGTATCTTGAAAATTATGAGAAATCAGAAAAGAAAGGTCTTATGTGTATTCCATCAGGAAATCATGATATGGGACGACTTTCACAGGAAGTAAAAGGCGATGAACTTAAAGTTGCATTTGCGTTCCTTTTATCAATGCCTGGAGCACCGTTTATCTATTATGGTGATGAAATCGGAATGAAATATGTAGAAGGACTTACATCAGTAGAGGGCGGATATGGAAGAACAGGTTCAAGAACACCTATGCAGTGGGATGACAGCGTAAATGCAGGTTTCAGTAATGCCAAGAAAGAAATGCTCTATATTGCACAGGACAGTGATGAGAACCGTCCGACAGTCAAAAATCAGGCGGCAGATGAAAATTCACTTTACAATGAAATAAAGAAACTCATAAAAATAAGAAAAGAACACACGGCACTTTTAAGCAAAGGTGAGATAGAATTCGTAGCAGCAAAAAAAGACACATATCCTCTTGCTTATGTAAGAAGCAGCGAGGATGAGAAAATTCTTGTTGTTATAAATCCGTCAGCAAAAGAAGTAACATTTGAATTTGACGCAAAACCAGGAGAAACAATCTACAGCTTCGGCGGAAGCGTGGAAAGTGACGGCAAGACCGTAAAGGCATCAGGACAGACAGCAGCGTTTATAAAACTTGCGTAATGTAAAACTATCAGGGAAGCCATTTCTGATATGCTGCGACAGCAGCTAATAGTGTTATGGGTAAAAAGCAAAGCGGATTGTGAATATCCGCTTTACAAAATATTATAAACATCAAAAAAACTCGGACAAAAAACTTACCACATTCAATGTGGAAGTTTATTTGTCCGTTTTTTGTATGTTCATTTATTTACAACAGGTTTTTGTATGCTCAATTTCAGAATTAAACAAATTACTCTGTATAAAAGCAATTACAGTAAAAGTAACAGTTCAGCCTTTCATTTCTTACATTCATAAACCTGCCAGCGAGCTGTCA
>OGRR01000388.1_pt1 | contig 39396 bp, 25 predicted proteins | sample 1553511 | NCBI WGS metagenome assembly OGRR01 (sample SAMEA2580040, study PRJEB22360) | human gut metagenome | biome: human gut; feature: human-associated habitat; material: faeces | place: Denmark | collected 2008/2010 | reverse complement strand
GCAGTGCTATGACCGATATGGCATCAATGGAATAGAACAATCCTCTTATGACTGGACTATCGGATAACGAGTGGAATTCCAATGCCATTCCGGCAAAAAGCTGACCATTCATTATACTGCCCACGAACACCGCCAGGATGGCAAGAACCGTACCGGGACTTTTCAGCGAGTCTGTAATGGTCTTCACGATGGAGGAAGTGTTTTCCTCGCCGCTTTTCTCATTGCGTATGAAGACATGATGAGTCAGCGCTATTGGAGCTAGTAAAGCAGAAAAAGCATAGAGTCCGACGATGATTGCAATAAAGAGCGTTTGTCCGAAAGCTTTATATATGTAATTCGAGCCCAGAGGTCCAATCGCGGATCCAAGATTGGCTGCCATAGTCACTAAAGCAAACAAAGAAGCCTGAATTTTTTTATCCTTTACTGTAGCGATGATATGCCCTCGTAGGGCAAAATTAACCAATGAAAGACCGAGTCCCAGCAAAGCCAAATCCGCAAAAAGGAAGCCGATAAAACCACCCATTGCCGGTTGTAGCAGCAAAAGTGAAAAAACCATGAATCCGAAACCGGCCTCGGTGAGGGATACCGTTGAGAAACGCTCAATCAGGCTACCTATAAAAACAGTACTGCCTCTAGAAAAAAGAGATAAAATTCCGAGCGCCAGCCCAACATATAGCGATGACGCCGCAGAAACTTGGCCGGTGAGAATAACCGAAAGAAGGGAGAAGAGACCGCTGTACGCAGCAGTATTCAAAAAGTAATTCACTGATATGGAGTCTCTTTTAATATCGTTCGGCTTCTCCATTTGAATGGACCTTCTTTTATGCTTTACAAATAATGTCTCCCCATGCTAGTTGTCATAGGGGAATTGTTCATTGCTGCGTCCACATATAGTGACGCTTGGTTTTGGCATACTTGGGGGTGTCTGTTTCAAAGTTTACCGTGCTTTCTGTGGAATCGTTGAATCCTGAACATCCGTTGCATGATGAATTCACTGCTCGTATGGACGATATTTGGGAGAACTATTCGCAATATCCTTGGCTGATTCCTCCGCAATTGGGTTCATGGAAGTCGAGCATGCGACCGGTGGTGCGTAAAGCCATGGAAATCATGGATGGTGTGCAATTATGGTGGTTGCGCGAGCCTGAAGTTGATTTATGCAAAGAGTGGGCTCAGATGGAAAACATGCTGTTTCCATCCCCGTTGTGGGATGCATATCGTTGATTTTGAATACTTGTTGAGATTGGCATTGCATGCGTGTACGAAAAGGCGAGGGTCTGATGGTCCCTCGCCTTTTGCGTTGACGGGTTTATGTCGAGTTGCGGATGTGCATATGATATACTAAACTACCAATTGGTAATTAAAGAAAATCGCTTCAATGAGGAAAGTGAGCAATCCATGGCCGAAACCACTGAAAATACTGTAAATCTGCCCTATAGGAATCCGGGACTTCCTACTGAGGAACGCATCGCCGATCTGCTTGGTCGAATGACCCTTGAGGAAAAAGTCGGACAGATGATGCAGCTTGACGCGCGAAGCGGCGATTTGGACGATCTGATCGTCAACAAGCACGTTGGTTCCATCCTGCATACCTCGCCGTCCGATCTGCCGAAAGCCGTGGAAACGGTGAACGCCAAAACCCGTCTCGGCATTCCGCTGGTGATCGGCGACGACTGCATTCACGGCTATTCCTTCTGGCCGGGAGCCACCATTTTCCCGGAACAGCTAGGCATGGCAACCACGTGGGATTCCGAAAAGGTACAGGCCGCGGGCCGTGCCACCGCCGAGGAAGTGTCAGCCACCGGCGTGCATTGGACGTTCTCCCCGGTGCTGTGCATCGCGCGAGATACCCGTTGGGGCCGCGTGGGCGAAACCTTTGGCGAAGATCCGTACCTGATTGGCGAAATGGCATCGTCCATTGTCAAGGGCTATCAAGGTGGAGCCAAGGCGGGCGAGCCGCTCGCCAAAGACGCGATCCTCGCATGCGCCAAGCATTTCGCAGGCTATTCCGAAACACAGGGAGGGCGTGACGCTTCCGAAGCCGACCTGAGCCACCGCAAGCTGGAATCTTGGTTCCTGCCGCCATTCGAACGCGTAGCCAAGGAAGGCTGTGGCACCTTCATGCTCGGCTACGAATCCATCGAAGGTGTGCCAGTCACCTTCAACAAGTGGCTGCTTTCCGACAAACTGCGTGGCGCTTGGAACTATCAGGGCACGCTCATCACCGACTGGGACAACGTCGGCCGTTCCGTGTGGGAACAGAAGGTCAAGCCTGACTATGTGCAGGCTGCTGCCGATGCGGTCAAGTCCGGCAACGACTTGGTGATGACCACGCCAAAGTTCTACGAGGGTGCAATCGAAGCCGTGAAGACCGGTCTGCTTGACGAATCGTTGATCGATGCCGCCGTGGCTCGTATTCTCGCACTGAAGTTCCGTCTTGGACTGTTCGAAGATCCACGCTTGCCCGACCAGAAGCGTATCGATGCAGTGATCGGTTCCGAAGAGCATCAGCAGCTCAACCTTGAAGTGGCTCGCGAAGCCGTGGCATTGCTGAAGAACGACGGTTCACTGCCGTTCAACGTGGCCGGTGCGAAGCGTATCGCGGTCGTTGGTCCGCTCGCCGATGACGCCCAGACCCAGCTGGGCGACTGGGCAGGCAGCTCCGGCCAGATCAACTGGATGCCTGACGGCCACCCGCGTGAAATGATCACCACCGTGCTTGATGGTTTCAAGCAGCTCGCTCCGGAAGGTTGCGAGGTCGTGTACTCTCGCGGTGCCAACATCGTGGATTTGGTGCCCGATCCGGAAGGCGAGTTCTACCCGGATGGACAGCCTCGCCCGAAGATCGGCGTTTCCGCCAAGATTGATCGCGCACTGCTTGACGAAGCCGTGGAAAACGCACGCAAAAGCGACCTGATCGTGGCCGTGGTGGGCGATGTGATCCAGGCCATTGGCGAAGGCTGCTCCACCGCCACGCTTGAACTGCTCGGCGGACAGAATACGCTGATCGATGCACTGTCGAACGTGGCTCGCGAAACCGGCAAGCCGTTCGTGGTGGTGCTCGTCAGCTCCAAGCCGCAAGTGTTGCCAGCATCCGTGATCGGCACCAACGGCGTGATTGTTGACGAAACTCCAGCCGAAGGCACTTCGGCTCTGCTGTGGGCTCCAAGCCCGGGCATGAAGGGCGGCCAGGCCATCGCCGAAATCATTCTCGGCGAAACCGAACCGAGCGGACGCCTGCCGATCACCTTCCCGCGTCACGCAGGACAGCTGCCGGTCTACTACAACCAGATTCGAGGCCAGCACGGCAACCGTTACGCCGACCTCACGCAGAATCCGGCATTCGCATTCGGCGAGGGTCTGAGCTACACCACGTTCGAATACGGAGATCCGACCATCACCAACGTTTCGGAATCCGGCATATTCGCCGAAACCGACACCGTGCATGCCGAAATCACCCTCACCAATACGGGCGATCGCAAGGGCACGGAAGTAGTGCAGCTCTACATCGGCGACATCGTGACCTCCTACAGCTGGACTGATCGTGAACTCAAAGCATTCCAGCGCGTGGAACTCGAACCAGGCAAAAGCAAGACCGTTGCCTTCGACATTCCGGTTTCCGATTGCACCATCGTCGATTCGGAAGCTAACCGAATCGTCGAACCGGGCGAATTCGAAGTGCTTATCGGCCGTTCCAGCCGTCGCGAACACTTGAAGCGCACCACCTTCACCGTCGCGTAAAAGCGAAACGAAATAAGCCGTGTCGCAGAACCCAATAATCGATACGCTAGTCTGATATGAGCCGCCTACGAAATGCCGATCGTGGGCGGCTCACATGAATGGACCATTGCCGTGGCATACGCGTTATTTATGGCTGCTTCCGGATTCGTACTGGTGCCTGATCAGACGCATGCGTTGAACCAGTTGCCATCGTCAATGAACGCCGACTGTTCCGCGGTGATGAACGCCATACAGCAGCTTGCCGGCACGATTGTGCTTGCCACTGGCGGTTATACGGCTTTGTTCCCGATCGCTGTGGTTGCGGTGCTACTGGGCACGGTGTTTATCATGCTGATTCGCAAGGTGAAGTAGCTGCAGTTACTGTAGTAGCCGAAGCAACGCGCAGTGTGCCGGCGATTGCGGCACACGTAATCTCGACATTGCGTTCCGTGTTGGCGATCAGCGTCGCAAGATCCGCCGGCCCGGGCGCAATACCGAACGTTGCGACGATGCCGGTCTCGTTCAACGCTTCGATGGTGTGTGGATCGCGGGTTACCGTTCCGCCAATGGCAATAGTTGGTTTTCCTTGCGATTGCGCCAGTTTCGCAATGCCACTCGGCACTTTGCCGTACGGTGTTTGACTGTCAATAGAACCTTCACCGGTGATGATGACGTCGGCCCATGCGCATGCTTCTCGACCATGCGCAAGATCGAGCATAAGTTCGATTCCCGGCCGTACTGTTGTATTGAACAGGCCGAGCATCCCGCCGCCGGTACCGCCCGCGGCGCCTGTACCGGGAATGCGCTCAATATCGCGGCCATTGTATTGCATGATCGCGTGTGCGAGATTCGCAAGTCCCTGATCGAGGAGTTCGACCTGTGCTGTGTTCGCGCCTTTTTGCGGAGCGAACACATGCGCAGCACCTTCTGGTCCGGTCAAAGGATTGATGACATCGCAGGCGAGAACAATCGGAACATTTTTTACAAAATTGGGAACTTCCGAATCGTCAATTCTCTCCAAATCAACAAGAGAACCGCCACCAAGCGGAATATCATGATCTGCCGTATCAAGAAAACGAAATCCAAGCGCGCGAGCCAATCCCGTGCCACCATCCGTAGTGGCACTGCCGCCCAAACCAAGCACAATACGATCCGCGCCAGCGTCAATCGCAGCACGAATCAGCAATCCGGTGCCGAACGTGGAAGCAGACAACGCATTGCGGTCGGCGGGGGAGACCCGTTCAAGTCCGCTTGCCGAAGCCAACTCGACTACGGCGGTGCGGAGAATACAAGAAGCATGATTATTGCCAAGAAAGCCAAACTGAGCGGTAATCGGGCGGCCGATCGCATCAACTGTCTCAACATTGTGCAACGTGCCGGCGGTGGCATGAACCAAGGCTTGTGTCAATCCTTCGCCGCCATCGGAAAGAGGCATGAGCCGGCATTCCGCCTGCGGATTGCCACGCTTAATGCCGCGAGTCATCGCCTGTGCGATTGCTTCAGCCGAAGCGGCTTCCTTGAACGAGTCCGGTGCCAGCAGAATCCGCATACATGCCTCCTTTTACGTCTGCATCCATACATTAATGCAGTGCCGGGGCAGAGGTTTAGCGGTAACCCTCCCACATGGGCAGGGGGAACAGGGCGTCTTCGCATTCCGCCCACATGGAGTTCAGATCCTGGCCGGGCGTGCGCAGCCAACGCAGCTGCACGCCATCCATCATGGCGAATCCCGCATTAAGCAGCCGACGCGTATCAACACCTTCGGGCACTTGCCAACGGATGTTGAGTGAGGTGTCGGCATTATGCAGTTCGTGGTTGGCGAAATACTCGTGTGCGGGGTGGTTCGGGTCGATCGCTTCGGCGCTCAACGTGGAAAACATGTGCACCTGAATCGGTCTGCGTGCGTTCACCGCCACGATTCTGCGCCACATGTCGGCAATCAATGGGCGTGGCTCACGTACTATGTCGGTAAGAATGTCTTCCGTCTCGGAATCGTAGACTTCGTCCAGCGCGGCTGTGAGCAGTCCTTCCTTACTGCCGACATAATGCAGTACGCCAGCCTTGGTGAGTCCTACGCGATCGGCGATTTTCTGCAGGGAAGTGCCGTAATAGCCGAGCGTTCCAAACAGTTCGACGGCCGCATTGAGAATCTCCGCTCTTCGGTCGACTTCTTCGTTGGCCATGATGATTCCCTTTCTTGCACTCATAGTGGCGGTTCATGTGCGCTGCAATGCTTATGAATCGCCATTTCTCTCAAGTGGTAAATACTTGCAGTTACTTTACGGTCGGTTAACTGATTTTTCAAAGAAGATTGGCGTGTTGTGATGTTGATTTTGATAAAGTACCTACCGACCGGTTAGTAAAGATTTCGGGGTTGAGATTCCACAGGCCGGTTAACCGATACGAACTCAAGAAAACGATGCGAAAGAGGAACGTATGAGCGAAAACACCTATCCTTCCGTCAATGACCTGACGCTTGAAGAAAAGGCATCCCTAACTTCCGGCGGCGACGCTTGGCATCTGCAAGGCGTTGAAGCCAAGGGCATTCCCGGCTATATGATCACCGACGGACCCCACGGTCTGCGCAAGTCCAACTCGGCCACCACCGGCGAAGTCGATCTGAACAACTCCGTGCCCGCCACCTGCTTCCCGCCGGCCGCGGGTCTGTCCAGCTCGTGGAACCCGGAACTCATCCACCAGGTCGGCGAAGCCATGGCCGAAGAATGCATTCAGGAGAAGGTTGCCGTAATCCTCGGTCCCGGCGTGAACATCAAGCGCAACCCGCTTGGCGGCCGCTGCTTCGAATACTGGTCTGAAGACCCGTATCTGGCGGGCCATGAGGCCATTGGCATTGTCGCAGGCGTGCAGTCCAAGGGCGTGGGCACTTCGCTCAAGCATTTCGCCGCCAACAGCCAGGAGACCGACCGGCTGCGCATCAGCGCCAACATCTCCCAGCGTGCGCTGCGCGAAATCTACTTCCCGGCATTCGAACACATCGTCAAGGAAGCCCAGCCGTGGACCATCATGTGCGCATACAACTGCATCAACGGCGTGCATGCCGCCCAGGATCGCTGGCTGCTCACCGACGTGCTGCGCGACGAATGGGGCTTCCAAGGTATCGTCATGAGCGACTGGGGCGCCGACCACGACCGCGTGGCCTCCCTCAATGCGGGCCTCAACCTCGAAATGCCGCCAAGCTACACCGACGACCAAATCGTCTACGCCGCACGCGACGGCCGCATCCAGCCGGCACAGCTCGACCGCATGGCACAAGGCATGATCGACTTGGTCAACAAGACCCGCGCAGCCATGAGCGTCGAAAACTATCGTTTCGACATCGAAGCCCACGATGAGGTCGCACATCAGGCCGCCGTCGAATCCATGGTGCTCCTCAAGAACGATGACGCCATTCTGCCAGTCGCTGGCGATGCCAAGGTCACCGTCATCGGCGAATTCGCACGTACCCCGCGCTACCAGGGCGGTGGTTCCTCGCACATCACCCCAACCAAGATGACCAGCTTCCTGGACGCCCTCACCGAACGCGGCGTGGATGCCAAGTTCGCCCCAGGATTCACCCTCGACCTCGAACCGGCCGATCCGGCACTCGAAGCCGAAGCCGTCGAAGCTGCCAAGGGCGCCGACGTGGTGCTCATGTTCCTAGGGCTCCCTGAAGCGGCCGAATCCGAAGGCTTCGACCGTGAGACCCTCGACATGCCGGCCAAGCAGATCGCACTGCTCGAAGCCGTCGCAGCCGAAAACAAGAACGTTGTGGTCGTACTCTCCAACGGCTCCGTCGTCACCGTGGCACCATGGGCCAAGAACGCCAAGGGCATCCTCGAATCCTGGCTGCTCGGACAGTCCGGCGGTCCGGCGCTCGCCGACGTGCTGTTCGGCAAGGTGAGCCCGTCCGGCAAGCTTGCGCAGACCATTCCCTTCGACATCAACGACGATCCGAGCACCATCAACTGGCCGGGTGAAGAGGGGCATGTCGATTATGGCGAAGGCGTGTTTGTGGGCTACCGCTATTACGACACCTACAACAAGGCCGTCGACTACCCGTTCGGCTTCGGCTTGAGCTACGCCACGTTCGAAGTGAGCGACGTGAAGGCCGTCAAGACCGGTGCCTGCACCGCAACCGTCAGCGCAGTGGTCAAGAACACCTCGAACGTTGACGCCGCCGAAACCGTGCAGGTGTACGTGGCTCCTGGCAAGGCTGACGTGGCCCGCCCGAAGCACGAGCTCAAAGGCTTCAAGAAGGTGTTCCTCAAAGCCGGCGAATCCGCCGAAGTCTCCTTCGATCTCGACGATCGCGCCTTCGCCTACTGGTCTGAGAAGTTCAACGACTGGCACGTGGAGAGCGGCGAATACGCCATCGAGGTCGGCACGTCCAGCCGTGACATTGCCGGTTCCGCGGTAGTGGAGCTCGATGGCGACGGCAAGACCCAGCAGCTCACCGAATGGTCCAACTTCATGGAATGGCGTAAGGATCCGCTCGGCTCCCAGGTGCTCGAGAAGCTGCGTGCCGAAGGTGAAGCCGGCCGTATGCCGATCGTGCCCGACAATGACATGACCCGTCTATTCCTCGACTCCATGCCGATCAACAGCATGTCGGTGCTGATGGGTGCCGATGGCAAGCAGATCTTCGAATACATGCTTGCCGAATACGCTGAACTCACCAAGTAGTTTCGCGGGATTCAAGACTTAAGGTCGGGGAATCTGGTCCGTTACTCTGAACCGGTGCGGACCTGATTCCTCGGCCTTTGCATTGTTGGAAGGTTGCTCTGGGATTGTTGCTTTATGACGATTTTCAGGGCAAGCGGATACGTACGACATGCCAATTGTTGCATATGCAACAGTTGTATATACAACGGTTTACTATGTATGCTGTGACGGAAGTGACGAACGAACAATACAAGGAACCGACTGGCTCACGACTCTTCGAAGTCTGGGAAAGCGGCTTGGCAAAGCCCCCCAGCGTGGCCATTCGCTCGCTGCACAACGTGGTCAACCGGTATCTGCGCGTCACCCGCCCTGAAGCGGCGGAAGACATCAGCAACGGCAACGTTGACGTCATCGTGTATCTCGCACGGCATGACAACGAGGAAATCTTTCCTCAAGACATCGAGCAACGCTTTGGCGTGACCCGATCCACATCATGCCGGGTGCTGGGGCTGATGGAGCAGAAGGGCCTGATCGCGCGCGAACCGGTGAAACGCGACGCACGACTGAAAAAAATCGTGTTGACGGACAAATCGAGGCATATCGCCGAAGTCTTGCGGGACAATGCGAAGAACATGGAACGAATCCTGCTGGAAGGCCTTGAAGACGATCAGATCCGCCAATTCATGCACGTGCTCGACGTCATGCAGACGAATCTGGTGAAAACAGGTTTGATCGGAGACGAAAGTCGATATCCAAGTTTGGAAATACAGGAACAGGACGCAAGCAAATCGCAAGTTCCGCAAGAATCGCAGGTTCCGCAAAAAACATGCGATGACTATGCCTCGAATAATCGCGATGCTCGTGATGAGTACGTCTCACACGTACTGCGGATATCGCAGGAAATGGCGATCGCGCGCAATCGCAAGTAACACACGTCATAGGTAAAAATAAAAGGAAAGGGCAAGTAGTGACAACGGCAAACGCAACGGCGTCCGCAACGCCGAAACCAAAGCAGCATGTCATTCGCACACTGGGCAAATCCCTGCGCGAATACAAAAAAGTCAGTCTGCTCTCCCCGGCATTCGTAGCCGTGGAAAGCGTGCTGGAAATCCTTATTCCGACTGTCATGGCATCGCTGATTGATGAGGGCATCAGCGGTGGCAGCATGCCGGCGATTTTGAAATTCGGCTTGATTCTGTTGATTTGCTCGGTAGTTTCGCTGACATCCGGCTTTTTGGCTGGAAAGTTCTCGGCTATCGCAGGTGCCGGATTCGCGAAGAATCTGCGTCACGATCAGTTTGAGAAGGTGCAAGGCTACAGCTTCACCAATATCGACCGTTTCTCCACCGGTTCGATCATCACACGACTGACCACCGATGTGACCAACCTGCAGAACGCGTATTCGATGATTATCCGCATGGGTGTGCGCGCTCCGATCATGGTGATTGTGGCGTGGATCTTCTCCTTCCGCATCAGCCCATCCATCTCTTTGGTGTTCCTCGCCTGCATTCCGGTGCTCGCCATCGGCTTGTGTGGCCTGGCGGTGCTGGTGCACCCGGTGTTCGAGCGTGTGTTCCACACATACGACAAGCTCAACAACGTGGTCGACGAGAACCTGCAGGGCATCCGCGTGGTCAAGTCCTACAATCGCGAAAGCCACGAAACCGAAAAGTTCAACCGCATTTCGCAGCGCATCTTCAAGGACTTCACCAAGGCCGAACGCATTATGAGCTTCAACAATCCGCTTATGATGCTGTGCGTGTACGTGTCCATGCTGCTCATCGCATGGATGGGCGCCCGGCAGATCGTGGCGTCCGGCAACAATGCAGCCCTAGGCTTGACCACCGGCGATCTGACCGCATTGGTCACCTACGCCATGCAGATCCTCATGGCTATGATGATGCTTTCCATGATTTTCGTGATGTGCATTATTTCGCAGGCTTCCGCCGAACGTATCTGCCAGGTGCTGAACGAGGAAAGCACGGTTACGAATCCGGCTAATCCAGTCAAGGAAGTGAAGAATGGCGATATCGATTTCGACCATGTCACCTTCCGTTATTCCGCCACTTCCGAAAAGCCGGTGCTTGACGATATTGATTTGAAGATTCGTTCCGGCATGACCGTCGGCATCGTCGGCGGCACCGGTTCCGCAAAGTCCAGTCTGGTGCAGCTTGTGCCACGTTTGTATGACGTGACCGAAGGTTCGCTGAAGGTCGGCGGCGTGGATGTGCGTGATTACGATTTGGAAGTATTGCGTGATCAGGTTGCCATGGTGTTGCAAAAGAACGTGCTCTTCTCCGGAACTATTGCCGAAAACCTGCGTTGGGGCAATCCAAACGCCACTGATGAAGAGATTCGCCACGCGTGCCAGCTTGCACAGGCTGACGGCTTCATTCAGGAATTCCCCGACAAGTACGATACGTACATCGAACAGGGCGGTACCAACGTTTCCGGCGGCCAACGCCAGCGTCTGTGCATTGCGCGTGCGTTGCTGAAAAAGCCGAAGATCCTGATCCTCGACGATTCCACATCCGCGGTCGACACCAAAACCGATCAGCTGATTCGTACCGCATTCCATCATGAGATTCCCGACACCACGAAGATCATCATCGCCCAGCGTGTGGCCTCTGTGCAGGAATCCGACATGATTCTCGTCATGGACCACGGTCGCATCATGGCAGCCGGCACGCATGAACAACTGCTCGAAAACTGCGACGAATACCGTTCCATCTACGAATCGCAAACCAAGAATCAGGCTCAACCTGAGGAACTGCAGTGAAAGGAGGCAACAGATGACTGAACAAACTTCCGCATTGAAATCCAAGGAAAACAACAACATGGCCAGCAAACAGCCGAAGCCACCAATGCAGAAAGCCGCACCGGGCACCACCAAGCGTATTTTCGGCTACATCTTCCAATACAAGTGGCGCGTGGCGCTCGTAGTAGTGTGCATTCTTGTCGGAGCTGCAGCGCAGGCCGGATCGTCACTGTTCCTGCAGTCGCTGATCGACACCTACATTCTGCCCATGGTTGGTGCCACCAACCCTGACTGGATGCCGCTGTTGCGTGCGCTGACACTCATGGCATGCCTGTATGCAGCCGGCATTTTCTGCAGCTGGCTATGGCAGTGGATCATCGTCGCCGTGGAACAGGGCACATTGAAGAAGATCCGCGACGACATGTTCGCTCACCAGCAGACCTTGCCGATCCGTTATTTCGATACCAACGAACACGGTGACATCATGAGCCGTTACACCAACGACACCGACACATTGCGCCAGGCCATCAGCCAATCGTTCCCGCAAATGTTCTCGTCCGCGGTGTCCGCGCTTGCGGCGCTCGTGTCGATGCTGTGGCTGTCGGTGCCTGTCACTATTTTTGTGCTCGCATTCACCGTAATTCTGTTCGTGGTGGTGCGCAAGGTCGTTTCCCGTTCCGGACGTTACTTCGTCAAGCAGCAGATCGCCATCGGCGATGTGAACGCATTCGTGGAAGAAGCGGTCAACGGCCAGAAGGTCATCAAGGTCTTCAACCATGAGGACGTCACCCAAACCACTTTCGACAAGAAGAACGAAGAACTCTTCGAAGCTTCCGCCGAAGCGAACACGTGGGGCAATGTGACTATGCCGATCGTCGGCAACATGGGCTACCTGCTGTACATTCTGCTGGCTATTTTCGGCGGATTTGCTGCGATTAGCGGACTTGGAAACTTCGGATTGTCCGGTGCTGGCCCGCTCACCCTGGGTACGCTGATCTCGCTGTTGACGCTGTCCCGCTCTTTCGTGAACCCGCTTGGCCAGGTGTCCATGCAGTTCAACATGGTGATGATGGCGCTTGCAGGCGCATCCCGCATCTTCGCGCTTATGGACGAGCAGCCGGAGGACGACGGCGGTTCCGTGACCTTGGTGAACGTGGAACTCGGCGAAGATGGACGCACCATGACCGAAGTTGACCATGAAACCGGTCACTGGGCGTGGAAGCGCGAGGAAGGCGATGACGGCACCCGTTCGCTCAAGGCCGCGCAATCCTTGAGCCCGCGTGCCGCCGAAGTGGCCATGAAAGCCCGTGAAACCGCCATTACCTCACCGGACGGTCGCCTCACCCTCCTGCAGGGCGATGTGCGCTTCACTGACGTGAACTTCGGCTATAACCCCGACAAACCGGTGCTGCACGACATCACCTGGTTCGCCAAGCCCGGACAGAAGATCGCATTGGTGGGCGCAACCGGTGCTGGCAAAACCACCGTCACCAATCTGATCAACCGTTTCTACGACATTCAGGACGGCATGATCCTGTATGACGGCATTTCCGTCAAGGGCATCCGCAAGCCGGATCTGCGTCGTTCGCTGGGTGTGGTGCTGCAGGACGTGAACCTGTTCACCGGTACGGTGATGGACAACATCCGTTACGGTCGCCTCGACGCCACCGATGAGGAATGCATCGCCGCCGCGAAGCTCACGAACGCCGACGGCTTCATCCGCATGCTGCCCAACGGCTACCAGACCGTGCTCGAAGGCGACGGCTCCGGCCTGTCCCAGGGCCAGCGCCAGTTGATTTCCATCGCACGTGCTGCCGTGGCCGATCCGCCGGCCATGATCCTCGACGAGGCCACCTCGTCCATCGACACCCGTACCGAAGAGGTGGTGCAGGCCGGCATGGACAACCTCATGAAGGGTCGTACCGTGTTCGTGATCGCCCACCGCCTCTCCACGGTGCGCAACTCCGACGTGATCATGGTGCTCGACCATGGCCGCATCATCGAACGCGGCTCGCATGACGAGCTCATCGCGCAGAAGGGCGAGTACTATCAGCTCTACACAGGTGCCGTAGAACTCGAATAATCTAATAGTCTCCTGAATTGGAGCGATGCGAGCACACGCTAGCGTTCTACACTAGCCGCGCTTCGATCCCTGTCGGCTGATACCGCCCTTATGGCCGGTGGCTTTGAACGGCACGGATCCTCTGGAAAATCCCTTGCTTTGAAATTGCGATTTTGAAGCAAGGGATTTCTTATTGTCTTTGCCATGCATGGTATTCGGCTGCGGCCAGCCCGCCGTCCGTGAAGGCGGTTCCGTCATATGTTCATGAGACTGCTGCATGAGCAGCGATTATAATTGGCTTGCGTGATCGTTGCATAAATCTCGCTTGGTTTGTCGTTATGTCAATAATAGGTTATCCTTTCATGGGTAAACGATTTACTAAATTGGAGAGCGAGACATGGCGACGATTAAAGAGATTGCGCAACGTACCGGGTTTTCTCAGGCTACGGTGTCTCGACTTCTGAACGGTGATCCCACCCTATCGGTGCGTGAAGAGACTCGTCGCAAGATCATTCAGGCGAGCGAGGACCTCGGCTATAGCGTGCAGACCAAGCGCATCGTCATCCCTCATGAGGTTGCATTGCTTGACAATGAAAAGTCCGACGAGGCGTTGCGGGACTCCTATTTCACCGATTTGCGTTCGGCGCTCGAATGCAATGCGGAACAGCAACGCATGGAAATGACGGTGTTCCACAATCTCGACGATATGATCGCTCGCAGTTCCAAATTCGACGGGTTCATGGCGATAGGCGCCGACCAGATCAGCGAGGAAGACTTGGAGCGGCTGCATAGGGCCATGCCGTATGGCGTGTTCATTGACGTGAATCCGGCGCCGAATCTGTTCGATTCCGTGCAGCCTGATTTGCAGCAGACCATGCATGATGCGGTCACGGCCTGTGCTGCCAAGGGCATGAAGCGCGTTGGATTCATCGGAGGCAAGGGCTGCCTGATGAACTTTTATGAGGTCGATGAGGAGAATCGCGCCACATATTTCCGTCGTGAGGCAAGGCGTTTCGGTATTCAATCCGACGGATTGGTGTATTCCGACGGCTTGTTCACCGTGAGCAACGGCCGTGCGTTGGGGGAGCAATTCGTGCGCGACCATAATGGCGTGCTGCCTGATGCCGTGATCGTAGCTGCCGATGTGATTGCGGTTGGCGTGCTGCAGGCGTTCAATGCGGTTGGCGTGCTGGTGCCGCGCGATATCAGCGTGATCAGCATTAACAATCAAACGATTTCGCAGTTGACCTCGCCGCCGTTGAGCACATTCTCCATCGATCAGAACGAGCTTGCGCGCGTGGCGACGCTGATGTTGGGTGATGCCATTTCCGGCAAACGCACGATTCGTCAGCATGCGTACCTGTCGACGTCGCTGGTGGTGCGCGATAGTTTTGTGCCGGCAAAATAGCGGTTATTTCTTTACTTCTGTATAGTAATCGGGCTATTTCCAGATTGGCTTGGTTTCGTTTCGACGTGGAAGCTTTTGCATATCGTAAATATCGATTTTGGTAAAAGCTGCCACAAGATAATGCGACAGTTTGCCTATTTTGTTGTGTAAATGGCGAAAAAATAACGTTTTTGGCTATCTTTCGAGCAGAAGCTCACAAAATATGACACGCCGATAGGCGATATGTTCAGTGATAAATTTTACTAACTTTAGGTAAGGGGATATACTGATAGTTAGGTCAAGGAAGGACCTGTATCTGACTTCTAAGGAGAAGCAAAGATGGGAAATGGCAACAACGGTTCCAAAGGCGGGAACCTCTTGTCTCGCGTGGCGTACTCGTTCGGTAACGTCGGCCAGTCCGCGTTCTACAACGCACTGAGCACCTATTTCATCGTCTACGTGACGAGCTCGCTGTTCTCTGGCGTCGATAAGAGCGTCGCCACCAAGCTGATTGGCATCATCACCGGCCTGGTCGTGGTGATTCGTATCGCAGAAATCTTCATCGACCCGCTGCTGGGCAACATCATCGACAACACCAACACCAAGTGGGGTCGCTTCAAGCCGTGGCAGCTCATCGGTGGTACCGTTTCCGCCATCCTGCTGGTGCTCGTCTACACTGGTCTGTTCGGTCTGGTGAACGTGAATACTACCCTGTTCATCGTGCTGTTCATCATCACCTTCATTGTGCTCGACGTGTTCTACTCGCTGCGTGACATTTCCTACTGGGGTATGATCCCTGCATTGAGTTCCGACTCCCACGAGCGCTCCACCTACACCGCACTCGGCTCCTTCACCGGCTCCATCGGCTACAACGGCATCACCGTCGTGGTCATCCCGATCGTCACCTACTTCAGCTGGGTGTTCACCGGCAAGTACGTCGAAAGCCAGTCCGGCTGGACCTGCTTCGCCATCATCGTGGCCATCCTCGGCATCCTCACCGTGTGCTCCGTGGCGTTCGGCACCAAGGAAAGCACCACCACGCTGCGTGCCAAGGCCGAAGACAACGGCGGCCCGCTGCAGGCCTTCAAGGCTCTGGCCCAGAACGATCAGCTGCTGTGGGTTGCCTTGAGCTACCTGCTGTACGCCATCGCCAACGTGGCCACCACCGGCGTGCTGATCTTCCTGTTCAAGTTCATCCTCGACAACCAGGCCGCATACTCCCTCACCGGCGTGATCGCACTGGTCGCAGGCTTGGTTATGGCTCCGCTGTACCCGATCCTGAACAAGCGCATTCCGCGCCGCTACCTGTACTTGGGTGGCATGGTGCTCATGATCGTCGGCTACCTGCTGTTCGCCGTCGGCTCCAGCAATCTGGCAATGGTCATCGTCGGTCTGGTCTTCTTCTACCTGCCGCAGACTTTCATTCAGATGACCGCCATCCTGTCGCTGACCGACTCCATCGAATATGGTCAGCTCAAGAACGGCAAGCGTAACGAGGCCGTCACCCTGTCCGTCCGCCCGATGCTCGACAAGATCGCAGGCGCATGCTCCAACGGTATCGTCGGCTTCATCGCCGTAGCCGCAGGCATGATCGGTGACGCAACCGCCGCGGATATGACCGCCGCGAACATCGGCATGTTCAAGGTCTGCGCATTCTACGTGCCGCTGGGCATCATCGTGCTGAGCCTGCTCGTGTTCCTCTTCAAGGTGAAGATCACCGAGAAGATGCACGACGAGATTGTCGAAGAGCTCGAAGCCAAGCTTGCTTCCGGTGAAATCTCCGAATGATCGAACATAGTATGTTCTAAAAATACATATTGAAAATACGATTACAATGCCGATACTGATGGGCTGTCAGTATCGGCATTTCTGTTGTATGTAATCCTACATAAGAGCTATTGTGAATCGTCCATAATCATGCAAAACAAGCGAAAATAGTTCGCGCTGCATGCTATAGTGACAACCGAAATGCGAGCGATGATCCGTTATCAGCGGGGAGCTTCCGGAAGAACGGTCGCGTGAGCGACTTATTAGACCCGGCGGGAAGGCCCGAATAGCCGAACATACAAGCGGTCGCACGTATATTTGAAAGTGCGGCAAACGAGGTGGTACCGCGGTGGCGGCGTCCAGCAGACGTTACGGCCATCGTCCTCGTAGGAGATAGATAGCAAAACCTACGAGGAGATACGGTGAGCGAAAACAACGTGTATCCGAAGGCAGCTGCGGGTGAGCAGAGCGCCAATGTAGCGCCGAACCCCAGTTTCCCGAAGCTGGAAGAATCCGTCCTTGATTATTGGGAGAAGGACGCCACTTTCCAGAAGTCCATTGAACGCCGTCCTTCCGGCGATCACAGCCAGAACGAATTCGTGTTCTTCGACGGTCCGCCGTTCGCCAACGGCCTGCCGCATTACGGCCACCTGCTGACCGGTTACGCCAAGGATGTGATTCCGCGTTACCAGACCATGAAGGGCCGCAAGGTCAATCGTGTGTTCGGTTGGGATACGCACGGTCTGCCGGCCGAGCTTGAAGCCCAGAAGGAACTGGGCATCGATTCGGTCGATCAGGTCAAGGAAATGGGCATCGACAAGTTCAACGACGCCTGCCGTGCCTCCGTGCTCAAGTACACCAACGAGTGGAAGGACTACGTGCACCGTCAGGCACGTTGGGTCGATTTCGAGCATGGCTACAAGACGCTGAACATTCCATACATGGAATCCGTGATGTGGGCGTTCAAGCAGCTGTACGACAAGGGCCTCGCATATCAGGGCTACCGCGTGCTGCCGTACTGTCCGAAGGATCAGACGCCGCTTTCCGCGCACGAGCTGCGCATGGACGCCGACGTGTATCAGGATCGTCAGGACACCACCGTGTCCGTGGCCGTGAAGCTGCGCGACGAGGAAGACGCCTATGCGGTGTTCTGGACCACCACGCCGTGGACCGTTCCCACCAACTTCGCCATCGTGGTCGGCGCAGACATCGACTATGTGGAAGTGCGTCCGACCGAAGGCAAGTTCGCGGGCAAGAAGTTCTACCTGGGCAAGCCACTGCTCGGCTCCTACGCCAAGGAACTCGGCGACAACTATGAGATCGTGCGCGAACTCAAGGGTGCCGAGATGGAAGGCTGGCGCTACTACCCGGTGTTCCCGTACTTCGCAGGCGACGAGAACGCCGTCGAGGGCAAGGTTCCGGGTCCGGAAGGCTATCAGATCTTCACCGCCGACTATGTCGATACCGTTGAAGGTACCGGTCTCGTGCACCAGGCTCCGTACGGCGAGGACGATATGAACACGCTCAACGCCAAGGGCATCAAGAGCGTTGACGTGCTCGACGCGGGCTGCAAGTTCACCGCGCTGTGCCCGGACTATGAGGGCATGTACGTGTTCGATGCGAACAAGCCGATTCTGCGTAACCTGCGTGCCGGTGACGGTCCTCTGGAGCGTATTCCGGAAGAGCAGCGTGCGATCCTTTTCCAGGAGAAGAGCTACGTACACTCTTACCCACACTGCTGGCGTTGCGCCACTCCGCTGATCTACAAGCCGGTGAGCTCGTGGTTCGTGTCTGTCACCAAGATCAAGGATCGTCTGCTCGAACTGAACCAGGAAATCAACTGGATTCCGGGCAATGTGAAGGACGGCCAGTTCGGCAAGTGGCTGGCCAACGCACGTGACTGGTCGATCTCCCGTAACCGTTTCTGGGGTTCGCCGATTCCGGTGTGGGTTTCCGATGATCCGAAGTATCCACGCGTTGACGTGTACGGTTCGTTGGACGAGCTGAAGGCTGATTTTGGCGATTATCCGCGCGACCATGAGGGCAATGTCAACATGCACCGCCCGTACATTGATGAGCTGACGCGCGTCAACCCGGACGATCCGACCGGCAAGAGTCACATGCACCGCATCAGCGACGTGATGGACTGCTGGTTCGAATCCGGTTCCATGAGCTTCGCCCAGTACCATTACCCGTTTGAGAACAAGGAAACGTTCGAACAGCATTTCCCGTGCGATTACATTGTGGAATACATCGGCCAGACCCGTGGCTGGTTCTACGTGCTGCACATCATGGCGACCGCCCTGTTCGACAAGCCGGCGTTCAAGAACGTGATCTGCCATGGCATCGTGCTCGGTTCCGATGGTCAGAAGATGTCGAAGCACTTGCGCAACTACCCGGACGTGAACGGCGTGTTCAACGATTTCGGTTCCGACGCCATGCGTTGGTTCCTCATGAGCTCGCCGATTCTGCGAGGCGGCAATCTGATCGTGACCGCCGATGGCATTCGTGACACCGTTCGCCAGGTCATGCTGCCGGTGTGGAGCTCGTACTACTTCTTCACCCTGTATGCGAACGCTGCCAATAATGGTGCCGGTTTCGATGCTCGTGCGCTGCGTGCCGATGAGGTTGCCGCACTGCCGGAAATGGACCGTTATCTGCTGGCACGTACCCGCCGACTGATCGAGAAGACGCAGCATTCGCTGGATGACTTCCTGATTTCCGACGCATGTGAAGCCGTGTCCGATTTCATCGACATGCTCACCAACTGGTACATCCGCAACAATCGTGACCGTTTCTGGAACGAGGATGCGAACGCGTTCAACACGCTGTACACCGTGCTTGAAGCATTCATGCGCGTGATCGCACCGCTTGCTCCGATGGAAGCGGAAGCCGTGTGGCGTGGCCTGACCGGTGGCGAATCCGTGCATCTGGCCGACTGGCCGTTCCTTGCCGACGAGCAGACTGGCGAAGCGAGCGAACTGGGCCGTGTGCTTGTTGACGATCCGGCTCTGGTTGATGCGATGGAGAAGGTGCGCGAGGTCGTGTCCGGCACCCTGTCTATGCGTAAGACGAAGCAGATTCGCGTGCGCCAGCCGCTGTCCAAGCTGACCGTTGTGGTGGAAAACACTACCGCCGTGGCCGCATACGACGAGATTCTCAAATCCGAACTGAACGTGAAGAACGTTGAATTGTGCACGCTTGAAGATGCCGAAGCCCAAGGCTTGAAGATCATCAACGAGCTGCGTGTGAACGCTCGCGTGGCAGGCAAGCGCCTGCGCAAGGACGTGCAGTTCGCCATCAAGGCTTCCAAGTCCGGTGCATGGCATGTGAACGCCGAAGGCGCTCCGGTATGTGAGACTCCGAACGGTGAGATCGTGCTTGAGGAAGGCGAATATGAGCTGATCAACAGCGTGGAGGAGAAGAACGCCGAAGAGGCCGCCAACTCCGTTTCCGCCGCGCTGCCGACCGGCGGCTTCGTGATCCTCGACACCGAGCTGAACGATGATCTGATCGCCGAAGGCTATGCGCGCGACGTGATTCGCGCTGTGCAGGATGCCCGTAAGGCCGCCGATCTGCAAATCTCCGACCGCATCGCACTGAAGCTCGTTGTGCCCGCCGAAGACGTGGCCAAGGTCGAACAGTTCAAGAAACTCGTCTCTTCCGAAACGCTCGCCACCTCTTTCGAAGTGACGGCCGGCGATGAGCTGAACGTTGAGGTTGCCAAGGCCTGATCTGGCTAATGGATGAAAACTGACGGCTGAAAGCTGACTAATGCCGGTTAGCCGGTGAACGGTCGCCAACATAACAGGTCCCGAATCCGATGGATTACTCCAGAAGGTTCGGGACCTTTTTGCATTTGCCTGCGGAACTAGATGAGTCTTAGGGGAGGTCTCGTGCATATCATGAGAACTGGATTCAAGACCTATGGATAGTGCGTTGAGCCATGGTAGTATAGGGGTCTTGCTCGGGTGTATCTGCGAAGGGGTGGATCATGGACTTGTTGGCACACAGAGATGCGGACGGTAATGTGCAAACGCTGCATGGTCATCTCCATAGTGCGGGTGATTTGTCGGAAAGCTATGAATCGAAATTCTCTCAGATTTCACGAATGGCAGCGCTTCTGCATGATGTTGGAAAGATTGCACAACAGTTTCAAACGTATCTGGTATCGGGTAATGGGCGTCGTGGTGAGATTCCTCATGCGAGGCAGGGTGCGTTTGTGGTCAATGATCTGCCGATTTCGAATGAGGCGGAGGAAGTCGCGAAAGAGATTCTCGAACTTGTCATTGCAAAGCATCATGGGGAGCTTCCCGATTGCATTAATGAAATCGGTGATGAGGCATTTCTTACAGGTTTTACGGAATCAGATAAGCTGAATCCTAAATATGCGTATAGGGAAATCAAACAAGGATTGCATGAGCTAGACCTTGACTTGCAAGGTGTATTTCGGCAGGCCGTGAAAGATGTTCGTGATTTTGCGGAACAAATTAATTCGATGAGATTGTCACGAGACAGTCTTCATTTTTACTCGGGATTGCTGGTCAAATATGTTTACTCTCGTTTGATTGATGCCGATAGGACAGATACGGCTTGTTTCGAGACAAAAGAGAAGTATCATCCAATCAGGGCGGATTGGCTGGAACTGATTTGCCGTCTTGATGAAAATATGAAATCTTTCGATTCGACATCTGAAATTAATAAAATCCGTCAGCAGATTACGGAACAGTGTCGTCAAGCTGGAAGCAGAAAGACCGGCATTTACCGATTGTCGGTTCCGACCGGAGGCGGCAAGACGTTGGCTTCGTTGAATTTCGCACTACATCATGCTTTGGAAACAGGGAAAAGGCGAATCATTTATGTGATTCCGTACTTGTCCATTACATCGCAGACCGTGGCGACATTCCGGAATATGCTCGGTCTGGATGCCGACAGCAATATTGTGCTGGAACATTATTCCACTGCAGGTCTGCAGAATTCCAGTAACACGGGATCTGCTGGCACGAGTGAGGAAGAGGACGCGAGGGAACGTCAACGCAAACTGGCGTCGGAACGTTGGGATAATCCGATTATTGTGACCACGATGGTCGAATTCTTGGAAACGGTTATGTCGGCACGCGGCACGAAACTTCGGAAATTTCATAACATGGCTAATAGCGTCATCATTTTTGATGAGATTCAGTCGCTTCCATTGAATATCATCAATCCGTTTAATGAAGTTGTGAGTTTTCTTTCGACGATATTGGACTCGACTATTCTGCTGTGCTCAGCTACGCAGCCTTTATTGGAACGAACGGCGCGAAAGAATCTGCGTCTGTCAGACGAGCCTGATCTTATCGACAATACTGATGGTTACGAAGAGAAGCTCAAGCGTACCCGGATTATTGCTTCACAGGAAAGCAAGAGTTGCGAGGAACTTGCGAACATCATATATGAGCAGGCACTTCGGAACGGCAATTGTCTGTCTATCGTCAACACGAAGAGTGAAGCGCGCAAAATGTATCAGTGTTTGCAAGAGCTCAATGCTGACGGGCAGTTTGAGTTGATTCATTTGAGTACTGCCATGTGTGGCAAACATAGGGCAGACCAGTTAGCGAGAATAAAGGTGTTAACTGATCCTCATGATTCCAAACCGGTGATTTGCGTAAGCACGCAGCTTATCGAAGCGGGAGTGGACCTTTCGTTCGCATGCGTAGTCAGGGCGATGGCTGGTCTGGATAGCATTATGCAAGCGGCTGGCAGGTGCAACAGGAATGGTGAATCGAAAGAAATCAAGGATGTGTATGTCTATCCGTTGCAAGGTGAGGAAAGGTTCAAGGACTATCTTCCAGAGATTCACAGAGGCAAAAAGCTCACTTTGCAGATTATGGGTGAGCATCCTGATGCTGATCTGCTTTCTACTGGCATGCTCAATGAGTTTTATGGCATGCTGCTTCAAAGTGAGGATCGAGATGGCGGCAATAGTTTGCTGGATGGTCCGCTTTGGAAAAAGGAAAACGCTGGAAAAACGATTTATGAGTTGCTGGCATACAACGAAAGCCAACGTAAGCAATTCGAGAACAATACGATGGGGGAGAGATACAATCCGTTTTTTGCCCAGGCGTTCAAAACGGTCGGCAATGAATATCGTGTGATTCCGAAAATCACGCACAATGTTGTGGTTCCCTATGGCAATGCGATGGAATTACTGGATATGTTGGGTCACGGTGAGTTGAGGGAGAAGATTGCGATTCTGCGGCGGCTACAGGAATACACGGTTTCCCTTTTCGATTACGAATACAAGATTTTGAACGAAAAACATGCGATTTCCATCGCTAGCGAGGATTTCGATATTTGCGTTCTGAATGGAGATTATTACAAAGGCGAATATGGCGTGGTGACAGAGACGGACATGTCTCTGTTGATGATATGAAAGGGCAGTGGTTCTCCTGCAGGTCGATGGGAATCTGCAGGAGAGTTTCGTTTGGTAAATACGCATGTTGTACATATTTTCAATCCACGCCATGAATGTGGCGACAGTAGGAAAACCTACTTATACAAGAATAACTGGTTGATTGTTGATTGAGAAACACTCAAAGAGTTCTATGTACAATAAGCGTAAAATGTGCTATATTGACAGTGGCTGGTTGAGGGAACGATTAACGAAGGAGTTATATGCAACGACATCGCAACTCAATTGAATATGAGGTATCAGGCAGATATGCGTTGTTCTCGGAAGCAGCAACACGTGTTGGGGGTGAGAAATTTTCGTATCAGGTGCCAACGTACCAAGCTTTGAAAGGCATTACGGAAAGCATCTATTGGAAGCCAACTTTTATGTGGGTTATTGACGCTGTTCGTGTGATGAACAGAGTTCAGACTGAAGGAAAGGGAATTCGACCCATCAAAATGAGCGGTGGCAATGATCTTTCGTACTACACGTATCTCAAAGACGTGCGTTATCAGGTTTTGGCTCATTTCGAATGGAATGATCAGCGTGAAGATCTTGTCGCTGACCGCGACGAAAACAAACATCATAATATCGCCTTGAGATCCGTTCAGAAAGGCGGTCGCCGAGACATATTCTTGGGGACGCGCGAGTGCCAGGGGTATGTGGAACCATGTGAGTTCGGATCTGGCGAAGGGTTTTATGACGGTTATGGCGAGTGGAATATGGGATACATGTTCCATGGATTCACGTATCCGGATGAAAACGAGGACCACGATTTTATCGCCCGATTCTGGTCGCCTGTTATGTCCGACGGCATCATCGAATTTGAGCGTCCGGAATCCACGAAATTGGATGGACGAATTATCAGGAAAAACCAGAGCGTCAAGGAATTCGCTTTGGGGAGCAATCTGCAGCCGGTGGGAGAGGAGTGAGTGATGAGCCTGTCGAACAATCTGTTGCTTATCAACGAATCTGTGCACAACGCCGCCGGAAAAATTCCGAGAAGTGGCGACGGTTCTACGCTTGACATTAGGAAAGCCTTGATTCCTCCGGGGCATACGACACTTCCGACACTATTGACGCTAGGGGTAAACGAGAATGGTGAGATACTACGGCTTCTGAGGGAAAAACAAACGATTGTTATCCCGTGCACAGAAAGTTCCATGGGACGCACCATCAAGCCGGTACCGCATCCTCTGTTTGATCAGCTCCAATATCTCGACTTGCATTTCGACAAGGAGAAAACCTCCATGTATTTGGAGCAGCTTGCCGCTTGGAAAGGCGACAACGTCAAACTCAATGCCATCTATCGATGCGTTTCGGAACACAGCATCAGCGAAGAAGCCGCTCGATTCAATGTGGAAATAACCGAAAAAGACCGGAAAGCAGGTGTTTGCTTCGAAGTTGAAATTGGGCTGCAAAACTCAGATGTCTCGAACGATCCCGATATACAGGCGCAATGGATTTCTTATTTGTACCATGATCGACAGAAAAAAGGGAAGGATATGTTCGGAGAGGACCTATATGCTCCGATATTGAACTTCCCTAAGAAAATTGTCAGCGTAAATGGCAACGCCAAACTGTTATCGGCAAACGATTCAACGAATTTCACCTATCGAGGGCGCTTCGCATCCAAAGAGGAGGCTTTGCAAGTCGATGGTGAAACATCGCAGAAGATACATTCGACGCTGCAATGGTTGGTCAATAATCATGGAACGATTACCGATACCCAGGCCATAGTCATCTGCTCGGTGAAAAACCCCAACGAAAAGCCGAAGCTTGACCCTCAGGAAGGTTCTTATGATTTTGGCTCTTTGTTCTCATCGGATGTGGACGAGCCGGAAGCTCCCCGCAACGATATTGCAGATGCGCTGACCGCAACAAACTTTCAATACGCACAAGTTTTTTCGAAGGTACTACGCGGATATGGCAATGCTAACAAACTCAAAAAGCATGCCGACCCAATGATGATTGTCATTCTGGATGCGGCGACATCAGGGCGTTTGAGCGTTACATATTACCGTGAACTTTCAAAAGACGAATATGTCGAAAGTATCCTGCGGTGGCATGTTGATGCGGCATGGCCGTTGAAAATGTACGACAAAGAAAAAAAGAAGTTTGTCGCATATGAAGGTGCGCCACCATTTGCCGACATCATCAGCTGCGCATATGACGTGTCAGACAGAAGCAGCAAAGCCTATAAACGTTTTGCGAAAAACACGAAAAAGCAGCTTATAGAATGCATGTTCGGAGGAGAATCGCTTCCCCGCTTCATATTGGACGCCACATACCACAGAGTCACTAAACCTATGGGATATGACGCTCCAGGAGCATGGCTAAGAGATTTTGAAATCGCATGCAGCCTATGGAAAAAACATTACATTGACGACGCGAGGAAGCAAAACAAACAGGAGGACACGATATCCATGTACCTTGAACCAACACGAAATGACCGCGACTACTTATACGGGAGATTGCTGGCACTCGCGGACCGCTTTGAAAACGGTGTCCTGTATAAGCAAGGAATCAGTGACACCCGTCCGACCAATGCCGTTAAGCTCATGAGCAATTTCGTCGCAAAGCCGTTTACAACATGGGGAACGCTGTGGAAGCAACTGATGCCCTACCTGAAATCGGCGAATGGCGCGCCCTGGTTCCAGAACAGCGTGGATGAGGTCATGGCGCTTTTCAAAGAAGGAGACTTCGAAGATAACCGTGCACTTTCACCGCTCTTTCTGCTCGGTTATTCATGCCAGCGAAGGGAGTCTATGCGTAAAGCGCAAGAAGCATCCCAGAAGAGCAAAGAAAACTAGTGTTTAGTTTTTGAAGTTATCGACGTTGATTATCAAAGAAAAAGTTAAGGAGTCATATCATGGCAGCTTTGGAAAACAAGATTGATTTCGCAGTCGTTTTTGCGTCTAATAATGCCAATCCTAATGGTGATCCGTTGAATGGCAATCGTCCACGAACCACATCGGAAGGGCTGGGCGAGGTTTCTGACGTTGCACTGAAAAGGAAGATTCGCAATCGCCTGCAAGATGCTGGTGAAACGATTTTCGTGCAGTCCGATGACCGTTCCGATGACGGCGCAAAATCATTGTCGGACCGTTTCAACACATATTTGAAAACCTTGCCGAAAGAAGAGCAGAAACAGAAGAACCTGGTGTTCCAGAAAGTGTGCGAACAGTGGCTTGACGTACGTGCGTTCGGACAAGTATTCGCATTCAAAAAAGCTAAGGATGTTGACGAAGTTTCCTTGGGCGTGCGCGGTCCGGTTTCCATTCAGGCTGCGTTCTCGGTTGAACCCATCGCCATTGACGACGTGCAGATCACTAAGTCAGTGAACAGTGAAACCACGGACACCGGTAAGAAATCCTCCGATACCATGGGAATGAAATACCGTGTTTCCGGCCGTGCGGTGTATGCGACGTATGGCAGCATCAGCCCACAGCTTGCCGAAAAAACCGGGTTTACTGCAGAAGACGCCGAAAAAATCAAGGAAGCTCTCGTCACGTTGTTTGAGAATGATGAAAGTTCGGCTCGTCCTGCGGGGTCCATGGAAGTGTTGGACGTTGTGTGGTTCACGCACAACAGCAAGTCAGGGCAATACTCTTCCGCCAAAGTTCATCGTTCCGTTTCCGTTAATGTGGACGGAACGGTGGCAGTGAATGGATCTTCTATTCCCGACTTGCGGTACGAAGTGATTGAAGGACGCTGAAGCGTTTGGAATTGAGAGAGTAAGGGGTGTTGCATGAAAGGGCCAGAAGGATATCCGGAAGAAGATTGGCTGGCCCTTTCGGGCATCCAGCATTTCTCATTCTGCAAACGACAGTGGGCTCTTATCCATATCGAACAGCTGTGGTCAGAGAATTATTTGACCACAGCTGGGCATCTGGAACATGAACGCGCCCACGATTATGCGACTTCTGAATCTCGCGGCGATACGCTGATCATGCGGGATTTGAGAGTCTATTCGCGAGCGCTCGGCATAACTGGAGCCTGTGATGTTGTGGAATTCCATAAGTCTAATGATGGTGTTCCGCTTCACGGAAGAGATGGATTGTGGTTGCCATATCCGATTGAATACAAACACGGCAAATACAAAACGATTGATGCTGATCGTTTACAGCTATGCGCGGAAGCGATGTGCTTGGAAGAAATGCTCGCGTGTGATATTCCTGAAGGTGCTTTGTTCTATCGGCAGACAAAACGTCGTGAGCGGGTAAAATTGGACGAAGATCTTCGCAACATGGTCGAAGCTGACTTCTTGCAAATGCATGATCTTTTCTCCCGCGGATGGACTCCTAAAGTGAAACAGACCAGATCGTGTTCGTCATGTTCTCTACGGGATTTGTGCCTGCCTGAATTACGGAAGGTGAAATCGGCAAAAGCATATATCGAAGAACGGCTCAAGGAAAGCGGGGAGTGATGAAGCAGCTGTTAAACACGCTGTTTGTGATGACGGAAGATGCCTATCTTGCTTTGGAGAACGACAATGTTGTGATTCATCAGAATGACAAAACCTTGGCGAAAGTGCCGTTACGGTCAATTGAGGGAATCATGTGTTTCTCGTATAAGGGTGCTTCGCCTGCTCTTATGGGGCGCTGCGGCAAACTGGGCGTTTCTATGGCATTCTATTCACCGAGAGGCCATTATTACTGTTCCGTGTTAGGGGAGGAGAATCGTAATGTGCTACTTCGCCGTGAACAATTTCGAGTCGCGGATGACGAACAAAAATCTTTGTGTTACGCGAAATCTTTCATTGTTGGAAAACTTTACAATGCGAAATGGGTGCTCGAACGTACGAAACGTGATCATGCTTTGCGGGTAAATATTGACCGACTTGCCGAGCAGAGTGGCAAATTGTCGGCGGCATTGTTAGAAGCTCGGAAAAGTTTGACGGTTGATGAGTTGAGGGGTGTCGAAGGGCTTGCTGCCAAAGATTATTTCTACGCTTTTGACGATTTGGTCCTGAAGAATAAAGATGATTTCTTTTTCACCAATAGGTCGAGGAGGCCTCCGCTGGACAGACTAAATGCATTGTTGTCTTTTTGCTACTCCATATTGACGAATGATTGCATTGCGGCTTTGCAAGGCGTGGGGCTGGATCCGTATGTTGGTTTTATGCATACGGATCGGCCCGGGAGAGCCTCTCTGGCATTGGATCTGGTTGAAGAGTTTCGCCCGGTGTTGGCTGACCGCTTTGTGCTGACATTGGTTAATACAGGCGCTGTTAAGCCGGGGGATTTTGAAATACGGGAGAATGGTGGTGTGCTGCTGTCTGATTCCGGGCGGAAGAAAGTGCTTACGGCGTGGCAGAAAAAGAAGAGCGATCAGATTCTTCATCCGTTCCTGCAAGAAAAAATTTCATGGGGGTTGGTTCCGTATGTGCAAGCGCTGCTGCTAGCTCGATCGTTGCGGGGTGATCTTGATGATTACCCGCCATTTATGTGGAAGTAAAAGGTGCGTAGCTGTGTGTGGCGGTATGCGATGATTCGTGGTGATACGTTATTGGAGGTGAAAAACCATGATGGTTGTGGTTGCGTACGATGTGAGTACGGAAACCCCTGAGGGGAAGCGTCGTCTTCGTTTGGTGGCGAAGACATGCGTGAAATACGGACAGCGTGTGCAGAACAGTGTTTTCGAATGCTCGGTGAGTCCTTCCGATTATCTGGTGTTGGTGCACGATTTGCTGAAGATTGCCAATACCGATGAGGACAGCCTGCGCTTTTATAAACTTGGCGCTCGATATGCGGATAGGATTGAGCATTATGGACGTGAACGGAGTTTGCCGGTTAATGATGTGATGATGATATAGCACAGGCAAAATGGCATGGTGCCATAACGATATGGTGTGGGGTATGCTGGGTTGAGCGTTTGAGTGTGCCGTCCGGTATTCAGAGTGTGTTTTCTAGCCAGCAGTATTGTGTTTTCGGCAAGGTGGCCGGTCTTGGAATGGTGTTTGTGCGAAGTGTAAGCGCTCATGATAAGGGACGTCTTTCGCACCTGAAAAACTATCGAAATCCGAATTGTGATTTTCGTGGGGCGTTTTGAAAACTAAATAATGGACATTAAAATGAGACAGAAAGCCAGTTGCTCGTTTTAGACATGTTGTTCGTCGTATCGGCGGTGTTGTTTGATATGCTTAAAGCTAGGCAGCTGGCTTGCGTCTCAAAAAGCGGACAAAAATGTCCAGCTGCACTGTCGCTCTCCTCATGGAGAGCGTGGATTGAAATGGCGACATCATCGACACATGGGACGGAGCCGAGAGTCGCTCTCCTCATGGAGAGCGTGGATTGAAATAGTGAGGAACTGCGCGGCATCAAGGCCACCGTGGTCGCTCTCCTCATGGAGAGCGTGGATTGAAATCGCCAGCAGTTCGGGGACAACAAGGCCGGTTGGGTCGCTCTCCTCATGGAGAGCGTGGATTGAAATGACCACAAGGGCGAGACGCTGCCGGCTCAGTTCGGTCGCTCTCCTCATGGAGAGCGTGGATTGAAATAACAAGGCGCTCATGGACCTCGGCATGACCGACGTGTCGCTCTCCTCATGGAGAGCGTGGATTGAAATAAACATGGCGTGTTGCGTTTCCACCATGTCGTATCGTCGCTCTCCTCATGGAGAGCGTGGATTGAAATTTTGCCTTTTGCTCGGCGTAGTCATCGTCTCGCGTCGCTCTCCTCATGGAGAGCGTGGATTGAAATCCCTCCGGCGTGCCGTAAAGGTAGAAACTGATTGGTCGCTCTCCTCATGGAGAGCGTGGATTGAAATCGAGGTTGCTCGCGCGACTGATCATCGATGATATGGGTCGCTCTCCTCATGGAGAGCGTGGATTGAAATTATGGCGCGCGTGAGATTGGGGACGCTGCCGGGTCGCTCTCCTCATGGAGAGCGTGGATTGAAATGCCCTCGTACCCCCATACTGGTAGGATGTCGGTGGTCGCTCTCCTCATGGAGAGCGTGGATTGAAATATGTCACGAAACTTGACCGTGAGATGGCATCGCGGCGTCGCTCTCCTCATGGAGAGCGTGGATTGAAATCTGCTCGCGAGCGCCATCCTCTGGGCCGACAAGGTCGCTCTCCTCATGGAGAGCGTGGATTGAAATAACATTTTCCGTGAGGAAATGCGTATGGCATCCAGTCGCTCTCCTCATGGAGAGCGTGGATTGAAATCGTATTTCGCAATCACAAGGGACGACAACAAATTGTCGCTCTCCTCATGGAGAGCGTGGATTGAAATATCATGCGTCTCACGGGCTTCCATGCCCTCGATAGTCGCTCTCCTCATGGAGAGCGTGGATTGAAATCGAGATAATAGCGAGGGGTATCAGCGTTCGAGGCGGTCGCTCTCCTCATGGAGAGCGTGGATTGAAATATTCCGCATGCCGCTATTACGGACACGGCCAACAGTCGCTCTCCTCATGGAGAGCGTGGATTGAAATCGTCAGAACATTGTTCTTAGTCATCAAATCATTAAGTCGTTCTCCTCATGGAGAGCGTGGATTGAAATATACGCAGCGCAAGGCGACTACCAGAACGCCATGTCGCTCTCCTCATGGAGAGCGTGGATTGAAATCTCATGCAGGACGGCGACCCGCTCAGCGCCGACGTCGCTCTCCTCATGGAGAGCGTGGATTGAAATGTTAGTCACCTGCGCTTTTTGCTGGATGAACTTATCGTCGCTCTCCTCATGGAGAGCGTGGATTGAAATAGTCGCGTGACGGTCAACAATTCCGGCGGATACGTCGCTCTCCTCATGGAGAGCGTGGATTGAAATACACCCGAGGTGATCGCATCGTGGAAGGCGTTGCGTCGCTCTCCTCATGGAGAGCGTGGATTGAAATAGGTATTTGCCGATGTCGAGGTTGCTGAAACTGGTCGCTCTCCTCATGGAGAGCGTGGATTGAAATATTGCGTTCCGGTTCGACGTGCCCAGACGGTTCTGTCGCTCTCCTCATGGAGAGCGTGGATTGAAATTTCCACCCGAGGTTGATTTTCCGGCGCGAGGTTGGTCGCTCTCCTCATGGAGAGCGTGGATTGAAATATTGCGTTCCGGTTCGACGTGCCCAGACGGTTCTGTCGCTCTCCTCATGGAGAGCGTGGATTGAAATTCATCGGGATTAACGCCGAGCCCTTTGACATGAGTCGCTCTCCTCATGGAGAGCGTGGATTGAAATATGGCTTCGAGCACGTCAGCTGGAATCAGTCTCGTCGCTCTCCTCATGGAGAGCGTGGATTGAAATATTCCAGATCTGCGTTTTTGTCGTGATGATTTTGGTCGCTCTCCTCATGGAGAGCGTGGATTGAAATGCCCATAAATCCCAGCATTGCGCCCCGTACGCGCCGGTCGCTCTCCTCATGGAGAGCGTGGATTGAAATAGGCTCGCTCTATAGTTTTCGTCGAAAATCGGATAAGTCGCTCTCCTCATGGAGAGCCTGGATTGAAATAACACGATATCCAGTTGGGTAACGCTTACATGGAAGTCGCTCTCCTCATGGAGAGCGTGGATTGAAATAATAATCCCCAAGCGCAAAACCTGATTGTCGTCGTGTCGCTCTCCTCATGGAGAGCGTGGATTGAAATCTGACCGACGTGGCAATCGCCAAGCAGGGCGGCGGTCGCTCTCCTCATGGAGAGCGTGGATTGAAATTAAAAAATAATGGGGAGTATGACGTCATGACCGGTCGCTCTCCTCATGGAGAGCGTGGATTGAAATATACACTTGTTCACACCGTGCAGACGCCGGATATGTCGCTCTCCTCATGGAGAGCGTGGATTGAAATAAGCAACAATACGTCAATATCGACATAATCGCCGGTCGCTCTCCTCATGGAGAGCGTGGATTGAAATACTAGGCCGACTGCCGCCTGCTCATACGTAGAGCGTCGCTCTCCTCATGGAGAGCGTGGATTGAAATTGGTTCTGGTTGATGGTGTTCTCGACGTTCTGCTGTCGCTCTCCTCATGGAGAGCGTGGATTGAAATACCAGCCGCCGCACCGCCGGCCTCGCGCACGAGTCGCTCTCCTCATGGAGAGCGTGGATTGAAATGCCGCATCGGCGACCTGCCTGACGGAATCCAAATGTCGCTCTCCTCATGGAGAGCGTGGATTGAAATTGAAGGGAGCATGGTGATGACCGTGGCTGCCAGTCGCTCTCCTCATGGAGAGCGTGGATTGAAATATACCATCCTCGTTAAGGGTGGCGTGGTCGAACAGTCGCTCTCCTCATGGAGAGCGTGGATTGAAATCCCGACAAGCGTAGGGGCGTGCACCGTTTTATGGTGTCGCTCTCCTCATGGAGAGCGTGGATTGAAATATGCGACTCGCTACGCCGTGCCCACGTCTGGAAGTCGCTCTCCTCATGGAGAGCGTGGATTGAAATGAAGACGGGCCGTATGCCTCCGACTCCCGCAACATGTCGCTCTCCTCATGGAGAGCGTGGATTGAAATACGATAGCCATGGCGCTGCCCAGGATCATCGTCGGTCGCTCTCCTCATGGAGAGCGTGGATTGAAATAAGGCCGCGTCCGTGCAGGTGCAGGCAGCTCAGGTCGCTCTCCTCATGGAGAGCGTGGATTGAAATACGTCGGACAATACCATCAAGCAACAGGCCAACGAGTCGCTCTCCTCATGGAGAGCGTGGATTGAAATACGCAGGTCAGCCCGATCCTCGACCGCATCCCCGTCGTTCTCCTCATGGAGAGCGTGGATTGAAATAGCTGGGAGCAGTGCGTTCGCGCCGTACAAGGGGTCGTTCTCCTCATGGAGAGCGTGGATTGAAATGATACGATTAAGATGATTTTCGAGCGTCGTATCAGTCGCTCTCCTCATGGAGAGCGTGGATTGAAATCGGTGTCTGCATCGTTCCGGCCGCCGCGTGGATGTTGCTTTCCCTGTTTATGTCCAGTGTTCCCCGCACATGCGGGATTCCACATGTGCGGGACTGCTAGCAACGGAAAACCAGGGTTTTTGTCCGCTCGGGGCGACTTCAACGGTAATACGAGCAGGAACTGCGACTGGGTGTTTCGCATGGGGTCGCTTCTGAAAGCTATGTAAAAGAAATAGTGTATGTGAAAACGGTCGGGTGGGTGCGGATGCACGAGAAATTGGCTAACCTGTCGAATTTCTGTTTTACTTTGGTCGTTCATCTCGTGAGTGGTCGTCAAGCTAGACATATTGTGTCTCATGGGATGCAACATGTCATATGGAAATACATATGACTGGCGAATATCGCCAATGGTTCAGCCGGATAAAGGACCGGAACGCGAAAGCCCGAATCAGCGCGAGACTCCGATTGCGCTTCTAGATGGGGCGGCCGGTGGGTGACCTGCATACGGTTGGTGACGGGGCCAGCGCGCTGAGGTTCAATTTCGGTCCCGGCTACCGTGTTTGCTCCGCGCAGAAGAGCGACTCGCTCATGTTGCTGCTTTATCGGTGGCCGAGCTTGACGATTCGGCGTTGCGGCAGGCCGTAATCGGCGATATGACCAAAGCGAAGGGTATGGGGCAGATCACGAAGGAGGCGGGTGTGGGACGTGAAAGTCTTTACAAGAGCCTCGACAGGAATGTCAACCCGAGCTTCCATACCATTATGAAGGGATCGTGCACGCTCTCGGCGGCAGGCTGACAATCCAACCCGCATAAGCTTGACTTTACGACCATCATGCAGTGACCGCCCGAGCATTGGAAAAGGGCGATCGCTGACCATATTGTTGCGACATATGTGGAGAGATGTTCGTGGTGAGCTTGACGTACATAACATCGTAAAACTTCGGTCGTCTGGTTTGTTCTGCGGCTCATCAGTGAGGGAAAATGCTTAATTATGCCGCCTATCTCGCCTATATATGGCAGATTTTGAGGTTCGTACGGAGGCTTCTCGCTTATATATGGCAGGTGTTCGTGCGAAAAGTGTCAAAAACATGCCCCCTAAGTGGCTTTTCTCGAAGGGCATGTGCCATATATGAGCGAGAAACTTCAGGTCAAGATGCCAAATCTGCCATATATAAGCCAGATATCGCGGTTCAGTTCAGATGAACTGGGTGTATGTCCATAAATTTCGACGATTAGGGTGTATCAAGAGTTCCGAGTTGGTTTCAATGACAATCCGAGGGGGTGAAAACGAGTTTATGGGCACGCGTGCGGAGTCTCAGATGCGCAGAACTCCTCACGCAGCGCATATCACAATCCCAGCCAGGCGCGTAGGTCACGAATTTCCTGATCGCAGATGCCGTGGACCATTCCCGGATATTCGAAATACGTGAGATTGCCGGTTTGCGCAAGTTTGTTGCGCGCACGCTGTTGGTCGGATAGTGGAATTGTGCGGTCTTCGCTGCCGTAACAGAGTGCGAATCGCGTGCGTCCGGTCGCGGGCAAAGGCTCAGCGGTTTCGCCTTTGAATGATGGGCTCATCAGAATCGCCATGTCGAACGCATCGGGATGTTCCGCAACCATGCGATACGATAGGTATCCGCCCTGCGAAAACCCGATCAGTACCTTGCGGAAATGCGCGTATGCGGGCGAATCCAGCAATCGTACGACGGCGTCGCCTACGGCACTGCACTCGCGTCGACGCTCTCCTACGGAACATCCATCCGGATACCAGTAGTAGCTTCCGATGTAAGGACGTTCGTACGTGCCTCGGAACGACAGATAATTCGGATGCTGGGCAGGAGCAATGGAGTTGTCCGTTGAAGATGCGTCTTGCTTCGGAACATCATAAATCGCATCAATAATGCGGATCATCTCATTTTCATCATTGCTGAATCCATGAAATCCCAAGAACAGCAGATCATCGCCGGCTATTTCGCAGGCGGCCGTCTCAATGCTGGTACTCACGTTCAAACGCATGTCAACCTCCCATCGCATGTCGATAGTATGCAGATTTCCAACGGCACCATAACGGTGGACAGCGAAGTGGGGAAGGGCATGACGTTCACCGTTATGCTGCCGTTGGTTGAGGAAAACACTGAATATGTGGCGAAGCCTACAATAATCCGTCGGCGTGCAATGCGTTGAACATGCGGTCCAGGCATTCGACCAGCAGCGGATACGGCATTGCTATGTTCACGCGCACGCATCCGGCACCGGTCTCGCCGCATGAACGTCCGTCGGTCAACGCCACTTGCGCCTTCTCAAGAAAGTATGCGGCCGGATCGTCGATGCCAAGCGGCGAGAAATCAAGCCATGCGATATATGTGCCCTGCGGTTTGATATAGCCGACGCCGGTGAACCTTTCACGCATCTGCTCGTCGAACAACGCCAAATTCCTGCACACATAGGCAAACGCATCCTGGAACCACAGGTCGCCTTCGTTATATGCGGTGGTGGTGGCGATTGCGCCGATGGTGGCGGTCTGATGTTCGCTCCACTCCGCCTTGACCGCCCACATGTCACGATCCGCAGGATTGGTAAGCAGCACCTGCGCGCACTTCGTGCCCGGAATATTGAACGATTTCGACGCGCTGGTAGCGGTCATCGACTGTAATGCGGCCTGCTCGCTGATGGTGGGGAACGGAATGTGCTTGCCCTCAAACACGAACGGCGCATGAATCTCATCATTGAAAATACGCACGTCATACTGTGCCGCAAGATCGCTCAGACGCAGCTCCTCCTCCAAGGTGAGCACTTTGCCGATCGGGTTGTGCGGGTTGCAGAGCACGAACGCATGGCATCCGGCCGCAAACGCGCGTTCGATGGCGTCGAAGTCGAACACCCATTGCGCCTCTCCGGTTTCGGCGTCGCCGCTTTGCAGCATTTCGATTTCGATCACGTCAACGTCGTACAGTTTCGGAACGCTCAAAAACGGCATGTAGGCAGGCGTCGGCACGATCACGCTGTTGCCCGCACCGACCAGTTCACGCAGGAAAATCTCGTACGCTTCGAGTACGTCGGGAACCACGCGAATAATGCTCGGATCGACATCCCATCCGTAATGCGAGCGTTGCCATCCTGCGCATGCTTCTGCCACGCGCTGTTTCCAGGGTTCGGGAATGTAGCCGAGTTTGCAATGGTCGCAGGCGTTGTCGATGGCTTTCTGAATGCAGGGAGCCAAGCCGTAGTCCATTTCGGCAATGAACGCGCCAATGCAGCCGGGGTAGCGTGTCCACTTGTCGGAGCCGACTGCGGCAAGATCGGCTGCGGTGGTGTGGTCGATGGCGTCGGCGTCAAAGCCGGAACCGGTACGATGCTTCATTTCCATGATTTCTTCCATGGTTCCAGCATGACGTACCGATGCTTGCACGAACAGTGTGTTCTTGTACTGAAAGCAAAGACTGTTATGAAGTTTTCTTATATCAGATGCTTTTGCTATTCAATTATTAATCTGATTATGACGATATAGCAAAATACTGGAAACAATTGTTTGCTGCAGTATTCCGCGATTGCGAATAAGCACGGATATCAAACGATGAATCAAATGTTTTCCAAATACTGGTGTGACGCCCTTTCGATTTCGTCTTTGACGCGGGCCACTGCCGGTCGGTCGTCCACTTTTCTTGTGACGAAACAGACTGTGCGGAATGCGTTGTTGTCGGCGATTGGCAGTGCGGCCAAATCGGGTTGGATTCCAGCGGTTGTGGCTAAGCGAGATACGATCGAGACGCCCATGCCAACTTCCACCAGATTCTGCGTGGCCCAAAAATCGTCGGTCGAATGTGTGATTTCCGGTGTGAAGCCGGCGGCACGCGCCAACGACACCAGATTCGCCTGGCAGGTTTCGCAGCCGGCGATCCACTGTTCGCTGCGTGCCGAAACCAATTGGACCGGCAGGTGCGAGCTTTCGTACTGGCGCGCGATCGCATTGTTCGCGCCGATCAGCAGCATCAGCGGATCGACGCCGAAAGGAGCGACTTCCAAATCGTCCGGTCCGGCCAAAGCGGGGAGTGAATTGTATTGGAAGATGATCGCGCAATCGGCAAGCCCCTGTTCCAACGCCTCCATGGCCTCAGGCGGCTCCATCTGCATGAGGCTCACGCGAATGTCGGACGTTTTGCTGATATGCACGAGAACGCGTGCCACGAACGACGAACATACCGATGGAGGAGCGACCAAACGAATATGCGTCGATCCGTTGCGCTGGTACTCTTCCACATCTTTGACGGCTTGGGTGACGCGATTGTCGATAAGCTGCCCGTGACGTGCCAGAATACGGCCGATCGGAGTCAATTCCACGCCATGCGACGTGCGCTGCACGAGTTTTGCGTCAAGTTCACGTTCGATCTTGCGGATCTGCTGGCTGATGGCCGGTTGCGACCATCCGGTTTCACGCGCGACCGCGGAGAACGAGCCCAAACGCTCCACGTTCCACAAGGTCACCAGAATCTGCGGGTTCAGTGTTTTTGTGCTGAATCCCGTGGCATTCGCGGTGATGCTGATGTCGGTGTTCGTGTTGGCGTTTTCACGCGTGTTGCTATCGGCTGGAGTGTTCATATGAGGGTAGTGCTCAGCTTTTTAGGAATGCGGGGATGGCCTCGGCCGCCGCATAGCCCGCGCGGTACATGCGTTCCAAACCTTCGAACGACTTGCTCAACGTGTTCAGGCCGTACAGGCTTTCCGGCGCGAGGATGAGCACGCGGCCGTCCTGCTCGTATTCCTTGGCCAGCGCCACTTCGTCGTTGTACGTCTGGTAGCGGTTGAGCAGTTTTTCCGCGGCTTGTGGATGCGTGCGCCTCAAAATCCTGGCGGGGCCGATATCCCTCTTCTGTTCGCGTACGGTGTCTTTCGGACGGGTGAGTATCACCACGATGCGGTCGTGGCCGTCATCGATGGCCTTCTGCACCGGAATCGGATCGGCGATGCCGCCATCGTAATAGGGAATGCCATCGATCGCATACGGTTCGCAAGCTACCGGCACCGCTGATGACGCCTTCAGGATGTCGAAATTGTCGTAGCCCACGTCGGATTTGCCGAAATACTTCGTGGAGCCGTCTTCGGCGTTGCACGCAACCACGGTGAAACCGGTCGGGTTGGCTTCGAAAGCCGCGTAGTCAACCGGATTTTCGCCATCATGATTGCTGAGCGTGCTATACACGTAATCGAGGTTGGCGAAATTATGGTTCTTGACATAGCTGTCGAAGCTCGCGTATTCCTTGCGGAACGCGTACTGCGTGTAGAACGTGTGGTTGCGCCCATGCTGCTTCGCGATGAACGAAACCATGTTGGCGCTGCCGGCGGAAACACCATAGCAGTGGTCGACGCTGATGCCGTCCTCAAGCATGCGGTCCATCACGCCCGCACCGTAGATCGCGCGGAAACCGCCGCCGACGTCGATCATTGCCGTCCTGTGAGCCATATGCGTCCCGTCCTTTCGCCGTTCGTCCCTTTTGCGGGTTTCAATCGACTTTACGCGGTCTAATTGACGTATTTTTGCGTGTTCGGTCATTTCTTATCGAAGGACGACGTAAGATATCTGCGAATAATCAATAAAAATGGAGTGGAGAAGATATCAATGAACGAAGCTGCACTGCCTCAGTCGACGGTCCACATCGCCCAAGCTGATCCGGACGGGATTCTGCTGGTGATTCACGCGGGTGCCGGCAATCGTGGCAAAAAGGATACGCCGGAACGTCGTGCCCAGGTGGAGCAGGATTTGAACAGGGCTCTTGAAGCTGGCTATGCGTTGCTGGAGCAGGGGGCTCCGGCGGAGGATGCCGTGTGCGCGGCTATCCGTGTTATGGAGGATGCTCCGGAGTTCAACGCTGGTCGTGGCGCTGCATTGACGAGTGAAGGCATCGTATCCATGGATTCCTGCCTGATGACTGGTGTCGATGGCGAGGTTGGTTCCGCGTGCGGTCTGACCACGTCTAAGAATCCGATCAACGTAGCGCGTGCCATCAAGGAAAAGACCAAGCATGTCATGTTTGCCAAGCCCGGTAATGATTTGCTCAAGGAGTGGGGAATCGAACTGTGCGACAGTGAATATTTCATCACTCCAGCACGTCAGGAATCCTTGCGCGAGGCGCAATCCAACGGCGATGAATGGGAGAAGCATGGCACCATCGGCGCTGTCGCCCGTGACTCGTCCGGCAACATCGCTGCCGGCACCTCCACCGGTGGCATCACCAACCAGATGCCGGGACGCGTCGGCGATTCGCCTCTGCCGGGCTGTGGTACCTATGCCAACAACGATTCCGTCGCGATCTCCTGCACCGGCATCGGTGAAGCGTTCGTCAAGGAAGTCGCTGCGCATCAGGTTTCCGATCGTGTTCTGTACGCCAAGGAGGAGCCGATCGAGGCTGCGAAGGCGGCGCTGGATGGTGTCGCCCGTCATCATGGAGATGGCGGTATGATCGTCGTTCCGGCTCATGGTGAAGGCGCAATGGTGTTCAATAGCGAGATGATGAACTGCGGTTGGAAGTCTCCGAAGGGCAGCTACGTGCAGAGTTGATGCTGTAGTGGCAAACCGGCAAAACAAGCCACAAAAGTACAGTGGGGTTCGAATCCATGAAGGATTCGAACCCCACTGTACTTGAGCTCCCTATATGGCCGGCGAATCGTTCGTCCGCCGGCCAGAAACATCACTTAGTGATGGTGTTGTAGGTAGGCAGATTGGTGTAATCGAACGACACGTTCTTCACGTTCGTCGCGGACGCGGCGGCGACGTTGTCGTTCC
>OGRR01000378.1_pt1 | contig 40095 bp, 38 predicted proteins | sample 1553511 | NCBI WGS metagenome assembly OGRR01 (sample SAMEA2580040, study PRJEB22360) | human gut metagenome | biome: human gut; feature: human-associated habitat; material: faeces | place: Denmark | collected 2008/2010 | reverse complement strand
AATACAATGACTCTATCATCTCAAAAATAATATCACAGCTCAAATCAAAAATTGGGCAATCATTTTTGAACAGTCCGGAATTGTATCGCTTATCTGCTTCCTTAAAAACCGTAGTTAATACCTTCTGCAAAGATGCCCTATCTTCCACTGTTTCGTATAATTTCATGTATAAAGGCAATTTTCTATCTTCACAGATTCTCAAGAAAATAATTTGATTGATAAAATCTTGTACTGTATCGTTAAGCACACTAATATTTTTATAGTCCTCTTTGTTTTCATACAAATAAGTACCAATTTCGAGTCTCCACTCATTAATTTGCTTAAGAAATGTTTCATCAATTTCCGTACTATATCTGGTATCGTTCTGAAAATTTGTTTTAATAAATTCATCGTATTGTCCAGAATACACATTATCTCTAGAAATCAGATCTGCAATTTCTTGATATTTTTCCACATAGTCTTCATAGTTATATTTTCTATACAATGAAGCACTTGCACTATCTCCTTCTTCTGGCTTATTCGTTGTATCATAAATGAAGAGATTTTCAAAGTTAGTCAATATTGCTAATGCATGATTGGCATTCCATCCATATTTTCTTGTCTGCATTGCAGGCTCAAACTCAACAGTTATATCAACACTTGGTTTCTTTGCCTCAACAAAAAGCTTAGACACACCATTTAAAGTCAGTGTATAATCCGGTCTTTCTGAGCTATTAGAAAACTTTTCTACAACAACCTCTTTATATTGAGGTAATTTACCCTTTTTATTATGTACATCCCAACCAAAACATTCCAACAACGGACTAATATATTCATCCCGACATTCTGTCTCATTATATGCATTTTTAGCATCAAGATAATAACTCTCACTCTCCTTATACTGCATTATCAATTGCTTTAATCTTTCAATGCCCATATAACAGTCTCCTCCTTACTCTTAACAATCAGTTTCTAAACATATAACCACACTAATCTATTGCACTACGCCCACTTTTAACCCACGCATCCAATTCAGTTCTTTTAATTTTCAATAATTATCCTATTTTATGTGCCGAAATATCAGTCTTTTTAGTCCAATTTCTTATAGTGTCTTTTGTCACATCTAAATAGCTAGCCGCTGCTTCAATTCCAATCCAATTTTTAATATAATTATCCATAGTGTAAGCTCCTATTTTTTAATCACTATCAACAGTGTAGCACATATGTTCTATATTTTCAATGTGTTTTTGTTGTATTTCATAGTATTTCTTTGTACTATTTTGAAAAGGACACTGACTCCAGTAGCCCTTTCCTACCTTCTAAAACTATCTCTAACCTTCTTACATATTAAAAAGTATGCAATTTTCATTTCCTACACACCGATTGTTTTCTCACCAAATTCATACAAGGCACAGTTTATTATGTCAATGTCAAATATTTTTTTCTCAATAAAATATCTGACTATAATATCACTCTTTTCTCCCGGAGACAACGCATATCCTGCACTTTCAAGAAATTCTATGCTGTTATTTATATCAAGTTTAAGTGCGATACTAAGAGCAATGACCGTTGCCTTTTTAGGATGGTATGCCGGATTATTACGGATTTTTGAAAATAATTTTCTATCTATACCGGCATTTTTATATACATCAGATTCCTTTTCTCCTTTTTCATTAATAATCCTGAATAACATTTCACAAAATGTTTCCCCGGCTTCTTCTACCAATACTGCAAGGTCCTGTTTCTGCTGTTCAAACTTTTTTCCTGAATTTTTAGTTATTTCCTGTGCATCTGTATCAGGATTTATAAAAATATATTTTTTATCCGGTCTATAATATAATTCTATGTACTTTTCAAGTTCTCTTTTTAAATTTTCTTCTAAATCCATCACTTTATCTCCCTTTTTCCTCACCCATTCACATACCACTTAATCACATTATAATAAGGCTGGTACTCCTCGTCCTGTTCATTCATATACACCAGTTTTATCGTTTCTTTGTCAAGATGCTGCAACTGCTGATATACCGCCTTGCGTGCTTCACGCAATTCATAGTCATTTAAATTTAAAAGGTTTATTGTGTATTCATCCCCTACTATTGTTCCATTGCCATAATATGTAAACTTTTTCTCACACTCCTGTTCTAATGGAGACACAAATTTATCCGAATCATATTTGTTTTCCTTTTTTCTTCCGCAGGTTCTTATTGTATTACAACTTGCCACAAGATTTGAATAATCTAATGAGCGTTTACTCACATATTTCCCCGGATTTCTTGGTTCTATATGCTCATTATGAACATTTTCCTTTTTTATTCTGCCACAACAATATGCACAGATTCCTTTTTGCTCTTTTATAAGTACATCTGTAAGAATTCCTCTGTAATGTGCAAATTCTTCCGAATCATAAGTCTTATCGGGATTTTTTCGTTTAAACTCACTCAAAAACTCTGGTTCTTCAGACTTTTCAATATATATCATATATATCTTCTCCTCTTTAATTCCATCCTTGCCGTAATAACATCCGGATGGTTCTCACTTGTAATTTCAGCAAGTGCATTTATTTTCACTTCTGCCTGCTCAAATAATCTACTGTTTATATCATCATATATCGAGTCTATAAAACTTTTTATTTTTTCATTAATAGAACTTGTATCCATAAACTGTTCTAAAACAGCATTCGCATCATATCCGTTTAACTGTTTATTTTTTTGAATACTAAATTTTCCTTCACTGTTATCTATAAAAAACAGATTATAATTTTCATCAGCTTCACTTAATACAATAGGTGAATGTGTAGTAATAATAAACTGTATATTTGGAAAAGTATCTCTTAATGCAGATAACACTTTTCTCTGCCATGATGGGTGCATATGCAGTTCCACTTCATCAATCAGTACGATTCCCTCTCCAAGCAATGGATTTTCTTTATTTGGATTTGCTAAAGTAAGCCTTCTCGCCAAATCACCAAACAAAGCTAATGTGCATTTTTCCCCATCAGACATTTGAGAAACATTCAAGCTGATATTTGCCTTGTTTATTTTCATTTCCAAACGAGGTTTTCTTACAACACGAAGATTGGAGCAGCCATCTAACATTGACAAAATCGCCTTTCTTACCGCTTGCAGAGAATTATCTTCATATTTTAAATTTTCCGTCTCTATTTTTTGCTCATTTTCATAATCTTCCTGATTTCTATACCACTCGAAAAAAGTCCCAAAGTCTATTTTATTTTCAATCGCCTTTTCAAATGCAGAATATATATCAAAAGTATGGTGTGTTCTAATGCGCAAAGGTATATCCAACACAAGACGATTTGTCCCATAATTTGCAAAAATAGGAATATCATTCTGTTCTTCATCACTGATATATTTCTCATGAAATATATCAACAATTTCATTTAAAGCTTTTTTGTTATGTGTTTTCCTGCCTGTATTTCGCATCATATTTCTTGAATATTCAAACTCCGTACCTTCAAATTCAATCGTTGCGTGTATGCTTGTTCCACTTTTTCCATACATAATATCTTCTAATTGAATAGCATAGTTTTGTTTTAATTCTTTTCTGTTTACAACCTGATTTATAATATTTGCAAACAATAAATTAACAGAACGAAGAATACTTGATTTCCCTGTTCCGTTAATTCCAAAAATAACCGTACTTTTACCGTCAAATTCAATAATTGCATCATCAATAGCTCTAAAATTTGTTAATTCAATCTGCTTTAGTCGCATCAATTACTTCTCCTATTTTCCTTTTTTAATCCAAACATCTTAAAACAATTCCTTCTTATATTTTATCGAATCTTTTTCCGTTATCTCTCTTATAACTCTGCATGGATTTCCTGCCGCCAATGAGTTTGCCGGTATATCACGCGTCACTACACTGCCCGCACCTATCACACAGCCTTCTCCGATAGTTACACCTCCTATAACCACAACATTACTTGCAAGCCAACAGTTTGAACCTATCGTTATCGGCTTTGCATACTCATCATCATAAGCCGTACCATCTTCCTTATATTTGATATTTCTCTCCTGATACCTAAATGGATGTACAGGCGTTGCCAGCATACAGTTTGGTCCAAAAAACACATTATCTCCTATTGTAACAGGGCATATGTCAAGCACTGTGAAATTAAAATTTGCATAACAGTTTTCGCCAAATGTCGTAAATGCACCATAATCAAACTGAATCGGTCCCTGCATATATGTTCCTTTTCCTATATTTGGTATAAGCTCTGACAATATTTTATTTCTTATATCTTCTTCATCCTCAAACACACTGTTATATCTTGCAGAAAGCTTATGTGCCTTCAATCTCATTGCTGCTAATTCTTCATCACTTGTATCATATATTTTTCCTGCAAGCATCTTTTCTTTTTCTGTCATTTTAATACTATCCCTTTTCTATATTATTATTGTTATTATTTACAAAACTAATACATTTGTAGCCCCTTTTATATAGCGTACTGTAAGCATTGTCAATCGGATATTAGCAATCCACTTTGCTACTTGTTCATAATACTATTTACTCAATTCTTTTTCAATATTATTTCAAAAATCATCCTTTTGTTTCATAAACCTGATTTCCTATAACATAAAAAAAGAAAGAGATTAACCAAATAACCTCTTTCTGATTTTAGGATCTGACACTCAAATCCCTAACATACGATTAGTATTTGCGCTTACGAGCAGCCTCAGACTTCTTCTTACGACGAACGCTTGGCTTCTCGTAATGCTCTCTCTTACGAATTTCCTGCTGGATGCCAGCTTTAGCACAATTTCTTTTGAAACGACGTAAAGCGTTATCCAATGTCTCATTCTCTTTTACGATTACATTTGACATAGTCTCACACCTAACCTCCCTCCAGTTGTAGATTATGCATCAAATACACAAACAACTGTGTAGGGTATTTTTTCACAGAACCACAGTCCTGTACGCACAAATATTATTATACCACAAATCTATCATTAGTCAACAGCTTTTTATATTTTCCCCCCAATTTTTTTTGACCTTTTTTTGAAACAGTTTACCATTTCATTTTTCTATTTTTACAAACAACTCATTTCTTTATTATTTTATCAAATCAAACTCCACTATTGTCTGAAATGTAAAATTTAACTTGATAAAATCAAATTTACTTATCAGTACATAACTTTATATCTTATACTATACCTACGATTGAACGGTAACAATATATTTCTTTAATTGCTTAGTCGGTATTTTTGACTCACATATCTTCCTTATTGCCTTTTTATATGACACTTCATCAAGCTTCAAGTTGTTTTTGTCATTCAAAAAATCCCATACTGCTTTTGGATATACCACAAACAACTCTGCTATAAGCCAGCCTGCCGCCATCTGCGTATAGTAGCCGTTATTTGAAAAATCCCTGTTTACAAGTTCAAGTATTTTGTCTGTATATTTACCTTTATAAACACTATTTGGGGCTTCATTATTATATCTGACTTTACTGGTATCACTATCCGACTGCAAAGCGTTTCTTTCCTCTATTACACCTTCATCTGTCAATATGCCTTCTAAATCTATGTCATATCTGTCCACCGTTTTCTTTCTTGCAATCTTATTCCCTGCCATATCAATCTTTACATAATGCTCAAGCAAAAGTACAAGTCCCGCCCTCGCCACATACTCCTTTTTAGAAGCTGTCATTTTTTCAATATCCTTTATAAACTCGTCATGATGTTTATCAATTATCCTGAACTCTTTACAAAACCCATCATTTATAGACCAGTTATTTATATAAGGAAGAAACTCATTCAATTTCTTTCTTGCAATTTTCACATCATCTTCCTTTGCCGTCGCTATACCTGTAATAAATCCACGAAGCATTGTCTCCTCAAAGTACAAATCATCCTCTTCAAGCAATCCCTGCCAGTCCTCATTTTCTCTTAAAAGTTCTCTCGCATACTTCCTGATAAGTGGCACTCTAACCCCAAGTATATTATCGCAGCCCGGAATAAGAGCCTTAGAAAAATCTCTGTATTTCTCCTCACTCATAGAAAAAAGTCTTTCACACACTATTTTATCCATATTTTAAAAATCTCCTAAAATTTTATCTTATAAGAGAACAAACTCTCTTGTCTTGCAAATTTATGATAACATTTTATCCTTTATATCCTATTATAAGAAAACAAAAACATTAGTGCAAGCCGACTCATTATCCCGTACCACAAATAAACATCAAAAACATAACCATCCTATATTATATAACTATAAAAACAGCTTAAATTCACAATAATACTTTATAATTCATAACATATTTTTCAACCTATAACACTTTAAACCAATACAACATACTTTCATAAAAACAGCCGTGAAAAAGGATTATTAATCTAACTATATTAAATATTTGCGAAACTATCTGTTGCATGAATAAATTGTGCAAATATAACAAATAGCACAACATATAATTAGTTTCGCAATTACTTAACAGAATAATAATCCTTTTTCACGGCGTCACTTTATCATTATATTGTAAGCCCTCAATCCTACATTCCGGCAAGCTGTTTTCCGAGACTCTCACATTCACTTATCACATCACCATCAGGTGCTTCCTGGCATATAAGACCCTCTCCGTTTACGACTGTCGCTCCGGCACTTATCATGCGTTCTTCCCAGTCACGCATCCACTGACCATCTCCCCAGCCGTATGAACCAAACAGAGCAATCTTCTTACCTTTTACATTTCCCTCAAGTTCTGCAACAAATGGCTCCATCTCACTTTCCTCAAGAACCTCAGCTCCCATGGCAGGACAACCGAGTGCAAACACTTCCTCTGTATCAAGGTCACTGACCTGGCAACTACTTACATTGACAACTTCTGCCTGTGCTCCGCCATCTGTGATACCTTTACCTATTGCCTCCGCCATAGCGAGTGTATTTCCTGACTGCGACCAATATACAACACTTATCTTACCCATGATTATAATTCTCCTTTCAAAGCGAAATACTTTAGTTAGTTTTTCCTAACTTTGAGATTATGATACATAAATTATATACTAAAGTCAATAAAATAAATGACACCTTTTTATCAATATAAATATTATTGATAAAAAGATGTCATTTTATTCCTCACTTATCTAATTAGTCAAGAAAACTTTCCATACTCTTAAGACTTATTGCAAGCGTAGATGCATTATGCAAAAGTGCTGATGTTGTAGGTGCAAGTATTCCGGTCACACCACAGAGTATAAGTCCCGAATTAAATCCAACTATTGTTCTGTAGTTTTTCTTTATCCTTTTCATAAGTGCATCGCTTAACATCTTAAGTGTCACTATCTGATAAAGATCGTCCGAACCAACCGTTATGTCAGCAATCTCTCTTGCTATTTCTGCTCCGTCACTTATGGCAATTCCGACATTTGCTGCCGAGAGTGCAGGCGAATCATTTATTCCATCACCTATCATGATGACTTTTCTTCCCTCACTTCTCTCTTTCTCTACAAATGCAGCCTTATCTGCCGGAAGTACCTCAGAATAATAAACATCAACTCCGACTTTCTCAGCTATGTTCTTCGCAATCCTGTCACTATCTCCTGTCATCATTACAACCTTGCTTATTCCCGATTTTCTGAGAGAATTTACAACTGCTTCTGCTTCATCCCTGAGAGGGTCTTCTATAAGTATAACTGCCGCAAGCTCACCCTGTATCGCAAGATAAAGTCTTGAATATTCATCAGATATATTTTCAAACTGTTCTTTCTTATCTTCAGGTACAATGCATTTCTCATCTTCAAAGACAAAATGATAACTTCCGATAACTGCTTTTCTGTTGTCAATATAGCTAGATATTCCATGAGCGACAACATAATCAACCTTTGAGTGCATCTCCTCATGTTCAAGAGATTTTTGTTTTGCTGCCTCAACGACTGCTTTTGCCATTGAATGAGGGAAGTGTTCCTCAAGGCAGGCTGCAATCCTCAAAAGTTCATCCGGTGTCTCATCACAGAACGAAACAACATCCACTACAGTAGGCTTAGCCTTTGTGAGTGTTCCTGTTTTATCAAACACAATAGTGTCTGCTTCTGAAACTGCTTCAAGGAATTTACCGCCTTTAACAGTTACATTGTGAAGGCTTGCTTCTCTAATCGCCGACAGAACCGTTATCGGCATTGCAAGTTTTAGTGCACAGGAAAAATCTACCATAAGCACTGATAATGCCTTTGTGACATTTCTCGTCAAAAGATATGTTAAGGCTGTTCCTCCAAGTGTATAAGGGACAAGTTTATCCGCAATATGACTTGCCTTACTCTCACTTGCAGATTTGAGTTTTTCTGTCTCCTCTATCATCCCAACTATCTTTTCATACTGGCTCGTTCCACCGACTTTTTTAACTTTGATGGTTATCTCGCCCTCTTCAACTACAGTTCCGGCATAGACATAATTATCTTTAACTCGTCTTACAGGCATTGACTCACCTGTTATCGAAGCCTGATTTACCATAGCTTCGCCGTCATAAACCTCACCGTCAAAAGGAATGATTGTTCCCATATGTACGACTACGCAGTCGCCCTCTTTTACATCATTTGAAGAAACCTGAACCTCTTTTCCGTCACTGAGCATCCATACACTTCCCGTATTGAGCGACATTGTCCTTGCAAGATCATCAACAGATTTCTTATGTGTCCACTCCTCCAACAGTTCTCCTATTCCAAGCAGGAACATAATCGAATCCGCAGTTGCTATATCGTTTCTGATAACTGATACACCTATTGCAGTCGCATCAAGAACCGGAACTTCTATCTTACCTTTAAGTAAAGTCTTTACACCTTTATAAATATATTTCAATGACATTGCCGTTGTATAGACTGCCCTTACCGGATAAGGAAGAAGTATCCTTCTCGCATATCTGTAAACGACTTTTTCAACCATTTTTCTCTGATATGTGTTGTTAAGTCCCCTGCCTGATGTCTCTAATACCGCTGCCGGCACATCAACATTTTCATAAGCAAATTTTCTCAATGCTTCTATTATATTTCCCCTGTCACCGACAAAATAAATAGCAGCATCCGCTGTTCTCTCAAACACCTTTGCATTTGTAACATACTGGTTGTTGGTCAGATAATATAATAATGTATCTGCCTGTTCAAAGGACATTCTGTTTTGATGTAAATGAACTCTTATTCTGCCTTTTATTTCATGCTTAATAGAAAATTTCATTTTTTGCCCCCTTTTCCGTATTATTCCTTTAACTTCGATATTGTTATTTTAACTTCAATTAGTATCATCTTACTGCCATATACCTAAAACAAGACACCTGAAAAATCAGATGTCTTGTATAAATATATGTCAGATTATTATCTAATGATAAATTTTGTGTAAAAAGATAAAACTTTAAACCTTATCTTTTCACATTTATGTTGATTACTCAGCATCTGCTGCTGCCTCATCGTCTGCTTCGTTTTCAACTTCCTCAATATCCTCATCGTCTGCTTCGTCTTCAAAGCACTCTTTCTTTGCCGCTCTCTCTTCGTTAATCTCTACGGCTTCTGCATAAATATCTTCTGCATTTTCCTGAACTGTTGATACAACATTCATAACACAGTCTTTTGCACGAAGAACTGCTGCCGTACAATTTGAATATACATTCTTTGCATCATCACTTGAAAGAATTTTGATTCCTGCTGTACCAAATGCAACACCTGCTGCAAATAAACCTGTCTTTTTCCAATTAATAGCCTTTAAACAATCTAACATAATAAGTTCCTCCTCTGGATAAAAAATTTTAATTGTATTTCTTTCACAAAAACAGACATATCCGTCTGCTTTTGTGACATTATACAACAAAAAGTCCAGTACGACACGGCTAATTTTACTTATTGAGAAATTTTAATCAAAAAGAGCCTGGAAAGGCTCTTTTTGATATTGTTTCTCAATATTTTTTTATATTAAATGAGTTTATATTTTATTTCTACATTAAATAATTTATCCTGATGTCTGCAATTATTAACCAACATGTCTTTCAAATCTCTTAAAATCGAGTATTTTTTCAATCTCCTCAAGTGCGTCAGCAGGAATTTTAAAATCTGCCGCCGCAAGATTATTCTCAAGCTGTGACGGTTTGCTTGCACCTGTTATAACACTTGAAATGATGGACTTTCTAAGTATCCAGCTAAGTGCGAGCACCGACATATTAGTACCAAGCTCCTCGGCTATCTTTGAAAGTTTCTCCACTCTGTCAAGATTTTCATCCGTAAGAAGATTATTTATCTGTTTATCTGCCTGGTGGGTTGCCCTTGAACCCTCAGGATATGGCTCACCTTTTTTATACTTTCCGGTGAGAAGCCCCTGTGCCAGCGGCGAGAACGGTGTAATTCCGATACCGTACTTTTCACAAACGGACATTATCTCATGCTCTATGTATCTGTCAATCATATTGTACTGCGGCTGAACAACCGTCATAGGATAAAGTCCGTATCTGTCGATTATCCTCTGTGCTTCCTCAAGCCTTGCAGCTCCCCACTCCTCGCTGACACCATAATAGAGAATCTTTCCCTGTGAAACAAGGTCATTTAATGCTCTCAAAGTTTCTTCCATCGGAGTTGTGTTATCAAATCTGTGGCAATAATAGAGGTCAATGTAATCCATGTTCAGATTTGAAAGGGAACGGTCAACATTCTCAAAAATATGTTTTCTCGACAATCCCCAGTCATTTGCACCGCCGCCTGTCGGGAAAAAAACTTTACTCGAAACTACATAGCTGTGTCTCGGATATTCATTAAGTATCCTGCCTAAAAACTTCTCAGCTTCGCCGCCGCTGTAAGCATCAGCACAATCAAAAAAATTAATACCATTTTCGTATGCAAGTTTAATCGTATCTCTTGCAATATCAACCTTTTTAGAACCCACAAGATCTGTCATCCAGCTTCCAACAGCAATTTCACTGACTTTCAATCCCGACTTACCAACATTTCTGTAATTCATAAAAAACCTCCTATTTATGTTTTATACGAAGAACCGTAACAGAATACTTCGGAACAGTATAGTTAAACTTATCTTTAATACCTGTCACCTTATCACTCTTTAAAGTCACAGCCTCCTCTTTTCCGAGAATATTATCATCTGTCTCGCTCTGTCCTGCAACAACATCTACATCTGCTTCATCTGAAATTTCGCCCAATCCCGTCACATCTATTGCAAATGTTTTATCTGCTCCTGTTACATTGACAAGTTTTATGATAACATTGCCCGTCTTGTCCGTACTTACAACCTGGTAGCTCTCGCTTCCCTCTGTCTCAGGTATAGTATAATCCACATAGAGCATATCATCAAGATAGCATTTAACATTTCTGTCTTTTACTACTATCTTTATCTTGTACTTTTCGCCCTCGCTTATCTGACAGCTCATAATAGTTCCTGCTATCTGACCTGATTTTGAACCGCCTGATACTTTCTGTAAGCATGATACCGTATTGTTCCAGCCGCCAATGTTCCAGAAATAATTTTCGTTCTTATCTCCTACGGCAAACGGTATCATAAATCCTTCCTGTCCTGAAGTCTTTGTCGCTTCAACAGTATATGTATAATTTTTCCATGTATTGTTTCCAAAGTAAGCAACACTTCCCTGATTTCCATATGCCACAGTGTTTGTCACATCTGATGACTGGACAAGTTTGCCATTCTTGACCGACCAGTTTCCGTCTGTTGCTTTCTCCCAGTATTTCGAGAAGTTTTCTGCTTTTGTAAATGTATCCTTTCCTAAAATCTTTCCGGTGTCGTTTGACACAACCTTTGCATTGTCAAATTTTGCAGCCGTATTCCATGTACCTACACCGACTTTTCCTGCAAACGGCTTTGATGCCACCGCTGCCCCTGACATATCCGATTTAAGAAGTGTAGTTCCTGCATTCTTGGCAAATATTTTCTGAACATAATAATTTACCGAGCTTGTGACTGTGTTATTGTTAAACCAAATAAGGTCAGGTGACCAGTGAAGTGCCGTCAAGTTTCCAAATAATGGTGCATATGCAGCCATCTTAACTATGTCTCCGTTTCTTTCTAGTCCCGTCATATATGCTGCTTCGGAAAGTGCCGCTTTCCAGGTATTTGACTGTGCCGCATATTCTCCAAGGAACACATTCATTCCGCCGCCGTAAGTTGAAGTTGTCATGTTGTCAGTAGTTCTGCTATAATTCTTTTCATCATAATAATCCGTGTGTGTTAAGAACCAGCTTGGCTCATTATAATAATGATGGTCGATAGCCCCCGCAAAATCATTTATTGTCTTGTCAGGATGTGCCTTAAGCCATTTTGCAGCTTCATTATATGCTTCCATATAAACATCTTTTCCACTGTCTCCGTCATCGACACCTGCTGTAAACATAAGCTCTATATCACCATAAAGTGCAGGATTTGTTTTCTTTGCATCGTTAAACGCATCTACAAACGCTTCATAATGCTTAAAGAAATCATCACCCCACTGCTCGTTGCCAATACCTACATATTTAAGTTTAAATGGTTTTTCATGTCCCATCGCAATTCTTATTTTACCCCACTTTGTAGTCTTATCACCACGACAGAACTCAACAAGATCAAGGGCATCCTGGATATACTGCTTAAACTCAGCAGAGTCTAATGACGGACCGCTTCCATCCGACTGTCCCATACAACATTTACCACAGTTAATAACCGGAACTCCGACTGCATCTATATCCTCAGCAAGCTGGAAATACTCATAAAATCCAAGACCGTATGTCATAAATGAAGGATATTTATCATTTGCTGCCCTCTCATCCGTCCATATATTTTGCCCCTGTTTTCTTGCTGCAACATCGCCATATGTTCCGTTAAATTCAAACGGCTGCCCGCTTGAGTCTGCACCTATTGAATCTTTCCAGTTATATCTTGTCTCGATGGTCGCACCCTCAACAACACATCCTCCCGGAAATCTCAAAAATCCCGGATGAAGTTCCTCTAATTTTTCTGCAAGGTCTTTTCTAAGACCGTTCTTTCTGCCCTTATATGTATCCTGTGGGAAAAGTGAAACCATGTCTATTGCAATTTTCCCCTTAGGAATCGTAACCTGTAATTTTACATTTTTATTTGAAGTAACTGACGATGTAAGTTTAAGCTCATACTTTTTCCATTCTGCCGTGACATTTTCGATAGTTCCACTTCCTACAACATCACTTCCATTCATAAGTTTGACATTTAATGGACCGGTATAGCTGTCCATTCCTTTTGCATATACGGAAAAATCATATCCGGTATTCTCTTTTATCGACATTCCATCAAGGAAGCCCTCATTCGCAATACCCGCATCACTGTCTGATTTGTTCTCAATAACCATATAATTGGGGTTATTTGCATTAAGACAGCCTGTCTTGTCATCCTTTACAACCTTTGCCGTAACTGTTCCGACATCGCTCCATGCGTGCTTTTCATTATCCGATGCAAGATTTGTAAATTCAAATGAACGGTTCTGCACCATCTCGGCATAAAGTCCGCCGTCTGCCGCAAAATTTATGTCCTCGATAAATATTCCATATAAAATATCACTAATATCATGTACTTTATCAGACGCATTGATATTTAATAAATAATTGCTCTGTTCACTGTTGTACCCGCTGACTTTTCCAGCATCTCCGTAAACGGTCGGAGCCGGTGCAGCGGTAGCCTGTACTGTCAGGTCAGGTGCCACATCCGTCGTATCTTCTGGATTTGTGACTTTAACCGTACATCTTACAGTCTTTTTTGTCACTTTATTTGAACTTTTCGGAATATAACTTACCTTAACCTCTATCTTTGTACTGCCTGCCTTTACAGCCTTGATAACACCCTTTGCCGTAACAGAAGCCACCTTTTTATTTTTGCTTGTAAAAGTCACTTTTTTTAATTTTTTTACATTTTTTACCGTGACTTTTAATGTTTTCTTTTTTCCTTTTACAAGTTTGATACTTGTCGTGTTCAGCCTGATAACAGGTGAATTATTTTTCTTTGCGGCAACACTCTTTACATACATTCCCGGAATTGATGCTAAAACAAGTGCACCACTCATACACAATGCTAAAATCTTTTTTCTGCTAAGTCTCATACTCATCCTCTTTTCTAAATTTGAACTTTTCAGTTAAAAATTAAATTATAGTTTTATTAAATGCAATGCATAGATATTGCTTTTTTCAAAAACTTTATTAGCTTACGAGAGGAAGTTTTCTGCGGAAATCCCTACAATATCATGCATTGCTATTTAATCTTACATTTATGATTATATAAATCTTTTGACTTTTAGTCCATGATATTAGCTGTCAAGTATTTGATTTTTTTAGCTTTTTATATTATACTATTATTGTAATTAACCAAACAAAACAACAAATGCCACTTGATTTAAAATCCAAAAGATATAAACTCAAAATACGACAACAATATTTACTAATCAACTACCGTTGTAAAATTCAGGAGGAAATAATAAATGATTAAAATCAGACTTATTGGATACCATTTTCACAACTGCCCTGATTTTTATGTAAACCGTCCAAATGGTTCCGGAGATTATCTGCTTTTATATCTGCGTTCTCCAACCGAAATCATGACAGACAATAAATGCATACGCGTTCCAAAAAACACTTTTATTTTATACCAAAAAAATAAACCACAGATTTACAGACATATTCAATCCGGTTCCGCTGATGACTACTTTATAAACGACTGGATTCATTTTGATTTTGATGAATATGATAACTTTTTTGAGAAGCTTGAAATTCCTTTTAACACTCCTATAACACTCTCGACACCGAAAGTTATAACTGACATGATAGCAGACCTTTTCATCGAATACTTCAATGAAGGCGACCAGCACGAACATATAATGAGCAGCAAAGCTGAAGCTCTTTTTCATAAATTCAGCGATCTTTACCATACAACGCTCAACTCAGGTTCCACATATGACAAATATTTTGATGAATTTTCAAAACTCAGACAACATCTCTACAACCATGAATATGTACCATCAGGTGCAAAAGAAATAGCAGACGGACTCGGACTAAGCACATCGTATTTCCAGCACACATATAAAAAGATATTCGGAGTATCTGTTCATCAGGATATAATAAAAGCCAGAATAGAACACGCCGCAAGACTTTTACAGGGCAGCAACGACTCAATCTCCGAGATAGCTGCCATATGCGGATACGAGAACCTCGAACATTTTTCAAGACAATTTAAGAAAATAAAAGGAATGTCACCTCAACAATTCAGAAAATAATTTGTAACAGTTCAGCCATAAAAAGGTAATTGGCAATACAATGAGCTTGTTCATTGTATTGCCAATTATCTTTTTATGGTAGAATAGCCTTTCATTTCTGAAATGAAATAAACATAAGCTGCATAGCAGCGACTGACAGCTCGCTGGCAGGTTTATGAATTTAAGAAATGCAAGGCTGAACTGTTACAATAATTTTCCTATACATAAAAAAAGATAACATAGAAATCAACTGCTTTTTGATTTCTATGTTATCCTATTTTTTACATTATTTTCCACACTGACATGATTTTGCGATAACACTGCGTACATTAAGGTCTGACGGATAACCGCAGGCAACAAGCCCTGCCTTTATCACCTGATGCCACTTCTTTGCTGAAAGTTCCACAACAGTGTCATCATCAAATTCAATTGTGCAGGCATTTTCAACTTCACACCCTGAACCACAGGCTATCTTATACATATTCTTTCTACTGATAGCTCCGATTTCTTCGAGTTTGTTCACCATCCTATATACAGTGGCAGTGCCTATCTTGCCGTCCTGTTTTGCTGCCTTATAATATATCTCCTTGCAGCATGAGCAGTCCTCCTCAAGTATAATATCTAGTAACATAAGACGCTGCTTCGTTATACGACAACCATCATCTTTAAGACGCTGTATCACCATATCTTTCTGCATTTTTGTACGCTGATAATTCTGTGATTCCTGTATCTTTCGTTTCTGTTCCATAACTGCCATCGCCATAGTCTGATTCCCCACCTCTCATCTCTCTGTCATGTATGAATATAAGCATTGCTGTTCACACCTGCTGTGCTACTAACAATGACTTCAATCCATACTCATAACATAGTTCACTGTCTATTTGTCACTGTCCACACCAACGATGCGGACAGCAATATTTATTTTTCTTTAAAAAAACCTATTATTATCTTTATTGCAAGTACAAACATAATTGCAAGAACGATCAAGATAACCACATCAACTGGTTTAACTTCTAAATTTGTATGCATTATAAAACTCCGTCTGCTTAAAATCACTTCATGTAAATCTTAAGCCTCTCCTGCCGCTGTCTTATATGATGTTTTTTTATTTGGATCAGGACGGAAAAGGAAGTAAAGTATTACTGCTGCTACTATAAATGCTGCTACTGTTGCAGGTCCAAATGCAACCTCTCCTAAAACAAGTCCGCCGATCTGATATACCATAAGTGCTACGCAGTATGCTAATACATTCTGGAATATAAGTGCAAATACTACGAATTTTTTTGATTTCATCTCTCTTGCCATTGTTGAGATAGCTGCAAGACAAGGTGAATCGAACAGGTTGAACATAAGGAATGACACTGCTGCAATTCCTGTTGGGAAGAACTGTGCAAACTGGTCATGCATTGATGCTGCATATTCTTCTACTTCGCCAAGTCCGCTGAGTACACCCATTGTTGATACGATACCCTCTTTTGCAACAAATCCTGAAAGAGAAGATGCAACTGCCTGCCATGTTCCAAATCCGAGTGGTTTGAAAATCCAGGCGATAGCTCCACCGATTGAAGCAAGGAAACATGACTCTTTATCTACCATACCAAATATTCCGTTCTGGATACCGAATGTTCCGAGGAACCACATAACTGCACAACAAAGGAAGAGAATTGTTCCTGCTTTCTTAAGGAATGCCCATACTCTCTCCCATACATGAAGAAGAACACCTTTAAGTGATGGGATATGGTACTGTGGAAGTTCCATAACGAACGGTGCCGGATCACCAGCAAAAAGTGATGTTTTCTTTAAAATAATACAAGAAACGATAACTACGATTATACCAACGAAGTACATAAGTGGTGCAAGCCACCAGCATCCGTTTAATAAATATCCTGCGATAAGTGCAATAACAGGAAGTTTTGCACCACAAGGAATAAATGTTGTTGTCATGATTGTCATACGACGGTCTTTGTCATTCTCGATAGTACGTGTTGCCATGATTCCCGGGACACCACATCCTGAACCGATAAGGAACGGAATGAAACTCTTTCCTGAAAGACCAAACTTACGGAAAATTCTATCCATGATAAATGCGATTCTTGCCATGTATCCACAATCCTCAAGAAGTGAAAGGAAGAAGAATACGATAGCCATCTGCGGTGCAAATCCGATAGGAGCACCAAGACCTCCTATAATACCTTCAACTACAAGTGATACAAGCCAGTCTGCTGCACCGACATTTTCCAAAAAGCCCTGTACTGCCGGCTGTATCCATGCACCTACAAGAGTGTCATTAGTCCAGTCTGTAACGGTTCCACCAAGTGAGGATACTGCTATGTAATAAACTACAAACATAATAGCTGCGAAAATAGGAAGTGCAAGAATTCTGTTTGTAACAATCTTATCAATCTTATCTGATGTTGTAAGTTTTCCTGCTGATTTCTTCTTAATGCAGTCTTTGATGATAGATGTGATAAATGTATATCTCTCGTTTGTGATGATACTCTCTGTATCATCATCAAGCTCATCCTCAACTGCCTTGTTTATCTCAGAGATTTCCTTAAGAACACCTGATGAAAGATTTAATTTCTCCGCAACTTTCTCATCATTCTCAAAAAGTTTGATGGCAAACCAGCGTTTCTGTGACTCATCCACCGACTGAAGTGCAATGCTCTCGATGTCCTCAAGTGCACGCTCAACTTTTGCGTCAAATGAATGTTTCGGAGCTGCTTTCTTTGTACCTGCAAGTTTAACAGCCTCATTTGCCGCCTCAACGATTCCCTCGCCCTTAAGAGCTGAAATCTCAACTGCCTTGCAGCCTGTTTCCTCAGCAAGTTTCTTAATATTTATCTGGTCACCGTTCTTACGGACAACATCCATCATGTTTACAGCTATTAAAACCGGAATCCCAAGCTCTGTAAGCTGTGTTGTGAGGTAAAGGTTTCTTTCAAGGTTTGTTCCATCGATGATGTTTAAGATAACTTCCGGCTTCTCATCGATAAGATAATTTCTTGAAACGACCTCCTCAAGTGTATATGGGGATAATGAATAAATACCCGGAAGATCGACTACTGTCACATCTTTATTACCCTTTAATCTTCCCTCTTTCTTTTCCACTGTAACACCAGGCCAGTTACCAACATACTGGTTTGAACCTGTCAGTGCATTAAACAATGTTGTTTTACCGCAGTTAGGATTACCTGCTAATGCAATTTTAATTGACATTTTTTCTCTCCAATCCGCACATATGTGCAATAATTATTTGCAACTACATTTAGTTCTAAAACCCTACGCTAAATTTGTCTTTGCTTGCTAAGATTAGTATTTACTAACCCATAGTCAAAAAAAATTTGAGTTTAAAAAAACTACTCAACTTCAATCATTTCTGCATCTGCTTTTCTGAGTGAAAGCTCATAACCTCTTACTGAGACTTCGATAGGATCACCAAGTGGTGCAACTTTTCTCACAAGTACATCAGTACCTTTTGTGATTCCCATATCCATGATGCGTCTCTTTACTGCTCCTACTCCTGTAAGTTTCTTAACTTTTACAGTTTCGCCACATGCAACTTCTTTTAATGTCTTCATCAATTTCCCCTTTCTAGACCATGATCTTATTTGCCATATCTTTACCGATGGCAACTCTTGCATCTTTGACATTCACTATCATATTTCCACCTATCTGTGAAATAACAGTAACTGTTCCACCTACAACAAAGCCCAGATTTTCTAAAAATCTGCGTGTTTCTTCTTTGCCGCCTATCTTCTTAATTACGCTTGGCTGTCCTTCCGGTATCATTGATAATGGCATCATATCATCCTCTTTCTTAATCTCTTTTGTCTGTGTTTTTCATTTATCCATGCGTTAGTATAATCTAATCGAGAATAGTTGTCAATAACTTTATTGAGAAAAAATTATCAATAATGCGGTTTTGTGAATAAATTTTTCTCCGGAAATATCACGCAGGGATTGATATAACTTTCGGCTCAGGAACGGCTCACGCCTCGGAGAATATCAGTAGCATTACATAAGTGTGCAAAAAACGCATACTAATTACTGAATGATTTTCAACGCCCTTCACAGAAAAGTTTATATCAATCCCTGCTGTTTACATATGTCTTTTATCTTTATACAGTGCAAAAGTTCTATAGTGCAATAAAAATTAAATCTTTGAAAGATTACAATTATTTACTGTTCTAGTATCCTGCCGTCACATGAAATCGTGACAACCTGCCACGGTATCATCTTTCCACTGTTTTTCAATGCATTAACGACAGCATTTTGCAAACCGCCGCAGCATGGCACTTCCATACGGACAATCTTGACACTCTTTATGTCGTTATTTTTGATTATCTCAGTAAGTTTTTCACTGTAATCAATATCATCAAGTTTAGGGCAACCTACTAATGTAATGTGGTTTTTGATAAAATCCTCATGGAAATTTGCATATGCATATGCAGTACAATCTGCTGCCACCAAAAGATTTGCACCGTCAAAATAAGGAGCTGTCGGCGGTACAAGTTTAATCTGCACCGGCCACTGATTTAGCCTGCTCACAGGTTTAAATCCATTATTAGAAGCTGCCTGACTGTTATCGTTTGAAGAACATGGCGTTTTCTCATCTTCCCTATGCTGTAAACTTCTCGCCATACTTCCCGGACACACATGAACAGGACTACCGTTCTTTTTCGTATTCTCAGCTATCTTCTTAGCTGCAATCCTAGCTTTAACAGCCGCCTCATCATAATCGTTTGCTTCACGCTCAATTATCTTAATAGCATCCATAGGACAGGCAGGAAGACAATCCCCCAGACCATCACAGTAATCATCCTTAATAAGTCTTGCTTTACCATCAACCATTGCGATTGCATCCTCATGGCACGCATTGGCACACGCACCACAACCATTACACTTTTCCTCGTCTATATGAACTATCTTGCGTATCATATTAATCCTCATTTCTGCACACATTTTTTTGCATATCAAGTTTGTGTCAAGTGTGCGCAGACACAAATCTTGTGTGTGAAAAATCGGATTTTCCACGCTAAAATCCTGCATATATGGATTTTTCACACTTTTTTCCTTTCTTAAAATACAACAACTAAAAGCATCTTAAATCTCTCTTTACCCTTTACCGCATGAGGGTGTTTTGCCGGCATAACGATTGACTGTCCCTCAGTAAGTTCATAGTCAACACCGTCAACCGTAATAAGACCGACACCGTCAAGACAGATAACAAAAGCATCTCCGCCTGACTCATGTGTGCTTATCTCCTCGCCTTTTTCAAATGCGAACAATGTCTCGCTTACTGCATCATTCTGAACAAGTGTCTTGCTTACAACCTGTCCGTCTGCATAAGAAATCTCATCCTTAAGTGTAAGTACCTTTGATTTTTTAATGTTTTTCATAAGCTCTGCCATATTTTTATTCCTCCACTTTATTATTAAAAATATTTGCTTTTTTTAAGACACCTTTTATATGTTAAGATAAGTCAGACAGATATTTGCAATCCACTCATAACACCTCAGGTGTCAACAGTAACATATAATCTACAGATATTCTTCAAGTTTGTCCTGAGACACGATGATTATCTTTCTGCCATCAAGCTTTATTATACCCTCTTTCTCCATATTGCCAAGTTCTCTTGAAAGAGAAGGTCTTGTCACATTAAGATAATCGGAAAGTTCTTCTCTCGATGGATTTTTTGTTATCTGTCCTGATGCTGTCTGATTTTCAATAAGATAAAGAGCAATCTTTTCTCTTATACTGCCACAACCAAGTAATCTTACCTTTCCGCTAAGATTATACGCCTTCATCGCAAATATACTCATAAGATTTTTTCTTATCTTTGCCGACACACCAGCCTTTATATTATGCGATATATTTTCAAAAAAATCACATGAAACACTTAACACTACAGACTCCTCTACCGCCTGTGCCGACATATCATATTTGCCCTTTCCCATAAACATATAAACTTCCGCAAACATATCTCCGGGATTTTCAATCGTGGTTATCAAAATCTTTTTTCCGGAAAATGTCATCTTTGAAACTTCCACATAGCCTTCTACCAGCACATATAGTTTGTCCGGTGTGTCATCCTCCTCAAAGATAAAACTTCCTTTTTCATATCTTTTTATATCAGTATCTTTTTCTTCTATTAAAGATAATATTTCATCCTGCGTAAATTCCCTGCAAAGACCTGAATGTTCCAATGCCTGTACGATGTTGTCATTTTCTTCTTTACTCATATATCATATGCCTTTCTTAGTCCATGTTAAGAAATTTTTTCAAATCTCCCTCCGGTGTACCTGTAGGTGAAATCCCAAAATTCTCTACAAGAAAATCAAGTATATTCGGTGACACAAATGCCGGAAGTGTCGGCCCTAAATGTATATTATTTATTCCGAGATGTAGAAGTGTAAGCAATATACATACCGCTTTCTGCTCATACCATGAAAGCACGATGGATAACGGAAGTTCATTTACCGAACAGTCAAATGCTCCGGCAAGTGCCACGGCAACTTTTATCGCACTGAACGCATCATTACACTGCCCCATATCCATGATTCTTGGAAGCCCTGCGACCTCTCCAAGTTCAAGGTCATTAAATCTGTATTTTCCACACGCCAATGTAAGTATAACAGAATTTTTTGGAGTCTGCTTAACAAATTCAGTGTAATAATTTCTTCCGGGTCTTGCACCGTCACATCCTCCGACAAGGAAGAAATGCTTTATATCACCATTCTTAACGGCTTCAACAACCTTATCGGCAACCGACAGCACAGTTCCATGTGCAAATCCAGTCACAACCTCATGCCCGCCGTTTATTCCCGTAAAATGCTTATCCTCATCATAACCGCCAAGCTCAAGTGCCTTTTCAATAACAGGAGTAAAATCTTTATCCTCACCAATATGAACCATCTCAGGATATGAAACCACTTCTGTTGTAAACACCCTGTCAGCATAACTTTCTTTTACCGGCATAAGACAGTTTGTCGTAAATAACACAGGTGCAGGAATATTATCAAATTCTTTTTGCTGATTCTGCCATGCCGTTCCAAAATTTCCCTTAAGATGTGTGTACTTCTTAAGTTCCGGATATGCATGAGCTGGAAGCATCTCACCATGCGTATAGATATTTATCCCCTTATCTTTTGTCTGCTCCAAAAGCTGTTTAAGGTCGTAAAGGTCATGCCCCGTAATAACGATGAACGGTCCTTTTTCAACAGTGAGCGGCACTTTTACCGGTGTCGGTGTTCCATATGTCTCAGTATTTGCCTTATCGAGAAGTTCCATACATCTAAGATTTACCTCTCCCACCTCCATTGTAATAGGAAGAAGAGCCTCCTTACCCATATCATAACCGAGCACACACAATGCTTTTATAAAAAAGTTATTAACTGTGTCATCCCTGTAACCAAGCACATTTGCATGATACGCATATGCCGCCATTCCCCTTATTCCAAAAAGAATAAGCGATTTAAGTGAACGAATATCTTCATCGGCATCCCATATCTTTTTAACATCGTAGTCATCGGTATTGCCGCACTTTGCCGTACAAATGCTGCAATTCGGAACAACTTCGTATTTCTTTTTTCTTACTTTTTCAGTAATCTCTTTAATCGTCTCGTCATTAAAATTAACATTTGTTATAGTCGTAAATAATCCTTCTATCAAAACATCAGTAACACTCTCATCATGCGGATTATTTTCACAGGCTCTTGCAAGACCTATCAATGCACCCGTAAGTTCATCCTGAAGATTGGCAGTATCCGCCGTCTTTCCACATACACCCGCACTTCCAGTACAGCCTGAACACCCAGCCGTCTGTTCACACTGAAAACAAAACATTTTATTATCCATAATTTATCCTTTCTTAGGTAGATTTCTAATTGTCTCCCTCTGACATTCACTATAATACATTAAAGCCACAAAAAAATCCGTAACATTTGTTACAGATTTTAATATTTTTTTCACATATCCATATCCCACACATTTATTATCTCCTGCGGAATATATTTTTCAGTCATCAAAAGTTTTTCAAATCTTTCCCATATTTCTTTTCCAAAAAAATCTGAAAATATGTGACCTATATTTCTATTCTGCTTTTCCTTTGTAACAGGAAGTTTATCAAATCCAATCTTTTCAGCTTTCTCATACATCCTGACATACGCTTCCTTAAACGGTTCTAACTGTGTTTCTTCCTTAAATATATGCTCTTTTCTTTTTTCCTTAAAAACCTCCGCCAAATTTTCATAAATACCTATCCCCTCATAATCCATATCACCAAAATAGAAAAATCTGTTTTTACTGTCCGCAAGATATTTTTCAGCAGTAAATTCAAAATCACGGAATGATGAAACCACCTTTTTTCCTGATCCAAATATCACCGTTCCAAACTTTTTCCCTAATATTTCGTTATTTCCCGTTTCCTGCATATATTTTCTGATCGTATAAAATGTATCTTTATTTTCAATGATAAGTACATTCTGCGGAACAGTCCTGTCAAAAATATAACTCACAAACGGTTCAGGTGTCTCATACACATTTATATCCGACAATTTAATGCCAAGATTTTTAAGTATTCTCTTTCCTTGTCCTCTGCCCTCGTTCTTATTTTTTCCTCTGTTTCCATTTCCACCTTTTATAAATTTTTCATCTCCCCATATTTCAAAGCTGCGTTCATTTACCGACTCAGACCTTATAAGTTTGTCACTGTCATTTTTAAGAAACTCACTTAATTTAAGAATAGCATCCCTGTCCTTTCTATACTGTTCAATACGCTTCTTATAATATTCCATACTAAGTTTTGGTGAAAGTTTAAAATTTAATTCATCGTCAAATTCATTGCTTTCCTTTTCTTCTTCAATCTGCCAATAAACATTATAAAGCGGCGGATTCTTGCCATTTAAACCGCTGTTTTTTATAGGAACAAACTCACCCGTTTTTGATTTTTCAGCTATGTAATCACATAAAATCTTATATGAATCAACCCCTGCCGTAAATTTCTCAAGTATTGATTTTTCTTTGCTTTTTAATATAATATTTTCTATTTTTTCTAAACTTATTTTGTGCTTCATACCTGTGTTTCCTTTCTCTATATCACAAGCACCAAATGATATTTTAATTCATTTGGTGCTTTCTGTAATTTCAAAAATATATTTCACTCTACTTAGTCTTTTCTAAAACTTCCTTAAGTGTTTTCGCTGAGTCCTTGAGTTTTTCCACCTCATCACTGCTCATGCTTATCGGAACTAAAGTTTCAACACCGTCTTTTCCAACTATCGCAGGCATACTTAAAACAACATCATCAATTCCATAAATGCCATGTATCATACTTGAAACAGGAAGTATTGATTTTTCGTCCCTCACTATCGCTTCACATATTCTCTTTACTGCCATTCCTATGCCATAATAAGTAGCTTTTTTCTTTTCGATTATCTCATAAGCACTGTTTTTAACCTGTTCCGCTATGGCACGCATATTTTTATCGTGATTTATATGCCCTCTCATCTCGCAGAAATCATCAACTGCAATTCCAGATACATTCGCACTGCTCCATACCGCAATCTCACTGTCTCCATGCTCACCAACAATAAATGCATGAACGCTTCTGCTGTCAACCGAGAGATGCTCTCCGAGACGATATTTAAGTCTTGCACTGTCAAGCACTGTTCCTGAACCGATGACTCTGTTCTCCGGAAAACCACTTGCCTTAAGTGCCACATTTGTAAGAACATCAACCGGATTTGATACAACGAGCAGAATACCCTGACAATCCTGTTTCTTTATCTCACCAATTATAGATTTCATAATGGCACTGTTCTTCTTTACAAGGTCAAGTCTTGTCTCCCCCGGCTTCTGTGCCGCACCTGCCGTTATCACAATAATCGCCGCATCTGCAATATCGCTGTAATCACCTGCATATATATTCATTGGTTTTGCAAACGGAAGTCCGTGCTTTATATCAAGAGCTTCTCCCTCTGCCCTAGCCTTATCTGCATCTATAAGAACCATCTCCGAAAAAAGACTGCTCTGCATCAATGTATATGCAGATGTTGAACCTACAAAACCACATCCTACTACTGCCACTTTTCTGATATTAACTTCTTTTGCCATGATAATCCTCCATTTCTACACTATGCACTCTCGGCATCTTCTGAACAAAGAATTCCGAGAGTACATCACTGTCTGCCGGTGTACTATGTTGTTTTTTATTCTCATAAATTCGTGCAAATTTTTTACACAATTTTATGATAGTATGTTCATTTTGCTTAAACTAAATACATCATAGCCTTTCATCCCCTGCACAATAGTAATACCACATTTTTCCTTTAATTTCCGTAACAAATGTTACTAATGAGAAAAAACAACCATTTGACTCGCAAAATATACCATTTTTATAAGGTAACTGACAAAAATATTTCCATCTTTATATCATTTAATTCTTTTTTTACATATGTCTTCCAATACACATCTCTCACAATGAGGTGTTGTCCTCGCCGTACAGACTTCTCTTCCGTGCCATACAAGTCTGTGGCAGAAATCACTTCCCTCTTCTCCCGGTATTATCTTCCACAATTCCATCTCAACTTTTTTAGGATCTTTTATTCCATCAACAAGCCCCATCCTGTTTACAAGGCGTATGCAATGAGTATCTGTCACTATCGCTGGCTTTTTAAACACATCACCCATTATAAGATTTGCACTTTTTCTTCCCACTCCCGGAAGTTTTAGCAACTCATTAAAATCATCAGGAACTTTGCAATCATAATCATCACGAAGCATTTTCATACAGGCACTAATGTCCCTCGCCTTGCTTTTTCCAAGACCACATGGTCTTACTATGTCCTCTATATCAGAAACCTCAGCATCAGCAAGTGCTTCTACACTAGGATATTTTTCAAAAAGTCCTTTAACCACCACATTTACCCTTGCATCAGTACACTGTGCCGCAAGCCTCACACTTACAAGTAGTTTCCACGCTTCATTGTAATCAAGTGTGCAGTCTGCATCAGGGTATTCTTTCTTTAATCTTTCTATTATCTCTAAAGCACGCTGTTTTTTTGTCATTTATGTTTCCTCCTATGTTTTTAGTTAAAAAAATCAAACTCATCCACTGCAAAGGCAATGTCAATCTGGAATGGCTCGCGCTATCTGCGGTTTAAATCTTGTATTACTTTGTCTGTATCCATGGCTACTTTATTTCCTTTCCGTATTTTTTACATAAATCGTGCTTCGTGCCGCACCTTCTTTTCTCAAATAACCGTCATTAACCATATTCCTTAAAACAGCTCTGGCTCTACGCGGTTTTACTTCCAAAACTTCTACTGTCTCAGCAGTAGTAATAGAGCCATTTTCCAATACATATTTGTAAATTTGTTGTTCCTGTTCATTATCCGGCACTTTTTCTGTTATATCTGGCACTCTAATAGAACTATCCGGCATTTTTTTTACAGAATCTGGCACTTCATCGGCACTATCCGGCACTTTTTCCGCTTTATCCGGCACTTTATTGGTATTATCGAGGTCATTTGGAGCAATCTGCCCCCGATAGATATTGATACGCAGATCAACTTCGCCGCCAATAAACTCTGGTTCCCTCAGTCCGGCTGTTTTTACTTTATCAATTTTTCTCAGGCAAATCCTCTTTGAACTCCACATTCTTCGATTCTCCTGCAAGAATTTCTTCTATAGCCATCATAACACCTCACTCTCAATTTACTACATATACATAGTCTTTTAATATTTTTTCTCATATTCCTGTTTATATCCATGCTTACTTTTTCATCTTTAGACAGCTTTTAAATTGTTGTTAAACTAAATCCAACCGCAAATCTTTTTTTATCATAGCATAAAAGTATGAGCAACACAATTTAACACTAAATATGTAACAGTTCAACCATAAAAAGATAATTGGCAATACAATGAGCTTGTTCATTGTATTGTTAAGTAGCTTTTTATGTAAGAAATGCAGGGCTGAACTGTTACCTAAATATCTTCAGAAATCTCACGACTTCTTGTAATAGGTAATAACACATGATAGTATATAGATAAATTTGAATTTTTCAAAGGACAATTATTATGGTTAGAAAATTACAAAAAGCAGATATAAACAGAGTTGCTGACATATGGTTAGATACAAATTTAAAAAGTCATTCCTTTATTCCTGCCAAGTACTGGAAAGATAATTTTAAATTGGTAAAAGGAATGCTGTCACAGGCAGAAGTTTATATATATGAGAATAATCAAAAAATACAGGGTTTTATAGGACTAAATGACGAATACATTGAGGGCATTTTTGTTCCTGATGAAATGCAATCGCAAGGCATAGGTAAAATTCTGATAAATTAGAACTTTAATGTTTCTAAATTACTGATTAAATTTAGTGCATTTGCACGGAAATGAGGTTTTTATTATGACAAAAGATATGACAGAAGGAAATATATGGAAACATCTTTTCAGCTTTGCGATACCGCTGCTTCTTGGAAACCTTTTCCAGCAGACTTACAATATGATTGATACCGCTATCGTTGGGCAGTATCTCGGCGAGGAAAAACTCGCGAGTGTCGGTGCTTCATCGAGTGTGCAGTTTCTTGTGCTCGGTTTTTGCATGGGAATATGCTGCGGTTTTGCTATTCCCATCTCACAGCACTTCGGAGCTAAAAACACACTGAAAATGAAAGAAGCCATCTTTCATGCAGGTTTTCTCTCAATACTTTTTGCCGCTGTTATAACAACAGCCTGTGCCATTCTCTGCCCAAACATATTACATATACTCTCAACTCCTGAAAATATTTTTGATGACGCATATTCATACCTTTTTATTATATTTTTAGGAATACCTTTTACAATTTTATACAACTTTTTGTCAGGACTGCTTAGAGCCGTCGGTGACAGCAAAACACCGTTTTTATTTCTCGTCTTTTCAAGTATTTTAAATATAATACTAGACCTGACATTTATTATTGTTTTCAAACTCGGTGTATCGGGTGCAGCACTCGCAACCATTATGTCACAGGGTGTCAGCGGACTTTTATGTCTGATATATATAATTAAAAAATTTCCTATATTATGTATCTCAAAAGAGCACTGCCGTATAAAATCCGATATGACAAAACAGATGATAGCCATGGGTGTTCCAATGGGACTTCAATACTCTATCACCGCCATAGGAAGTATGGTAATGCAGTCTGCAAACAACGGACTTGGAAGCACATATATCTCAGGTTTCACGGCAGGTATGCGTATCAAGCAGTTCCTTATGTGTCCTTTCGATGCCATTGCCACTGCCGCATCAACTTTTTGCAGCCAGAACTTCGGTGCCGGCAATCTGAAACGAATTAAGGAGGGACTTAAAAAAGGTGTAACGATAGGTGTCAGCTACGGACTTATATCCGGACTTATACTTATCTTCTTTGGAAGAACTTTATCACTTTTATTTATAAAATCAAGTGCCTCAGCTGTGCTCGATGCATCCGGCAAATATCTTGCCTGTCTCGGGTATTTCTTCTGGGCACTCGGAATACTCAATGTATGCCGAATGAGTGTGCAGGGGCTTGGTTACGCAGGACGCGCCGTATTTTCCGGTGCAGTTGAAATGATAGCAAGAATATTTGTAAGTGTATTACTTGTCCCTGTTTTTAAGTTTAATGCAATATGTTTTGCCGACCAGACAGCATGGATATGCGCCTGTCTTTATATCGTACCTACCTGTCTCCTATGCCTTAAGAAGATAGAAAGAAACTTAAATAAACAAAACACTCCATACTAAGTCCTGGTAACAGTTCAGCCCTTCATTTATTACATTCGTCAACCTTTTACTTTAAAAGGTTGACATTTCTTTTTTATCCATATATAATAACAACCGGATACCACTCCTCGTACTCCTTTTCGAGTAGTATCCTATTTGTTGCCGTTCGTACTATATATACGGACAGTGACTCCTAACCCACAAATGAGCAAACTCTCTACAGTTTGCTCTACTTTATTTTATTGTGTAAAACATATCTTAACACACTAATCAATATCTGCTGTCTGTTTCTGAGCATAAACGGATAGCTTTTATAAAAGACTGATATTCTTTTACAGATAATCTATATCTTTTAAAAACAAAATATAGATTGTCACCATCACTATACAAATGACTGCTCGGAAAAGAGGATAAACATGGACTTAAAAAAACTTGCTGATGACATTATAAACGGAAAAAGACTTAAAAGAGAGGATGATCTTTCCTTTTTTATCAACTGTGACCTTGATGCTCTTTTAGAGGGTGCTGACAAGATTCGAGAATATTTCTGCGGAGATAAAGTTGACCTTTGCACGATCATCAACGGACGAAGCGGCAGATGCGGTGAGGATTGCAAATATTGTGCTCAGTCCGCTCACAATCACACAAACTGTGAAGTATATGATTTTCTTCCTAAAGAAAAAATTCTTGCTGAAGCACTCGCAAATGAAAAAGAGGGTGTCGACCGTTTTGCAATAGTTACAGCCGGAAGAAGTCTTTCAGGTGAAGATTTTGAGAAGGCAATAGATGCCTATGAAACAATGCACAGAGAATGTAAACTTGACCTGTGTGCCTCTCTTGGCTTTCTCACCAAAGAACAATTTCACCGTCTGCATGAGGCAGGTGTTACAAGCTACCATGACAATATAGAAACTTCAAGAAGAAATTTCCCTAATATATGCACAACGCATACATACGATGAAAAAATCGCAACCATCAAGATGGCTCAGGAAGAGGGCTTCTGTGTCTGTTCCGGCGGTATAATCGGAATGGGTGAGACATGGGAGGACAGACTCGACATGGCAGTTTCACTTGCTGAACTCGGTATTATGTCAATTCCTATCAATACACTTATGCCAATCCCCGGAACTCCTCTTGAAAACCTCAAACAGCTCTCCGAGGAAGATATTTTAAGAACCATCGCATTCTTCAGATATATAAATCCTGAAGCAAATGTCCGTCTCGCCGCCGGCCGTGCCCTTGTAACAAATGACGGTGAAGCCGCATTTTCAGGCGGTGCAAGTGCAACCATAACAGGAAATATGCTCACAACATCAGGTTCTACGATCGAGAGTGATAAGAAACTCCTCCGTGGACTTGGCAGAGATGTTACACCGGAATATTTAAAATAACATATTTCCTAAGAACGAGTAGGATGGGATTGACAAATCCCATCCTACTCGTTTTACTCACTCTCTTATATCATTCTGAAACCTCGACAAATGCTCATACGGAAGAATCTGTCGTCCACGGTAAAGTCCACAGCCGTCATTGATAAGACTGTTGTTTACCGCCGAAAACATATTTACATCAAGCTCTGAGAGTTCAAGTTTCTGAAGTTTCATGCCACGCTCATATGCCTCATCAAAACAGATGCACTCACCCTCTGGTATCATGTCTCTTCTCGCTCTGTCATGCTCCTGCTTTTTCTCATAACCAAGGTGATTTGCAAGACCTATCTCCGCATTGTCGTCCATAGTCTTTGTCCTAAGCTGAACTTCCATAAAACATCTTGCGATATTGTCATAAAATGTTATGTGAAGTGACTGATACTCACTACTCTCACCATTTGATATATAATCCCTGTAGTAAGGGCGGACCTCATCATCAAGAAGTTCTGACGAACTCTCCGATACACCTCTTGCAGGCTCGGCAGAAAAACCTCTTTCCTCCAAAAATCCGAGAAGTTCATTTGCTATCTCATAAAGAAGCTTTATCTCCTGCTCATCCCTGTCCTGCCCCTCTTTCAGATGACACTTCGGCAATGAAATAACTATCCTGTATGCTATTATATCCCTAAAACAGCTAAGTTTATTTTTTAAATCCGAAACAGGCGGAAACTTTTTATTTTCCATATAATAATCATAAATATACTCAACGATATACCCGTTAAATTTCTCCTCGGCACGAATAAGTGACTTGATACGACCTTTAAATGTAAATGCAAGATACGGGTATTTCTTTACCATATACATATAAAAATCCCTTATCTTTTGTGACTGTGCCGTCAAAAATTCATTGTGTTCAAGAAGTTCTAAAATCTGTATGAGGAAATTGCAATGCATCATATCCACTTCATTTCGGCTCGTCTTTGCCTCTTTTCTCAAATCTTCAATATATTTCTGTATTATCCTGAAAACCGTATCTCCTGAATACAGATAATCGTTTAGTGTAATCATTTTCTCCTGCTTTCCGCCCGTAATTAAAAGTATATCAATACCATCTTGTCATTGGCAATTCGTTATTTACATCATTCGTAAATACTATCTGATGCAAATCTATTATACCATTCATAAAGGTAGCAGCACAAGCACAAAGATACAGTTCCCACATTCTTGCAAATTTCTCATCAAACATTTCTACTACTTCCGCTCTGTGCTGCTGGAAATTTTCATTCCAGCAAAGAAGTGTTTTATTGTAGTGTCGCCTGAGACTTTCTACATCCACCGTATAGAATCTAAGTTCTCCTGCAATCTGCATTATCTCTCTGAGACTTGGTATAACCCCGCCTGGGAATATATATTTCTTGACCCACGCATCACCGGGATATTCTTTCAATGCACTTATAAAGTGAAGCACAAACACTCCGCCCTGCTTTAAGACACTCTTGACGCATTGCATAAATTCCTCATAATTTCCCCTGCCGACATGCTCTATCATGCCGACACTCACAACTCTGTCAAACTCCATATGCTGTTTCGGCAGATCCCTGTAATCAAGAAGTTTTACTTCAAGCCTGTCCGAAAGATTTTCCTCTTTGATACGCTGTTCAAATTTTGCTTTCTGCTCCCTACTCAATGTAATCCCGACACCTTTTATATTGTATTTCTTTGCAGCTTCGATAAGCAAAAATCCCCAGCCGCAGCCAATATCACACAATGTCATCCCATCAGAGAGATTAAGTTTTTCCAATATACGGTCAACTTTGTTGCACTGAGCCTGATACAATGTGTCATTCTCATTCTTAAAATATCCACATGAATAGCTCATCGTCTCATCAAGCCACATCTTATAAAAATCATTACCTATATCATAATGTGATGAAACTTCTTTTTTCTGATTTGCCTTTGATTTTGATGTAAATATAATGTTTTTAAGTTTTTTCGTATCTGTCGAAAATTTACCCATCTGTCCTAAAAACATATTGAGAGCCGTATATAAATCGCCTTCTATCTCAATATCGCCATTCATGTATGCCTCTCCTAATGTAATAGATGTGCTGGTGAGCATATCCATCATTTTCGGTATTTTATTTATCTTTACGGTAAACGCAGGCTCCCCGTCTCCTATCAGATGCTCTCCGTCCTCTAAAATAATCCTGAAAGGGTTTTCATCAAACTTCTCCATAAATTTAATAAATTCATTTTCTACAAGCTTCATAATATCCTCCATTCCACAGATACTTTTCGTATGCTGTTGATTACTTCAAAAAAATATTAGCACCATGCACTTATAGTTTCAAGACTTTTTACTCATATACGATATACATATTCGTTATATAATATATACTTTTTACATATATCCCATACTCAATTATACTAAATATAAGATATATTTTATTATGTGCTCTCGAAATCTTCTGAATGAATAATTTTGAGAAAGGTTTTGGATATACAATGACATTTTCGCAATGCGTACACGGTGTGCACGACGAGAAAATGGAAGCCGTATATCGAAAATCCATCCGAAATGATTCGTTTTGAGAAGATACCGAGGATACATTTATTAAAAAAGGAGGTTCTTACTATGTCAGAAAATATAAACAAAATTAAAAGAATACCAAAAGAAGAAGCCGTTGAACAGATTTTTGAAAAGATATTATCTTCACCTGTTGCCTGTGAAAAACTAAGCGATACATTTTATGACCATATATCCATGGACAATCTTACGATTGATGAAAATTCAAAGAGATTTACAAATATACTTTTTTCCTCTTATAAAAACGGTGACATAAGTGGTCTTTTGCTTGAATTATGTCAGAGAAGTATGCTCGACCTACTCCGTGAGTCATATCTCATTCCAAAACGATTTCATGGAAAAGCCGGGAAAAATCCGTCACTGCTCACCGATACAGACGGCAAGCTTTTAGATAACAACAAATCGGCTGTTTCACACCATGATTATGCCAAATTTCAGGAAATACTTAACCAACACACACTTGCACCACGTTCAAAACTTTTTCTTGCAGATGGTTATGATATTGAACGCTCTTATACCAATGATTTAGAAATTGAAGAAAAACTTGCCAACGGACGACGCGGCATACTTATACTATATGCACTTCCCGACACTGTTGCATTAGGTCTTAAAGAAGCTGAGGCCTATGCAATCATATGGGACAGCTTTCAGAAAATCCAACAATGTGCTCCAACTGCAATGGTTTATTACGGACAGGAAACCGGTCTTAAAAATGAGCAAAAATATGATGAACTGGGTGTCTTACTCCCAATTCATCAATTTAAAAACCATATGCTCCATCACTTAGAATGTATTAACGGCATCGTCCTTTCCTGCCGTGAAAATATGTTTAAAAATTCATCAGGTACAATACCTGAAAGTTTTATCAGTTAATATTCTTGCAAATATAAGTCCGAGCGGCAATGCGAGTATTATAAGCATTGCTGCCGCAAACCATGATGCAGATGTTACAAGCGACATTATACCCAGATTATAAACGGCACGGTACAGATAAAGTCCCGGTACCATTATAACTATTGATGGTACAGTCAGTGATATTCTCGGATATCCAACTCTATTTTTTAAAGCAGATGCCAAAATTCCGGCACAAAATGCTCCTATAAATGCGGCGGCGGCCGGAGGCATACCTGCCCTATCTACAAGTTCAAGGCGGAGTGTATTGGAAACTGCTCCAATAACTGCCGCTGATGCAGCAAGTACAATAGGACTGTTAAACATTATTGAAAATCCAAAAACTCCGCAAAAACTCATTAGTAATCGCAATAATATATGTAGTCCGACAGAGATTTTAATAACCGGAAAATCAACAGGCTTTAGATTAAGTGCAAGTGCCATTATCCATGCTGTTATCGTGGCAACTACAATTATGACAAGTGCATATACCAGTCTCTCTATGCCTGACCTCATGTCAAGCTTTGCAAGATCTATGCCACTTGTTATAAACGGAAATCCCGGAATTATAAAAAGCATTGAACATATATATCCCGCCTGATGCTGAAGCGATACATTAAAAATCTGTTCTGCTGCCCTTAGAAGCCCTGTATAAACAAGACAGGCCCCCGCCACCGATGAAACAATGCACAGAAACAAAGTAAAATGGTGTTTTGCAAGTTTGCACCTGATAAAGTTACCAACACCTGCCCCTACAAATGCAAGAAACATTTCAACTATACCGCCACCGAGCAGAAATGTAAATGCACTGCACGCAAGTGCCGCAGCAAATCCAAGTGCTATAGGCGAATAAAGTCCATGAAGCTGCTCTATCTCATCAAGATGTGCATGAAGTTCTTCACCGGACATATCAGTCCCGTTTCTCTCAAAATCACTGATAAAATGTTCCAGTCTGTTAAGCTTTGAAGTATTTACTCCCGTATTGGTAAGACATAACGACTGTGAAAAACAGTCTTTGCCATCAAAACAAGTGTAGTCTATAGACATAAGTCCAATGTTCACAGTGCAGGTCACTCCAAGCTGCTTAGCTATCGTATTCATAGAACTTCTGACACGCCACGCACCTGTTCCGCATGAAAGCAACATAAGTCCTGTTCTACCTATTATCGATGCCTTTTCAGTAAGACTTGCCTCTACAATAGGCATCTTCTCCTCACTACCTGCATAATCATGCCAATAAATCTCCATGTGGTTTGATGTAATAAAATTATCTGACATAAAATCACTTCCTTAATCTTATTGTTACTCTATCAAACTGTTCTCTCAAAAAAAGCATTTTACCACTATATATTTTTAGTTTCAAGTCTTTTTCACTCATATACAATATGCATATTCATTATATAATTTATACTTTTAACATATAAATGCTTTATTGTTTTCAAAATTTATATGAAATAATCATAGAAATTTTAATGTTTTATAATGAAGTTTTGTATTTTTAATGTTTATCCGCAAGACTTATATACATAACTTTATGCACACCATCAGGTGCATTTTCGGATTCTACCTTAAATCCACCGATTTTTTTCATCATCTGCGTCATGTTGCTGCATTTATAATTTCTCGTATCAAATCCTGAAAATCTCTTTTTCAGGACATTGCCAAGCGTCGCAAGGTTTACTCTCTCGCTGTCAAGTGACTCGATATACAAAGCTATGTATGAAGAAATCTCAGGAAGTCCGGGAATACTTATCTCAACTTCCTCAATTTCTTCATCCTCGTCATCGTCAAGAATCTCATCCTCGTAAAATCCTCTTTCTGTCTCTTCCTTATCAGGCTTTTTTTGACCTGAATTTATCGAAGTATCCGCATCCGTTTCATCAGATTTTACATTGTCTTCCTCCGTCTGATAGATAAGATTTAATATCTTAAATTCATCGCAGGCTTTAGCGAGAGCTTCCTTTGTCTTAGACTCGCCCATTCCAATAACTACCTTTCCGGACTCTTTAAGCCTGTAAACAAGTTTTGTAAAATCACTGTCACTTGATGCAATACAAAATACATCTATCCCCTCTGAGTGAAGAAGATCCATGGCATCTATCGTAAGTGCCTGGTCTGCTATACTTTTTCCGCTCGCATACGAAATCTGTAATACCGGCATAATACCCTGTCTTGGCATGACCGGATACCATTTTTTAGTGTTTGGAGAATTTACCGAACCATACAGACGAAATACTTTTATATTTCCATACTGTAATGCCTCCTGCTTGATACTCTCGGCATATTTGGCCGATATATTGTCTCCATCAATCAATACTGCAACCTGTTTTTCCATTATTCCTCAATCCCCTTTTCAATTCTTCATATGGACAAATTGTTTTATATTCTCCCATTATTGCCAATTCTATAATTATATCAATCAAAAATGTTAATCTAAAATTTTATCAGGTATTTTCTCCGTTCCTTTCAGATGCCGCCTATTACTTTAGCCTTATTTTCAATTTCCGGTCGATATTACGCTGTTTCTTACTGCTCACGAAATACCACCGAACCATCTGATGCATCCATACTCTCGACAATAGCAAGTGATTCAAGCTGAAAACCGAGATTTCTGATAATCTTTCCGCCCTGCTGGAAACCTTTTTCGATAGCAATACCTATTCCTTCAACCGTTCCGCCTGCCTGCGATACTATCGATATAAGCCCCTGTAATGCACAGCCGTTTGCAAGGAAATCATCTATTATAAGTATATGATCCTCAGGATTTAAAAACTTCTTAGAAACAAGTACCTGGTTTTTACATTTATGTGTAAATGACTCTACCTCGGCATTGTAAACTTCACCGTCAATATTTACACTCTTTGACTTTTTCGCAAAAACAACCGGCACATCAAAGCACTCAGCTACTATACAGGCAATTCCTATACCTGATGCCTCAACAGTAAGTATCTTATTAATAGGCTTATCTGCAAAACGCTTTTTAAATTCCTCACCCATCTGTCGGAAAAGTTTCACATCCATCTGATGATTTAAGAAACTGTCAACTTTTAAAATATTTCCTTTCTTTACAACGCCTTCTTTTACTATTTTTTCCTCAAGAAAATTCATAATCTTTAATTCCTTTCTGTCGTATAGTCTTTTTATTTCTGAACTGTTACATAAAAAATCTTACGAAATCGCTCCACCTGAAACAACATCACTCTTTTTATTGATATAAACAGTATATCTTGCCGTATTTCCTGCCTTGTCACTGACTGCATACACAGCCTTATATCTTCCGGCAGTTTCCGTCTCGCTTAAACTTATCTTAACATCAGACACCTTAAGTTTTGTATAATTATCGTTTACTTTTTTAATAATGGCACGACAATAATTTTGATTTACTACTGTATCTGCTGAAGCCTCATATTCCGCATTGTTCTTTATTCCGCTGATAACCGGTGCTTTGTTGTCTATATAAACTTTAACGGATTTCTTTGCCTCATAACTTTCTCTCTGTGCAATATATGTAAGTCTATATGTATTCTTCTTAAGTTTCTGGTATTTAACTCTGATATATTTTGCCGCAAGTTTCCTGCCTGACTGTCTAATCGTAGCATTTTTAACGGCAAATCCCTTTGTCATCTTACTCTTTGATGTAACATAAAGAGTCTTTGTATCTGTAATCTTTGGTGTACTTCTTTCTGCTGTTACTTTTATATTTACAGTTTTTCTTGCAGTCTTTTTTGCTTCATCTGTAAATGTATATGTTACCTTATATGTTCCTGGTCTTTTAGTATCAACCCTGCCTACTTTTTCACCGGCATATGACACTGAAACTTTTAATTTTGATGAAGCTGTACTGCCTGATGTAGTAACTGCTTTGACTCCGCTTTTTGCCTTATAAGCTGAACCAAATTTTACTGTCTTACTTGATGCCCCCTTGATAGACGGCTTTTTGCTGTTCCATGGATTTCCTTTGCTCCATACATCAGACGGGTCCCAGTTTGTATGCCCGCTTATCTTAAGAGCCTTTGGCTTGCCAAGCGGTCCGGGATTTGAAGAATTATAAATGATAACCTTACTGCCTGAAGGTACATTGTCATAAATCCACTTTGCATCTGCAACCATAAGTCTTACACAACCATGAGATGCCGTCGTACCGAGTTTATTATACTCTTTTGCCGACATAGATGACGGATCACCATTTCTGTAATACCATACTGAATGGAACAATATACCACCGTGTATTCTGCTGCAATACTGACCATAGCTTGGTCCCATAAGCGTGTGCCATCTCATTTTTTCTCCAAGTGGAAATGTTCCTATAGGCGTTGCAGAACCTGCCGAACATATCATTGCTTTAACCGGCTTAAGTTTACCAGAAGATTTTTTCTCATATATTGTCACACAGTTCATTCTTTTATTGATCTTGACAACATATTTTTTTGAAGCCGCTTCCGCATTAACATTTTCTGAAAAGGAAACTCCTAAATTAAAAGCTAAAATACACGCAAGTAAAAAACTAATCACTCTCTTTTGTTTCTTCATTAATCAATCCTCATTTCTTTCATAAATTATTCTTATCAAAAGCGGATATTTACAATCCGCCGGATATTTACAATCCACTCTGCCATTTACTCATAACACTATTGTGTTTTAAATGCTTATTCATTATATCAAAATAATTATACAGTTACCACTTAAATTTATATTTTTTTTATCAAACTCAAAAATTCTACTTCCATTTTCGGATAAACCGTGCTAGAATGTTAAATCGCAGCCAAAAACAATAAAATAATAAATGTGTGCAGAAACGAGGTAAAATGAGTAAATTAAAATTTGGTGGGTCTAAGGACCTTACGACCGGAAACCCAATGAAACTTATACTTAATTTTGGTGTTCCGCTTCTTTTCGGAATGTTATTCCAGCAGTTTTATAATATGGTAGACTCTGTCATTGTCGGAAAACAGCTCGGTGTCAATGCCCTCGCTGCCGTCGGCTCGACAGGTTCCATAAACTTTATGGTACTTGGCTTTTGCATCGGTATATGCAACGGCTTTGCCATCCCTATCGCACAGGCATTTGGTGCCAAAGATACAAACCGTCTGAAAAGTTATATTGCAAATTGTGCATGGTGTTCAATTTTATTTGCAATAGTTCTTACTATTATAATAGGTATATTTACAAAAGACATACTTACCGTTATGAGAACCCCGGCAGATATTTTTGACGATGCCTACATATACATTTTCATAATATTTATGGGAATACCGGCAACAATACTCTACAACATGGTATCCGGTGTTCTCCGCTCCCTCGGCGACAGCTTTACACCGGTAGTATTTCTGATATTTTCTTCTATATTAAATATCATACTCGACCTTATCCTTGTAAAAAGAATGGGTGTGAGCGGTGCAGCCGTTGCGACAGTCACGGCACAGGCAGTTTCAGGCATAATCTGTCTTATTTACACCGTGAAAAAATACAGACATCTTAACTTTAACAAAGACGACTGGAAAATATCAACAAAACAAATGCTCCAGCTTTGCAAAATGGGAATCCCTATGGGACTTCAATATTCCATCACGGCGATAGGAAGTGTCATATTGCAGACTGCCGTAAATAATATGGGGTCAACAATAGTTGCAGCAGTAACGGCAGGCAGCAGGGTAAGTATGTTCGTTTGCTGCCCTTTTGATGCAATGGGCTCAACTATGGCTACTTACGGCGGTCAGAATAAAGGTGCGGCAAAGTATGACCGTATCGACGAGGGACTTAAAGCCTGCATAAAGCTTGGTGTTATCTATTCGCTTGCAATACTTGTACTTATGATATTCTTTGGTAAATATCTCGCACTTCTTTTCGTGAGCAGTAAAGAAACCGAACTTATAAACAAGATTTCAATGTTTATGATAGGAAATGCCTTATTCTATATACCACTTGCACTTGTAAATATAGTGCGTTTCATGATACAGGGTATCGGTTATCCGGGATTTGCGATACTTGCCGGCGTATGCGAAATGATAGCACGCTCAATAGCCGGCTTCGTGCTAGTTCCAATATTCGGATATACTTTTGTCGTACTCGCAAGTCCTCTCGCATGGGTGTGTGCGGATATGTTTTTAATCCCCGCATACAGGCATGTAATGAAAAAGAGCCGTGTAATGGCTTAACTTTATTTTCTGGTTTTTCATTGAAAAAGAGCAAAGCGGCGGCTTAATTGTAATTTTTTATTAAAAACGAGCTGCAGCTTAATAAAAACGAGAGGTTGTTTTCCAAATGCAACCTCTCGTTTTTAGTATATGTACTCTCGGTATCTTCTCAAAACGAGTCA
>OGRR01000355.1_pt1 | contig 42122 bp, 32 predicted proteins | sample 1553511 | NCBI WGS metagenome assembly OGRR01 (sample SAMEA2580040, study PRJEB22360) | human gut metagenome | biome: human gut; feature: human-associated habitat; material: faeces | place: Denmark | collected 2008/2010 | reverse complement strand
ACTGTGTTCCGACATTTCCTGCCATATCTAGCACAAGTGACTGGAAACATATAACTATCGGAATTACCGCTACAACACTCTCAAACATTCCAACGACCGATGATACTAAAACACCCAAAAACAAAAGTATCACAAGCCACGGCAGTCTCTTTTTCATACTCTGCACAGTTGTTTCTTTTAAGTCCTCCTCAGCAGTAAGACCTGCCAGCTTAGCATAATCTTCACCCAGCTCATCATCTACAATGTCTACAATATCTTCTGATGTGATTACACCGAGCAGTTTTTTATCTTCTGACAATACCGGTATTGAATCCTCCGAATAATCGACAATATCTTCTATACAGTTATCGAGCAGTTCGTGGTCTGTCACATACGGATAAGAATGTATAACTATCTCTTCAAGGTCATCATTTTCCCTCGCTATGATAAGGTCTTTTAAATCTATTGCTCCGGCAAACCTCTCTGACTCATCCTCAACATATATAGTCATGATATTATCGTTATCACCTGCCTGACGGACAAGCTCGCTCATTGCCTGTCTTACGGAAAGACCTTTCTTTATACAAACATAATTTGTCGTCATATATCTGCCGATTTCTTCCTCATCATAGGAAAGAAGCATATTTACATCAGCAACGGCATCTGCATCAAGCCTTTTTACAATCTCACTCTTTTTCTTCGTGTCAAGTTTTTCAAGAATTTCGACTGCATCATCCGAATCCATAAAAGAAATTATCTTTGCTGCATTATTAATCGGTATTTCTTCCAGATATTTTTCAGGCTCATCAAAGTAGGCAAATATTTCTGCCGTTTTCTGAAAACCAAGCAGCTTATATACTTTCTTTCGTTCTTCTGTTGTGAGTAATAAAATAATATCAGCTATATCGTTCTCATGATAGTTTGAAAGATATGTTAGAATTTCACTGTCTTTTTTATTATTTCTTATATAATTTACGATTCCTAAATATTTTTTGTTCATGTCATTTACCTCTTTTCCTATACAAATGTACTCTTGGAATCTTCTGAACGAAAAATTCCGAGATGGATTTTTGATATACAATGACATTTTCGCAATACATACAAAGTATGTATGCGTACACGGTGTGTACAACGGGAAAATGGAAACAGTATATCGGAAATGCAGCCGAAATGACTCGGTTTGAGAAGATACCGAAAGTACATTACAACAAAAAAAGCACCTAAACAGTGCTTTTTACATGAACATATCTCCATGAACAATCGTCCATGAACATTTATTATATATTAACAAAATCATATAATTATAAACACGGCTGTAATCCCGCCAAATTACTCATCGGCAGGATAATCTTTTCATGTGACAGCCATGCCACCTGTTCACGATATAAAACACTGTTGTTAATACTTCGCCCAAAACTGTCATTACCGTCCATGAAAATCACCTCCGTTTATTTTTCTTTTTTCAAAATTCTAACACAGAATAACACCATATAAATTATTTTTCAACCATTTATATGCTAAAAAAATATTTTTTACATTTATTTTACAAATTATCAAATAGTATTATACTGTTTATGGATAAAACATACGATAAAAAATAACTGTAAATTAAAAAACAGGACTTCTGTTCCGTCCGAAATATAAAACAGCTTATCTGCTATATATCTCTAAACAACTCTAAAGTCCTGTTACTGTATATTATAAATTGCCATTAGTTAAGAATAAATTTACCTATAAGTCCTTTTAATGTGTCAGCCTGTGCCGAAAGTTCCTCGCCTGTTGCAGATGTTTCTTCTGCTGCTGCTGAGTTTGACTGAACAACTTCTGATATCTGGTTTACACCAATCTCAGCCTGTTCCATAGCTTCTGCCTGCTGTTTTGACTCTTCGCTGAGCTGTTTTGATGTTTCTGCAATACTCTCGATACCGTCAATAACACTCTTAAGTGCTTCCTCTGCATTTTTACTTGCAACATTACCTTCGTCGATTTCTTTTAAAGCACCCTCGATTAGTTCACGTGTATTAACTGCTGATGAAGCACTCTGCTCTGCAAGTTTTCTAATCTCATCTGCAACAACTGCAAATCCTTTTCCGGCTTCACCTGCTCTTGCTGCCTCGATAGATGCATTAAGTGAAAGAAGGTTTGTCTGTGATGCTATATCTTCTATCTGCGTCGTAATGTTTTCAATCTGTTTTGATGTATCTGTGATGCGTTTCATCGCAACTGCAAGATCTTTCATCTGCTGACGCCCCTCATCTGCCTGTCTTGCATATTCTCTTGCCTGCTGATGTGACTCGATAAGATTCTGAGCACTCTGCTCTGCACTTGCCGTGATATTTGCAATAGTAGATGTAAGTTCCTGTACAGCTCCTGCCTGGTCTGTAGCACCTTCTGCAAGTGCCTGTGCTGACTGTGCAAGATTGTCTGAACCTGCTGAAACCTGAACTGCTGCATCATCAACATTCTGGAGCGTCTCTACCATCTGGTCACGAAGACCTCTCATGGCTACAATGATATCATTAAATGTTCCCTTATAGCGTTCTCTGCATTCTGACTGAACCACAAAATTTCCGACTGACATACTTCCAAGTATATTCTCAATATCTTTTATTATCTTCTTGAGGTCTTCTGATATCCCCTCTGAATCTCTTATCATATCGTTAAATTCATCTTCATAATCGCTCTTAGGGAATGGTGTCTCGAAATCACCTTCTGCGAGTTTAGTGAGACGCTGTGATGTCGCACGGAGTATAACCTGAATACCCTCTGCAAATTTCTCGCTCTTTCTTGTTGACTGGATTCTTGCAACTACCATAACAATGATAACTACAACTACAGTAGCTATCTCAAGGATAGAAAGCATCTTTTTTGTACTGTTTCCCAGTGCAACTTCATAATCCATGATAGATCCCATGCTGCTGTATATCTCATCATACTTAGGTGAGAGTTTATTTATCTCATTTGTCTGTGCATCCTGTGAAAGTTTTGAATCTGTCGTGGCACCTTCTTCAACAATTTTATCAGCCAGAGTCCAATACTCATCTGCAAGAGAAGATACTGAGGAATAAAGGCTTTTTTCCTTGCTTGAATGAAGATTAACTTCAATATTCTTAAAGTATTTATCAAACTTTTCTCTTTTCTGTTTGTACCGATTCTTCTGGTCTTTTATGGCACTCTCATCAAGATATCCGATAGTCGCTCTTACCGAGCTCTGTGAACCGGCAAGTATCGTCATTGCCTTTCCTATATCACCCTGTATAAAACCATAACTTGTCAATGCATTACTGTACTGTTTACCTACTATCAGTAAAGCAATTATGGCAACCAATGCTGCAATGCTTGTAAGATTAGTCACATATGCCACATTTTTCTTTAATCGGTATTTTACACTCTGTTTTTCTTTAATCTGCCCTGATTTTTGAATATTATTTTCTTCCATAAAAATCTCTCCTTTTGTTTACTTTTAGCATATTATGTACCTTGTTATCAAAAAAGCTGTTGCCTAAGTTGTCTCTCCAGCACTTAGGTAACAAATCTCTCTTATATTATACCACTATACCATTCAAAATACAATCTCGTTAATCTCCATTATACTGTATATTTACGGCATCCTGTATTTTTCACACATACATATTCATAACAAAAAATACGATATTTCCATCAGTTCAGCCCTGTAAATATAAGGTATTTCGTATATATACTGAAATCAATTCTGTATCTTTTTTATAAGACCGACTCCTATCGCATAAGGTCCTGTGTGAACACATATCGTTGCACCTATATGAGCTATTCCTGTCTCCTCTTTAAGTCCCAGACCACGCATAACCTCATCAAGCTCTTTTTTATATTCAAGTCCTTCCTCTCTGTCATATCCATATCCCACCCTATAAACATAGTTATTAGGATCTTCACCATTTTCAGCAAAATAATTTTTTAACAGCTCATACGTTTTTGCTATTGATTTTTTACGGCTTCTGGCAATTCCTGATGCATCTATCGAGCCGTCTTTAAGTGTTATTATAGGTTTTAAGTTAAGTGCACTCGAAGCAACGCTTGCCACTTTTCCTATTCTTCCACCATGTTTAAGATAATCCGTATTTCCCACAGTAAAGAATATCCGTCCTGTTGAAAGATACTCCTTTGATGTAAGTTTTTCTACTGCTTCATCATAAGAAGCTCCGGACTGTTTCAGCTTTGCTGCCTGAATTACATAAAGTCCCTGAAGTACGGTTGCCCCAAGTGAATTGATAACGGTTATCTTTGCATCAGGATACTCTTCGCAGACAATCTCTTTTGCATTGCAAGCTGAATTGTACGAGCCGCTTAATGAAGTAGTAATACATATACAGATAACCGCCCTGCCCTCCCTTGCGTGCGGAGTAAATGCATCCACATAATTCTGAACAGAAGGAAGTGATGTTTTAGGATACTGCTTAGGAAAATCCACCATTTTCCTGTAAACATCATCTATCGCTATCTCTTCAACTTCTTTCTGATAATTTTCCTCATCAAATGATATATAAAAAGGTACTACCTCTATGTCATACTTTTCTCTTAAACTCTGCTCAAGATCACATGAGCTGTCGCTAATTAACTGATAATCCATGGCAAATCCTCCGTCTTTTAATCTGCTGCTGTTCAAATTCAGGCTCGAACAGTAACAAATATATCTTTCTATGATACCGGTCGGTCTTTTCTATTTCTAAATATCTTTGTGCCAACCTCTATCTTATGTAGTTTTTATTACTACATTGTACCATATTCATGACGGTTGTCAACCGATTGCAGGCTTTTTTACCTATTTACCGATACAGCTCATTTCCCGTCTTGCAGACTGAAAATTTACCCTGCGTTATTTAGCTTTAAGCCGGCAGGTCAGTACACTAGCTGTTAAAGCTGCTGCCGCATTTTGGACAAATATTTCCGTCCCTAAATCTATGACCACAACGATAGCAGCACTTTACCTTGTGTTCCTGTTTTGACATATACTTAATACTTCTTGACTCCGGCTTTAATTTAAGATAATCAACAAATGATGTAAGCACTTCCGCCAGATTTTTTTCATCATTTTTACTGAGGGTGCACGGTATCTTTACACAACCTTTCTCCATATGTATCATCACAAGTCCATTTTTTTTGGAAAATATGCCGTTTATTTTTTTTACATCTACTGAGCCTGATTTTATAAAACCCTTGTAGAATATATGATCAGGTGTGACTATAAAGCCATCTTTTCCACTGCCAAACAGCGAAGAATCACATATTATAATGGGATACTCATATTTTTCTGCCGCATATGCATATGTACTTATTGCAACTTTAACAAATGAAGATTCTTTGTCATTGCTTTCTCCATCTCTCATTTTTCTTATATCGTAAAAATGAATTTTTGATGTATTTGATATTTTTCCGTCAAGTTCACGCTTAAGTTTTCTTACAAGAAGTTCACATTCCTCCGTCTTTAATGCTGTAAGTTTCTTGTCTATAAGCTGCAGCATATTTGATTTAAGTTCAGGCAGAAAAATTCCCTCCTCTATCTCTTTTATCGCCTTAAGTCCCTCGTCAAATGTTAAGTACTCAGGATTTGGACATATACCTCTGAGCTTTGCCTCATCCATAGCATACACACGCTTTCTCAGTCCCTCGACAAATCTGTCCGAATTTCGTTTCTCATACTCTCCGTTCTTTATCTTTTCCATCACATCGAGCAATTCATTTCTGTTATCTCTGTCAACACCCTCTACAAGCTTATTTAATTCATCAAACTCAACTTTATCACGCTTTGTATCAACAATCTTGATATACGGACTAACATCTATCTCCATGTAAGTCATCAGTTTTTCTTTTGTTCTTTTATATCTGTCAAAGTTTATATTTTCCGGAAGATGAGATACTATATACTCTACCTCTTTTTTTGCCGCCGTTTTACACATTTTTGTAAGTACATCCAAACAATGAAGTTTTTTCTGCTCCTCACCTTCTGACCTTTTAACCTTTTTTATATATTCAATTATCTCTGAATATTTTGCCGTCCTGCCCATATCTATAAGCACATCATAGAGTGACGGGCACCTTATCACCTTGTCAGTGCCACCCTCATTAAATCTTTGTTCTACAGTTCCGGTATTATCCCCTGCTTTTTCTTTTTCAATACCGTTTTCTGAATTTGCAGCATAATTATCTTTTTCTCCGTCACTATTAGAAACTACCCTGTCCTCTCCACTTTCAATACTATTTTCCAAACCGCCGTTTAATATGTCTTTTTTTGTGCCATCACTTATATTCTCATCGTAATAACCATCTCCCGCAGTAATATTTTCGCCGGCTATATCGTTTTTGCCTAAATTACTTCCATCTTTTTTATTATCTGCTTCTGCCTTATTTTTCTGTAATCCGTCTTCTAAATTTAAACCACTATTTGTATTATCTTCGACTCCATAATCTCTTTCGGATACTTTATTTTTCTCCTCCTGTTCGTTTACTGCCTCCTCCAAAAAATTGTAATATTCACTGATGTTTTGGTAAACCTGTAACACATCTTTAATATTATCACTAATATTGTCATCTCCATCATATTTATTATTTTCTGCCTCTTTGGCTCGTAAACTCGCTTCCAGTTTTCTTCTTTCTTCTGCTTCTTTCCTAATCTCGTTAATTTTCTTTTTTCTTATCTTCTCACGATATTCAAGTTCCTGCTCTATTGTCGCATAAAATTTCTCTTTCTCATAGTCAGAAAAGAACCCCTCATCCATCTTTGTGATTAGCGTCTCAAGTTCATAATTAGCGAGATGTTCAATATCTTGGCATACCTCACTAAGTCTTTTCTCACCCCTGGAAAGCTCCCTTTTATAATCAGATTGATACACATTGAAGTGGCAATTTGCCGTCTTTGCACCTTTTCTTCCTAAAAGCAGTGCATAATCTCTCGCCGCATACTCATCGTTATCAAAATCAAGGATGTATATATCCCCCTCTTTAAGAAGTCTGTCCGGGCTTGGCGTATAAAATGTTTTGCAATTATCACAGGTATATGCTCTCGCAATATAGACCTTTCCCTCTTCAGTATCTATAACATACTCTTTTCCGCTAGGGAAAACAACCATATGAAGAAATTCCCCACATTTCGGACACTTATATGGAACCATGTAAAAATTATTTCCTATCCTGTGCGAATTTGCATATTCTTCATCAAATTTTTCCTTTTTAAAATCGTAACTTCCGATAATCCATCTAATACTGTGCCAAAGACCTGCTTTTGTCCTTATACCTCTCTCCGGATTTATATTAACTATACGCCCATCCTTCGTATACCCCTTATATATTTCTGCACCTCCGTCATCTTCCAAAATATTTTTCCCCGTGTCTTTATCTTCAATACTTCCTTCTAACTTTTCCAAAAACTCTCTATCTTCACGCTGTTCTTCAATATGTTCAATACATTTTTCCATCGCATCTTCAAAAGTAATCTGAATTTCGTCGTTGAAAAATTTCATGCTCGTCTTAGTAAAATATGTTTGAACATCTATCTCCTTAAAAATCTGCGAGAACAAAGCAGCGAGCACCATATAGTCCTTCTCAACTTTAATTCCCTTTATTGCTCCCCATTTTACGAAAGGATATAACATCATATTTATTATGTTTGTGAGAAGTATATTATCTTTTATCTCAAATGCTTTGGCAGGGTCAAGAGAAAATTCCTCAATATCTGAATAAACCCTCCTTGAGCTGAGTTCAAAATACATAGAACGAAGTCTGCCGACAAGTATCATCGCATTTTTTCTTATTACAATATCACCATTCCACTCCACACGCTCTTTCTTAGATGTTATCACGCTCTGATAAACCTTTATTATCTCATTATTTGCTTTAATGTAAACCATATCTATACCCCTTTCTCTTCCATCCTGCAATCTATATATTTATACTATTTAAAATTTCGGTTTTTTTCTCAAATTCCTTTACATCTAATTAACATTATTTATTATTTCCTTAAGTGTCTTTGCAAGCCCGTCCTCGTCATTACTGTCTGTTGTGATAATATCCGCAACGGCCTTTACATCATCTGTTCCATTACACATACACACACCGGTTCCACAATCTCTCACCATTTCAAGGTCATTTGTTGTATCACCAAAAGCCACAACCTGTGATATATCATATCCGTATTTTTCACAATAATATCTGATACCGTAAACTTTTGACAGCTTAGGGTGGACAAATTCAAACATATCAGCCTGCGATTTAAATGCACGGTATTTTTCAGATTTATGCTCCTCATAAAACTTTTCAACTGACTCCATTTTTTCAGGCGGAGTGCTTAACACTAATTTACTCTGAGGTGTCGTAACTTCTTTTTTCATATCACATAAATGTATGCCAAGATGATTGTTTCTTGCGGCTCTCTCTATTGTCGAGTCATTTCTTGCCGCATAACAGTCCTCCCCCTGATACACATACGGATTTAAGTCAAACTGCTCATACTCATCGATTATCTCAAATATCGTATCAACATCAAGTTTATAAAAGTCCTTTTTCTCTTTGTCCTCCACATCAAAAAGTTCTGCACCGTTTGATGCGATCATAAACTGAATTATGTCAGAGATACCGAGGTTTTCAACTGTTCTCTTTACACCTATTATCGGCCGGCCCGACGCAATCCCGATACGCATACCTCTCTTTTTCATATCACGCAGAACATTTTTTGTATATTCGGTCACTTTCTTATCATCATTTAAAAGTGTCCCGTCCATATCCATAACTATAACTTTCATTTTATCCTCCGTTTTTTAACAATGTGCTCTCTAAATCTTCTGAACGAAGAATTTCGAGATGGATTTTTGATATACAATGACATTTTCGCAATACATACAAAGTATGTATGCGTACACGGTGTTACAATGAGAAAATGGAAACAGTATATCAAAAGTCCAGCCGAAATGACTCGTTTTGAGGAGAAACCGAGCGTACATAACAGCTCACAAAAAATAAGAGCTGCAATATCAATATCAAACTGTCCAATATTATAATATAATATCACGACTTTAATATCAATATGCAGCTCTTATCACTATTCACTCACAAACCTGACATCTTCCGCCATGCCTGTTCGTAAATTTAAGATTATCTTTTATAAAGTTCTGCTATCTTGTATTTTCGAGATTTTCTACTGCTGCCCTCTCGATTGCAAGACACTTTGTATATTTCTCGATAAATTCATCAAATCCTTTTACATCCTCAGGGTCAGGTTCTACAACCTCACCGTGCTGGTTTGCAAATACTTCATTGCTTAAGTAATCCTGAAGTGACTGTCCGTCTTTCTTGTTTACCATATATGATGCAAGAATTGCAATTCCCCATGCTCCACCTTCACCTGCTGTCTCCATTACAGATACAGGAGTGTTGATGGCACCTGCAAGAATTTTCTGACCTACACCTTTTATAGTAAAGTATCCGCCATGACCAAAGATTGAGTCAACCTCAACTTTTTCCTCTTTAAAGAGAATATCAAGACCTGTCTTTAATGCACCGAGTGCCGTGTAGAGCTGAACTCTCATAAGGTTTGGAAGATTGAATTTTGCATTTGTCTCTCTTACGAGTAACGGACGACCTTCTTCAAATCCTGTTACATGCTCACCTGAGAAGTAGTTATAAGCAACGATTCCACCGCCGTCTTTTTCTGCAAGTAATGCCTGTTTAAATAACTTATCAAAGATTTCCTCAGGAGTTACTTCTATTCCCATGAGTTTTGAATACTCACTAAAGAGGTCAACCCATGCGTTTATCTCTGATGTACAGTTGTTACAATGTACCATTGCTACTGCATCTCCTACAGGAGTTGTAACCATATCAATCTGTCTGTAAGCTTTTTTAAGTCTGTTTTCAAGAACTATCATTGCAAATACTGATGTTCCTGCTGAAACATTACCTGTTCTTACCTTAATACTATTTGTTGCCACCATTCCTGTTCCGGCATCACCTTCCGGAGGGCAAACTCTTGTACCAGCCTGAAGTTTTCCTGAAACATCAAGTTTCTTTGCTCCCTCTTCCGTAAGGACACCTGCGTCTTCACCGGCTGAGAGAACACTCGGAAGAATATCTTTAATTTTCCATGCAAATCCTTCCGGAGCAACAAGTTCATCAAACTGACCCAGCATATTCTCGTCATAATCACCTGTTGTGCTGTCGATAGGGAACATTCCTGATGCATCACCTACACCGAGGACTTTCTTTCCTGTAAGCTGCCAGTGGATATATCCTGCCAGCGTTGTAAAGAAATTTACATCTTTAACATGAGCTTCTTTATTTAAGACTGCCTGATAAAGATGTGCAATACTCCATCTCTGTGGAATATTGAAATCAAATACCTCAGTAAGCTTGTCACTAGCTTCAGAAGTGGTAGTATTTCTCCATGTTCTAAATGGTACTAAAAGAGTATCATCTTTATCAAATGCCATATATCCATGCATCATTGCACTAAATCCCATAGCACCGATTTTTGTTATCTCTGCGTCATATTTTTCTTTAACTGTTGCGGCAAGTTTGCTGTAGCAGTCCTGAAGTCCTGACCAGATGTCATCAAGGCTGTATGTCCATACACCGTTCTCATATTTGTTTTCCCATTTGTGTCCGCTTGTAGCAATGAGATTGTTGTTTTCGTCGATAAGAACTGCCTTTATCTTTGTTGAACCAAACTCAATACCAAGAGCTGTCTTTCCACTTTCAATTATATCTTTCATTAACTTTTCTCCTCCTGCTTTTATGATGTTTTATTTGTCTGTTTGTCATAATTTATATGGTATTTACCTACTGATGCTGCGTATTGCCTTTTTTGTACTGCAGCATATTATTTTTACTTCTGCACACATTTTATGTGCATAGCGTGCATTATAATCTGCTCTCTAACGGTAAACAATATCACCGAGCATAAGATCTCTCTTGAAATCTCTGATATTTGTATCTTTATTTATAACGACTGCTTCTATTCCCATCATTGCTGCCCAGTCACACATCTGCTCAGCAGTAAGGTCATATGTAAATGCCGTGTGATGTGCACCACCTGCAAGTATCCATGCTTCTGCTCCTGTATAAAGGTCCGGTTCAGGTGTCCAGAAGTTTGTTGCAGTAGGAAGCTTAGGCATAGGCTTCTCTGTCTGCTTGCACTCTACATCGTTTATAATAAGTCTGAAACGGTTTCCGAGGTCGATAAGTGATGTTGCGATACCGTGGCCGTTCTTCGATGTAAATACAAGTCTTGCCGGATCTTCTCTGTCGCCCATTGAAAGAGGCTGGCACTTAATCTGGATAGGACCCTCTGAGATTGACGGACAAATCTCAAGCATATGAGCTTCAAGTATTCCCTCTTTACCCGGTACGAGATTATATGTATAATCTTCAAGCATCGATGTTCCTTTTGCATCTTTCATGCCTGCTGTCATGACTTTCATAAGGCGAACCATTGCTGCAACTTTCCAGTCACCCTCTGCTCCAAATCCGTAACCTTTTTCCATAAGTCTCTGGATAGCAAGTCCCGGAAGCTGCTTAAGTGCACCGAGGTCTCCAAAATGTGTTACGATTGCCTGATAATTTTTTTCTTTTAAAAATCTCTCAAAACCGATTTCTATCTGAGCCTGTACTGCCACATGTTTTCTAAATTCTGCAGGATCTCTGCCCTCAAGAAGAATATCATACTTATCATAATATTCATCGACGAGTGCATTTGTATCTGACTCTGAAACTGCTGCTACCGCATCTGCGATCTCATTTACCGGATAAGCATCTACTTCCCAGCCAAATTTAAGCTGAGCCTCTACCTTGTCACCCTCTGTAACAGCAACATTTCTCATGTTGTCAGCTACACGCATAACTCTGATATGGCTGCTCTCAACAACACCGACTGCCGTTCTCATCCATGAACCAATCTTTTCCTGTACTTTTTCATCTGACCAGTGTCCGACAACAACCTTACGCTCAATCTTCATGCGTGATACGATATGACCGTACTCTCTATCACCATGTGCTGCCTGATTTTCATTCATGAAATCCATGTCTATCGTGTCATATGGGATTTCCATATTGAACTGTGTATGCAGATGAAGTAAAGGTTTTCTGTACTCCTGAAGTCCTAATATCCATGATTTTGCAGGTGAGAATGTGTGCATCCATGTGATAACACCTGCACAATCAGGGTCATTATTTGCATCGTTAAATGTTTTTCTTATAAGTTCATTTGTAATAAGAGTTGGTTTTAACACAACCTCAAAAGGAAGTTTTCCTGAAGCATTTAAAGCCTCTACAATCTGTTTTGAGTGAGCTGCTACATTTGCGAGACACTCATCACCATATAAATCCTGTGAACCGGTACAAAACCAAAATTTATAATTTCTTACTTCCATTCTACTTCTCCTTTTCCTCTCGATATTTTTTAATTTGTTTTAATGCAACAACATCTGATGTTTCTGGCTGTTAAGTCTGCCAAAAACATCAGATGATATTTTTTCCTAAAATAATTTAGTTTTTTCTTAACACCATACTAATAATACCTTAAAAAAAACATTTAATCAAGTAAAATATGGTTTTTTAGTAACAGTTCAGCTATAAAAAGACTATTCTGTTACTGTTTGTAAATTCATCACTCTTTCTTTTTCTCTTTAACAAGTGCAAATACAGCCTGAAGAACTATGAAGAAGCAAAGCAGTGCTGATATTGCGATACTTGACCATGATGAAAGAAGTTTTCCGTTTGTATTTACAAGTGTATCAATAGTACCTTTGATAAGTACACCGAACAATGTACCGATAACATTTCCGACACCACCTGTAAGAAGCGTTCCACCGATTACTGATGAAGCGATGGCATCCATCTCCATGAATTTTGCCTGTGCAACGAATCCACACATACTGTTCAGACAATATAATATTCCACCGATAGAACAAAGCAATGAAGATAACATATACGCTTTCATCTTTGTCTTTTTAACATTTAATCCCATAAGTTTTGCTGATGATTCACTTCCACCTACAGCGTAAAGAGAACGGCCAAACTTTGTGAATTTAAGGATTATGAATGTTATGACAACTACAAGAAGTGCGATGATAACAGGCATTCTGATGAAAGGGTTCATCATAACACCGTGTCTATTAGTGTAACCGCCAAATGGAAGCTGAAGTTTCCAGTCTGCCCATTTTGCAAATGTTTCATTACTAATGTTTACCATATCAGTTGTGATAACGGCTATCATACCTCTTGCAAAGAACATACCTGCCATTGTTATAATAAATGGCTGGATGCCGAGCACACCGATAAGAAATCCCTGAACGGCACCAAACACAAGACCGATTATCAATACAACCGCTATAGCAACAACCGGACTCCATTTAAGATTTGTCATGCCGTATGCCATTACCATACAGTCAAGTCCGACAAGTGAACCTACCGAAATGTCGATACCTCCGGTAAGCATTACACAGGTCATACCGCAGGCTACACATATAAGACCTGCATTTGTTATAAGAAGATTTAACAATGTCTGGAAATGTCCGAAACCTTTATCTTCATATATAACACAACCTATTCCGTACATAACAATAAAAAGAACTATCGTAATGAGCAATAAAAGATTATTGCCTCCAATTTTTAATTTATTTTTCATTTCGCAACAGCCTCCCCTCCGGTAGCACCAGCTTTGCGTGCTTTTCTATTCTTCATATAACTCTGGATTGCAGGAGCCTGTATAACAACGATTATAACAATAACAATAGCTTTAATAACAGGAGCCTGCTCAGTCTTTACACCGAAAGCAAGAAGCGTTGTAGAAAGTGCCTGTATCGTATATGCTCCGATGATAGAACCGGCAAGTGAGAATTTACCACCCGCAAGACTGTTACCACCAAGTGCTACGGCAAGGATAGCATCCATTTCAAAGTTAAGACCTATGTTGTTTGAGTCAGCCGAATAAATTCTCGATGATGCAACAGTTCCAGCAATACCTGCACCAAGACCACATATTACATAACATAAGAAAATGATAAGTCCTGAATTTATACCCATAATCCTTGCAGCCTTTGGATTTATACCAACAGCCTGTATATACATTCCCAGTGCCGTCTTTTTAAGAAGAAGTGTTGCAAGTATAACACATATAGCCGCTACAAATATAGGTGTAGGTATCGGGCACTCCCAGCCTCCTATATGCCAGAAGTTTCCAAGATATTTATACTGTTTTACATGAACATATGTATTCTGGTTGTTGCTTACAACAAGACCTACGGCTCTTGCAGCCGTATAGAGTACAAGCGTCGCTACCATCGGCTGAACCTTAAGATTTGAAACCATAAAACCGTTGAAGCATCCGCAGACACCACCGATAAAGATTCCAAACAGTACACCGAAGATGATAGGCATCTTAACAGATGAAGCTGAATTTACTCCATATCCTACAAGTGATGTACAACAGCAGGATGCAACAAGTGCCATTACCGAACCTACTGATATATCAGTACCCGCTGAAACAGCAATGGTAAGTGTCATTCCTATTGCAAGTATCGCAATCTCACTACCTCTGTTTGCAATATCTATAAGTCTTCCATACAATACTCCGTTGTTTATTGAAATCTGTAAAAAACTTGGTGATTTGATAACATTCACAAGTATCACCACCAGCAGACACACGGCAGGAAAAAACAATTTACTTCCCGTGCATTTTTTCCAAAACGAGTTCTTCTCCTTACTCATCCTTGTCACCTCCCGCAATAGCTTTCATGATAGAATTCTGTGTCATTTCATCATCAATCTCTCCAACTTTGACACCGTCTCTTAAAACGACCATTCTATCACATGTTCTAAGCATTTCTTCAATCTCAGATGAGATAAATATTACAGCCTTGCCTTCTTTGGCAAGTTTGATTATAAGTTTCTGTATCTCTGTTTTTGTTCCTATATCAATACCTCTTGTAGGCTCATCGAGAATAAGAAAATCAGGATTTGTGGCAAGCCATCTACCGAGGATTACTTTCTGCTGGTTACCACCTGACAACTGGCTTATAGGAACTTCCATACTAGGTGTTTTAACCTGTATTTCCTTTATATATTTGTCAGCAATCTTTTCCTGCTCTGATCTTGGCAGAAGTCTGAACATTCCACGCTTTGCCTGAACCGCAAGTATCATATTTTCCCTAATTGAAAGATCTGCGATAACACCTTCAGCCTTTCTGTCATCCGGCAAAAATCCCATGCCAAGCTTCATGGCATCTATAGGTGAATTTATTTTAGCTTCTTTTCCTTTTACCTTAAGAGTACCACTCTGCGATTTGTCGGCACCATAGATAACTCTGGCAAGTTCGCTTCGTCCTGAACCTAAAAGTCCGGTAAGACCGATAACTTCTCCTTTGTGTATAACAAGATTGAAAGGTTTTATCTTTCCTTTGTGTCCAAGTCCTTTTGCATCAATGATAATCTCATCCTGTACCGAACTCTCCGCCTCTTTAATAGAAGCTAAATCATCAAAGTTCTTACCCATCATCTTTGCAACAAGTTCTACTCTTGGAAGCTCTGCAACCGGATATTCTCCGACCAGCTCACCATTTCTAAGAACGGTTATCATGTCACATACTGCATAAACCTGTTCAAGGAAATGTGTTACAAAGACAATTCCTACACCTTCTTTTTTCAACCTAAGCATCATCTTGAACAGCTTCTCAACCTCGCTGTCATCAAGCGAAGATGTAGGCTCATCAAGAATAAGAACCTTTGAATCCATATCCACGGCTCTCGCAATGGCTACCATCTGTTGCAATGCAACCGAATAATTTTCAAGAGCAACAGTAACATCAATGTCTATATTAAGATCATCTACTATCTTCTGTGCCATCTTGTTCATCTTTTTCCATTGGATAAGTCCAAGAGCATTTCTTGGCTCTCTTCCTATAAAAAGATTTTCTGCAACCGTAAGGTTAGGACAGAGGTTTACTTCCTGATAAACTGTTGCGATTCCTTTTTCCTGTGCCTCCTGCGTTGAATGATTTACGACAGGTCCATCAGTCCCGTCAACTCGTATCTCACCGGCTTCAAAGTCATATACACCTGTAAGTACCTTTATCAATGTCGATTTACCTGCACCATTCTCACCCATCAGGGCGTGTATCTCTCCTTTTCTAAGTGTAAAATCAACACCGTTTAAAGCTTTTACTCCGGGAAATGTCTTATTTATGCCACGCATAGTTAAAACTTCATTTTCCTTCATCTACACTGTCTCCTTTCATGTCTTTTTTGAGAACATATGAAAATTTCAATATTCATATCTTCTTAAAAATTTTCATATATTTTCAAAATAATAAGAGAATCCGGTTTTAGCACCTTAATTTGGTCTAAACTAGTAATACTATACCGTCATGAATGCTGTTCGGATTCTCTTACATTTTGTTTTATATGCTTAAATCAGTTCCTATACCTACACCGTATTGTTCAAGCATCTGTGTACTTAGTCAACACATTCAAATCGCAAACATATTTTAGTATGCACGCTCTTTAAGAACTTTGTCATCAACAACTGTCATAGTAATTTCTTTTCCTTCATCTGTCTTGAATGATGAAACTGTGTCATCACAAGCGAAGCATGCTTCATCAACATATACTTTCTGGTTGTCAGGTTTTCCACCGTCCTTAATCTTTTTGATGATGTCCTCTAGATATGGAGCTGCAAGTGGGTTACACTCAAAGTCTGCATTGATAGAGCCTTCTTTTACATTCTTAAGACCTGCGTTTGTAGCATCAAATGAGATAATGATGATATCTCCATCCTTGCCATATGTCTTACCTGCTGCCTTTAATGCATCGATAGCACCGAATGCTTCGTTATCATTCTGGCATACAACTACATCAATATCTTTGTATGACTTAAGATAAGACTCCATAATCTTCTGACCACCATCCTGTGTGAAGTCACCGTCCTGCTCATCAAGAAGATTCCAGCCATTTGCCTCAACATATTTGTTGAAACCTTTTGTACGACCAATCTGTGCTGAAGAACCATTTGTACCTGCGATAGTTACAATGTTTACTTTGTCTGTCTTCTTCTTAGCTTCAAGATATGCTTTAAGCCAAGCACCTGCTGACTCACCCTCTGCTGTGAAGTCTGAACCTACCCAAGCCGTGTAAAGACTTTCATCAACTTTGATGTTACGGTCAATAACGAGTACCGGGATACCTGCATCTTTTGCTTCTTTTAATACCGTATCCCAACCGGTCTCAACAATAGGATCAATGATTATGTAGTCAACTTCCTGCTCAACGAAGTTTCTGACTGCCTCAAGCTGGTCTGCTGATTTGTTGTCACAATCAACAAATGAAAGATTATATCCATTTTCTTTAGAAAATGTTGAACGACAAGACTCTGTACTTGCTGTACGCCAGTCCGACTCATGACCAACCTGTGCAAAACCGATAGAGATAAGATCGTCTGATTTTGATGAACTTGAACTTGCATCTTTTGATCCTGAACTTGAACCTCCTGCTGACTCTCCTGATGATCCACACGCTGTAAGTGAAAATACCATTGCTGCTGTAAGTGTTGCTACTAAAGCTTTCTTCATTCTCATAGATTGCTCCTCCTTTATTTTGATCGTTTTTTTCAACGATTTATTTTATATATCATATATTAGTCAACATTAACACAAAAGTCAACCCTTTTTTGTTTTTTTGCACACTTTTGTGCATTTTTTTGATAACAAATTATTTCCGACATTGTTTTTTAAGATACATATTCACTATTTTGCACATATTTTCACTTTTATTTTGTGCACTTTTAAATTTTATCTGATTTGCATTTTTCATTTTCACTATAACCTATTTATGCATTTTGAATAAATAATATATTTTTTTTACACTCATTTTATATGAATTTCTCACACTTTTTCTAACATAATACAATCTCGATTATTAAATCTTAAAATTCAAATTTTATATATCATATTTTGTTATTTATTTGTATTCTTCTTTCCACATAAAAAAATACAAATAAATTGCAAAACTCTATAATATGTAGTACAATGATGTCAGGGTCAAAAGTAGATAGCAATGCTTGTTTATATGCAAATTGCTATCTACCGGCTATACCCACCAAACATCGACAATAAGAATGGAGGTGTTTGCATGATTGCGAAAATTGTGTAGCAATGAAGCAATCCGGAGCATCAAGCACTAAACAGGAGGAGGCAGATATGCCAGCCAAATATTTAAAAATAGCAAACAAACTTCAGGAAGATATTTTTCAGGGTCTTTACAATGAAACCGGTTTTCTTCCTACCGAACTTGAAATTGCGGCAAGTAATAATGTCAGCAGACAGACTGCGAGAAACGCTCTTGCCGTCCTTGTATCCAATGGTCTTATAGAGCGTCGTCAGGGCAGTGGTTCACGCATAGTAAAGCAAAAGAAAAATTCAAAAAGCAACAGCGTTGCCGTCGTTACTACTTATATAAATGATTATATCTTTCCAAATGTGTTAAAAGATATACAGCACAGTCTAAGCAAAAAAAATTATGCTGTTTATGTGTATGCGACACAAAACAGAGTTGACGAAGAACGAAAGATTTTACAAAAACTTTTACAATTAAACATTGACGGTCTTATCATGGAAGGGTCAAAGACCGCTCTGCCATCGCCAAATCTTGATCTTTATCAGCAATTTGAACAGCGCGACATTCCCATCATATTTATATATGGAAACTACCCTGCATTATCAGACCATGTTTCCATAACAGATGATAATATCGGCGGCGGATACCAGCTTACCAATTATCTCATAAATAAAGGCCATACAGACATTGCGGGAATTTTTAAAGTTGATGACCTTCAGGGACACGGCAGATACAGCGGCTATTTAAAAGCTCTTACCGAAGCAAATCTTCGTTTTTCCGATGACAATATCCTATGGTTTGACACTGTTTCGAGAGAACGGCTTTTAAGAAATGAAAATAATTTTCTTGAGGGATTTGTAAAAACCGTAGTTCCAAAATGCAGTGCTGTTGTGTGCTACAATGACGAGATAGCTTATCATCTCATACAACTGCTTATGCAAAATGGTATAAATGTCCCAAATGATATTGCCATAGTCAGTTTTGATAACAGCCAGTTAAGCGACCTGTCACCGATAAAGATAACCTCTCTTGCACACGGTACAAGAAGAGTCGGACAGAAAGCGGCAATGCAGCTTCTAAATCTTATAGATAAAAAGGAAGTCCTCTCCGAAAGCGTCTCATGGACACTGGTTGAAAAAGAAACAAGTTAAAACCCAAAAAAGCAAATACTACTACAGAAATGGAGAACACTTATTATGATAAAAACTAATATTATAAAGAAAATCACGGCACTTTCTGTTTCCTGTACCCTGTCTGTTGCATTACTCGCAGGATGCGGCAATTCAGATAACTCTCAAAAAGATACAACGGCAAAAGTTTCAGATAAAAAATCTGAGACAGCCACCCCCGCACCAGATACTTCTTCACCGGTATCAGATGTACCCGCAAAGAAAGTTTATACAGTAAAAAGTTATAATGTATATAATGAAAAAAATACACTCGACCATTATTATAATTTTGATTACGAAAACAACAAGTTAAAAAAAATTGAAGGCTATGATAAAGAGGGACTCGGCATCACATACAAAGCCGAAATTGATGCTAACGACAATCTCACTTCTTTTTCAAGTTTTAACGCAAAAGGTGCAAAATCAGATTATTATAAAATGATACTTTTTGACAATGGTATGTTAAAATGCGAACACCGTTATTCCCCAACCGATGAAGAATTGTATAAATACGATTATACTTACAATGACAATAAACAAATCGATACAAAAACCGGATATTCAAACGGAACAAAAGAGTCGGGCAAATCCGGATATACATATGACCAAAAAGGTAATCTTATCCAGCAGACTAACTATTCAGTAAAAGGAAATGCATCATCATATGTAAGATACAAATATCACAAAGGCAGGATTATATCTGAAAAATATTCTTCAAAAGAAGGTAAGATATATTATGTATATAAATACGGTTACAATAAAAAAGGACAGCTCATTTCAATTACAAACTACGATAATAAAAAATGTAAAAAACCTGTTTTAATCACAAAATATAAATACAACAAAAAGGGCCTAAAAACTGATGAATATCGTTATGACCCAAAAAACAAACTTGAAAAACATATAAATATCAAATATACTTCCATAAAAGTACATAATGATAATTTCTGGTACGGCGACTGGGTTTTAAACCATATTTCTGAATAAAAAATGGCAAAACCAGCGTTTTGCTCTGACACCCCACTACTTTACGGGCATTTTCCTATACTTTAAACAAAATAACGGTTCACACTTAAAATCAAGATGTGAACCGTTATTTTTATTATGTGTTTTAAAGAATCTTCTGATATACTTATTTATCAAACTCTTTTCCGGTAAGAAGAAGATATGCTTCTTTGTACTTGTCAACAGTCTTTTCAACAACCTCGTCAGGAAGCTTATAATCGCTGTCAGGATTTTTCTTAAGCCAGTCCCTTACAAACTGCTTGTCAAATGATGGCTGTCCCTGTCCCGGCTTATAACCCTCTACCGGCCAGAATCTTGAACTGTCAGGTGTGAGCATCTCATCACCGAGAACTACTTTTCCGTTCTCATCAAGACCAAACTCAAATTTTGTATCAGCTATGATGATACCTTTTTCTGCCGCATAATCTGCACATTTCTTATAAAGGCTGATAGTGCAATCCTTAATCTGTTTTGCATAATCTGCACCTTTTCCGGGATAAAGCTTTTCAAGTATTTCTACTGACTGCTCAAATGTAATATGCTCATCATGGTCTCCAAGGTCTGCCTTTGTTGTTGGTGTATAGATAGGCTCTGGAAGTTTATCTGACTCTACAAGACCCTCAGGCAGCTTGATACCGCATACCGTACCATTTTCTTTGTAACTCTCCCAGCCACTTCCCGTAATATATCCACGAACAATACACTCTATAGGAAGCATATCGAGTTTCTTGCACATCATGCTGTTTCCGTCATATTTTTCATTCTGGAAAAACTCAGGCATATCTTTTACATCAACTGAAATCATATGGTTTGGAAGAATGTCCTTTGTGAAATCAAACCAAAACTTTGACATCTGTGTAAGTATTGCGCCCTTTTTTGTCACTTTATTCTTCAAGATAACATCAAATGCTGATATTCTGTCTGTAGCAACAATAATAAGGCTGTCGCCATTGTCATAAACCTCGCGTACTTTACCTTCTTTGATCGGTGAAAATTCCTTCATTGTGTATGTCCTCCATTTGCTTTGTGATTGTTTGTAAAAATTGCTTTTCAACGATTTGATTATTCTTAACAACCTGTTATCAAATATAAGTTTTTGCAAAAACAGCTTATGTTTAAAAACATTTTGTCATTAGAAATAACTTATTTCTATTTTAGAATACAAACTCCACTTTGTAAAGAGACAAAATCACAACAATAAACATATCTGTAACAGTTCATCAAACAGGCTGTCAGCTATTATCACGCATAACTAAAAAATCTTTCTAAAATTTTCTCCAAATATACTTGGTCATATATTCCCATAGTCTCCCTTGAAGAATGCATCGCAAGAACAGGTACACCCACATCAAGCATCCTCATAGGAATATTTGCAACCGTTATTGTACCTAATGTACTTCCTCCCGGAATGTCTGAACGGTTCACAAACCTCTGGCACTTTATATCATATCTGTCACACAAGCCTTTAACAATTCCTATGACAACCGGATCACTTGCATAGCGTTCTCCTGCCGAAGTCTTTATTCCAAATCCATGATTGAGCAAAAGTTTGTTGGTAGGGTCATTCTTTTCCGGTATGTTCGGATGTATTCCATGTGCTACATCTACCGACAATCCTACGGCATCTGCCAGTGCACACTCTGCAGTTTCCTCATCATATCCGAATTTTCTAAATATCCTGTCTATAATATTCCTTATTATGACAGAACCTGCCCCCTGTTTTGTACCACTGCCAACTTCTTCGCTGTCATATATCACAGCCATGTTGAACCCATCATCCGGTACATTGCTTTTTATGCCTTTCACACAAGCCTGAACTGATGTCATATTATCAAGTCTTCCTGCCGAAAATAACTCTCCGTTTAATCCAAGAACGCACGGTGTCTCAACAGGATACAAAAACATATCATAGTCAAGAATATTTTCAGCTCCAACTCCTGTATTATCCGCAAGGTATGTCTCCCAGATATTTTTTTTATCTTTTATATCTGTCGTTTCTGACAAAGCCATAATCGGAATCATGTCCTTCTGTCTGTTTAACTCCACTCCTTTGTTTATCTCACGGTTCATATGAATGGCAAGATTTGGAATAATAAACAATGGTTGTTTAAAATCTACGAATCTGACTTCCGGCTTCATAATGTCATCCGTCTTTATTATAACCCTGCCCGCTGCAGATAACGGTCTGTCAAGCCAGGTATTTAAAATTGCACCTCCATAAACTTCAACATTCATCTTTATGTAACCGTTTGATTCCATCTGACAGTCAGGCTTTACTTTAAGACATGGAAAATCTGAATGTGCTGCCGCAAATCTGAAATTTTCACCCTGCCAGTTTTCTCCGACACAAAAAGCGGCAATAGTAGAATCGTAGACATTTACATAATACTTTCCGCCTTTTTTAAGCTTCCATTTTCTATCAAGAAAAAGCCTTTCAAAGCCTGCTTCGTCAAGTTCTTTCATAACATACAATACTGTATGAAACGGTGATACAGATGACTCAATGCGTCTTTTTAGCTCATCCGCTGTTTTATTATCCACTGTGCTTTCCTCCTAAAGCCTGACAAAAATCTCAGTTTCTTTTTTCAGATCTTCAGCTATCGCCTGATTTTCATTCATTTCATTTGAAATAATCTCTATATCGGCAGCAAGATCCTGAACACTGTCTGCTGTTCCATTTACTCCCTGTGCACCTTCGTCAATAGCATTACTTATTGAATCAATAGCTGTTGCTATCTGTTCCACCGTATCTTTAAGCGTCTCCGTTTTTTTGTTAAATTCGCCCATAGCTTCTTCGATATATGTAGCATTATCACGATATTCCGTACCTGCTTTGACAAATGTCGAAAAATCTTCCATGATAGACTCATTCAGATACTCTATAAGGTCCTGCGAATGTCCCGCAAGGCTGTGTACAGCTTCAACTATAACAGTATTTATTTCCTGAATATGACTTGCAGTGTTTCTGCTTGCATCAGCAAGATCACCTATCTCGTGTGCAACCACTGCAAATCCTCTTCCGACTTCTCCTGCTCTGGCTGCCTCTATCGATGCATTAAGTGCAAGCAGATTTGTCTGCTGAGCAATATTCAAAATATCTCCCGTCAAATCATTTATCTTGTCAATACTCTTGCTGTCTTCTATAGCTTTATTAAGTTCTGACAATATAAGCTCTACTTTTTCTTTTGTCACATCCATATTTGTCTGAGCCATTTTTTCCATTTTTTCAGCGTGCTCTTTCATTTCAACTGAATAGTTGTTTATCTCTGAAGATCTGTCAGCAATAACAATAACATCCTGATTTACTGATGCTGCATTATCATTAATCCTTGCTGTGTCACTTCCTATCTGTGTCATCGTTGCAGCAAGTTCTTCCGTAAGTGATGAAAGGTCTGACACACTATTATTAGAACGATGTACTCTCTCTGAAACTTCACCTGCAATCTTATCCATATTTTCAGAACTTCCCGAAACCATACCAAGTATGCCTTGCAATCTCTCTATAAAAGCATTGATACCCATTCCAAGAGCTGAAATCTCATCATCAGACTGTACGGTAATCCTCTTTGTAAGGTCACCTTTTCTTTCATCTATATCATTGATAATATCATCAATTTCTTTTTTACTCTTAACAATAGGTGATATTATCTTCCTCTGTACAACAACTGCTGCAAACAAAAATGCAGCAACACATATTGTAATACTGACAATACTTGTCGCCAATGCTGACATATAACCTTTTTGCAATGTAGTTTTAGCTTCCTGAGATGACTTCTTTGCATCTTCTATCATCCTGTTTATCCCGGAATACATTGCCTCTGAAGAATCTTTTAATTTGCCGTTTGCTATAGCAAAGGCAGCTTCATTTTTAGTATCTGCACTGAGTGCTATCATTGTAGCTATCGAATCCTTAAATACAGCATATTTTTTAACTATATTATTATATACACTTTCCTGACCTGTTGAATATTTTTTCAATTCATTTATCTTCTTATCAAGCTGTGTTTTTTTTGTATTTATAATTTTAACATAGTTTATCATAGAATTTGAATCCGTTGCAACAATGTGCGACAATCCGGCTGCATGAATATCCTTTGCAATCGCCTCAATATCTGATAGTTCTGCAATACCTACAAGATATGTATCCGATATAACTGTTGCTTTTTTATTAACCTGTCTTATATTATGTTCAGATGCAATATTGGATATAACTGCTATCAATCCCAGTATTATAATAGGAAGATATACCCAAAATCTGATACTTGACCTAATTTTACTTTTCATAAAACAATTCCTCCTTTTTTTCACGCTGCAAAACGCATCCATATTTGCTTATTGTACAGTCGATGCATTTATCTGTTTTACAATCTTATCAAGATAATTTTGAAGATTTCCACTTATTGAATTGTTTGCTAATGCTTTTCCAAGATTTGAGGAAGGCGTCCAGAAATTTCCCCCAAGTCTTTGCAATTCTGAATATGTCTGCTGTGCAAGTATCGCCTGAACTGCCTGGGATTTTTTTATCTCATCCGCCTTACCTGCCTTTATATTTGACGGTCCCTGTCCTCTCATCTCAAATCTCAGCTTCTGATTATCCTCATTTGATATGTATTGTGCAAGCTTATGTGCCCACTCTTTATTTTTTGAATATGGATTTACACCAAGCATCTTATAGCCAAAATATGTAGACATCTGTACTTTTTTTCCGTTACAGTTATACGCAGGAAGCATTGACGCTGCATAATTTTTGCCATACATCTTCTTTATAGCCGCTTCGTCCCAGATACCGCTGACACACGCAATAACTTTGCCTTTCTTTATACCGGTAAGCCAGTCGGTTGTATTTTCAAATCCCTTGTTTTTTCCAATTCTTATAAGTGAATTAGCAACATCCGTTCCTTTAATTTGATTTTGCGTTGAATTCCAGTTACATGAATTTGTAACTCCATCTTTATTTAATTTAACCTTAAGTCCGGTCTGACCATAAAACGCATAAAGATACCAGCCTGATGTCCAATCCATTGCAAATTTTTTATTATTTTTTGCCGCAATAGACAATATCCTGTCAAGACTTTTTACATCAGAGGCTTTTAAATATTTCTTATTATAATACAAAAAATATCCATTATCTGCAGTTATAGGATATCCATATATGGTATTATTGACTGTAACTGCCTTTACTGCTGATGCAAGATTTTCGTTTTTTACAGTATCTGCATTTTGAACCGGATCAGCGGCTCCGCCTGCTGCTATCGCACTTATATCACCATCCGTAGTTGTATATACATCTGCACCTTTAAGTACATTTCCAAGAAGATTTGATCTGCACTCACCCTCGACCATATCTTTATGTATAATGGTAATATCCGCTTCTGAACTGTGTTCTTTTATAAAGTTGTCAGCTACTTTCTTTAAATACTCCCTGTCCTCTGCTCCTGCCCATACAGTTAATTCAACCTTTTCAGTTTTTTTCTTGCTGTCATCCGCTGCACTATTGTTCTTTGCATTGTCCGGTCTGCCCGAACATCCTGTAAGCATACTAACAGCCATCAATGCTGCAAGCATTCCAGCTAATATTTTTTTCTCATAAAATATTTCCTCCTGCTAAATCTTATTATTTATTTCAAGCTGCCTGATGAATTGTTTAATCTTTTCCGGATCCTTGCCTCTGCCACTGTCATATTCAACACCTGAAGATACATCGACCACATCCGGATTAACCAGTTTTACAGCTTCTCTAACATTTGAATCATTTAAACCTCCGGCAAGTATAAAAGTTTTGGCATCACGCTTTATGTCATTAAGAATACTCCAGTCAAAAACTTTTCCACTTCCGGGAGCTGCTGCATCGAACACATAACCCACTATTTTGGCATTATTTTGATATTTGTGTATATTTTTTATGTCCTTTATATTAAATGCCTTAAAAACCGGTTTGCTTATTTGTTCCAACAGCCTGTCTTTAATCTCACCATGTATCTGGACATAGTCAAATCCTGACCCATTTATCTGCTGTATCTCGCTTTCATCCGGTGATACAATAACAGCTACCTTTTTTATATTTTCATCAAGTTCTGCCATTATCTGTTCCGCTTTTTCTATACTTATATTTCTTTTGCTCTTTGGAAAAAACAAAACAAATCCGGCAAAATCAACCTTGTTTTTATTTAGATAGTCTGCTTCCATTGTATCTGTAAGGCCACAAACTTTTACCAAAACAGCTCTATTATCTTTCAAAACAATACTCCCCCTAAAAACTCATATTTATCTATATTATATAGATAATTTAAAGTGAACGATATGTTAATTTAATAAAATTATACCCGATTTTACCAATAAAAGCAATTTTTATTAACAAAAACAGTACATTTACAATTCAACTTGATAATTTTCTTTAGAGAACAGTTTTGATTTTATGAAGATTACAATCAATGCATTAACTATTACTATAGATAATCTGATATTTTTATTTTTTTTAAATCTGACCCTTTAGAAACTACAAAAATTATATTATGATTTTTTAGGTTTTAGATTCGCAATGCTAATCTTAAATCTCTACTACACAAAAGCTTAAAGCATTGCAGAAAAGAGGAAAAAATGAATAAATCGCTTAAAAATCTGGTTATGGCAGCTTTATTTGCCGCCTTATCCTGTGTTGCAACATCAATAATCCGTATTCCCACACCAGGAACAGGTGGATATATTCACCCCGGTGATGCAATCGTAATCTTATCCGGAGTATTCTTAGGACCTGTCTACGGACTTTTCGCAGGCGGTATTGGTTCAGCACTCTCTGATTTCATCGGAGGTTATTTCGTATATGTACCTATAACTTTTGTTATAAAAGGACTCATTGCATTTATAGCCGGCTATATTTTCCAGAAAGCTGCAGCAAACAATCATTCAAAACAGTTAGCCGTAGCATTCGGTGGTGTTGCTGATATCATTTTAGTAGCAGGCGGATATTTCATCTGTGAACTGCCAATGTATGGAATAGGAGCCGCTGCAAGCATACCGTCAAACATCATTCAGGGTGTAAGCGGTCTTATAATCGCAAGTATTCTCTATCCGTTACTCAACCCTGCACTCAAGCCACTCTTATATAACGAGCGTTAAGAATATAACAGAAATTTAATACAAGCAAAAAACATCATTTACGATTACCGTTACGGTATGTCGTAAATGATGTTTTTTAATGAGAAATTTATCTTCTAAGATGAACTCGTCTGAAACTTCGATAGTGAAGTTTGTGCGAAGCACAAATCTTCTAAGATGAACTCGTCAGAGTTCATCATATGATGCGTCTTGCACAATATGCTCTGGAATAATTAAGGTTTGATTTTACGATTCCCCACTTCTTACCCATAGCCTCAACTGCCTTTCCGTCACCTATATACATAACAACATGACCTATTCTGCTGCCATGACGATAAAATACAAGGTCACCGGGCTGAAGATCTTTTATATCAACTTTCTTTCCACAATTTGCCTGACTTGCCGAACTGTGTGGCAGACTATATCCAAACTTCTGATATACGCTCATAACAAATCCTGAGCAGTCTGCACCCTTTGTCAGACTTGTGCCTCCCCAAACATATGGGTTTCCAACAAATTTAAGTGCATAGTTTACTATCTGATTTCCAAGCTTTTCGTCTGATTTTGAAAAACTTAATGTCTCCTCTGCCGCATCCTCTGAAGCCGCCTGTTTTTTCTTTGTATCTAATATTGTCGCTGTGTCAAACTTACGGTAAGTGTCGGTATATTTCCTGGCAACATAGCCTTTGCGACCATTTACCCTGACTTTAAGCCACTTTTCACCTTCTTTTATAACGGTGCATACATCGTCATCTTTAAGCTGTGTCACGATAGATGCTGATAAACTTTTCTTTTTTCTCAGGTTAAGAACATCAACGCTATCTTTTAACTCCGCATAAGTTGTCGCATATTTATCCGCTAGTTTTTCAACTTTTACACCACCCTTAACGAGTGACTTTTTCCACACATAACCCTTTGCTTTGCCTGACTTAACCTTAACCCAGTTGCCGTCTTTAGAATTTCCGATAATATTAACGGCATCTCCATTTTCCATTTTCGCAATCTTTTTACCGTTTCCTGATGGAGACTTTCTTATATTTATAACATCATCCTTTGAAACTGCCACGGCTGTATTCTTCCACTTTTTATCAAGTGCCTTTTTCTTCTTTTCAGCCTTTTCTTTATTAGCAGTTTTTTTTGCCAAAGCATCTTCTTTTGAAGAATTTTCTATACCAGACTGCATTGTCACTGCCTGAGATGTACTTACTGCTGTGCCTGTGCTTATCGCTGCCTGTGTGCCGACTGCTGCACCCGTGCTTACTGCTGCCTGTGTGCTCACTGCCGCACCCGTGCTTATCGCTGCCTGTGTAGCCGCTGTCACATTTACCTGTGCATTATCTGCACCTGCCATACCTAATACCGTGCTGTCAGATGATGTACCCGCACCAACTGACACACCGGCATCATAATAATTATCTAAAACACCGGCATTTGTCATAGCCGATGCATCTGTTCCCGAAAAACCCATACCTATTGTAATAAAACAGGCTGCTCCTAAACCAGCCGCTGTTTTTACCCAATGTGTTCTGTTCATTTTAATTCTAAAACCTCTCTTCACTTTTATTACAAAACTATTACAATATGTTAAAAAGTATAGCACCGTAATCTTTGTATGTCAACAAAACAATTGTGTATTTTTTATGTTTTTCTAAATTATTTTTGTTATTTTTTGTCAAAATTGTGTTTTTTTACATTTACTTTGATTATATTATTTTCAATCATTATAAAAATTATACAACTTTAATTCCAAAGAAAAAACAATTTTAATCTACAGCAGTCGTAAAAGTTTTTCTTTATGTGATGCAGAAGTAAAAGCTGCCATTATGGCATTTCTCTCAAAATCTATTATATCATCTTCATCAAATCCAAAAGTATCTGCAAGCATGGTAAGTTCTTTTTTTATATCTGTTCCGGATACCATCATATTGTCCGTATTTATCGTAACTTTAACACCTGCATCCATAAGCTTTTTAATAGGATATTCATTGATATTTTCATATATGTTTGTATTGAGATTGCTGGTCGGACATAGTTCTAAAGTGATACCACCGTATGAAAGTTTCTTCAATGTATCCGCATTTTCCACTGAACGCACACCATGACCTATCCTTTTTGCTCCAAATTTAAGAGCATATTCTACACTTGTAGGATTATCTGCTTCTCCTGCGTGTATTGTAAATGGAATATGTTTTTCACGAGCAAGTTCAAATATATCCCTAAAATCTTTTGTAGGAAAAAGTCCCTCTGCTCCTGCCAGGTCTATCGCAACAACCCCTTTGCCAAGATATTTTTCGGCTGTCTCAACAGTTTCCATATTTTCAGCATGATTATCATTTCCACGCATACAGCACAAAATAAGACCTGCATCCAAAGATGACCGGTTTAGACCACGGACAGCGGCTTCAACTGCCATTTTCTGTGACATCCCTTTTTTCGTATGAAGCTGCGGTGCAAATCTTATCTCTGCATATATAATTCCTTCACTTTTAAGTTCCTCAATAAGTTTATATACGGCAAAACTCAGAGCCTCTCCAGTCTGTAAAAGCGTCAGCGGATATTCAAATTTTTCAAGATATTCATTGAGATCTTTGCACTCATGTGACACCTGCAGCCTTTTTAAAAGTTCTTCATCCGTATTCTCATTTTTAATCCCCTGCATACACATGAGCTCTTTAACCGTCTCAAGAGATAATGAGCCATCCAGATGAAGATGAAGGTCAACAAGCCCTATATTATCTAAGTTTACATTTTTCACACTATTTTTTCTCCTTTCCTTTACACTGCTGCCCTGCTAAGCGTAACCACAACTTTAAACAAATCCCCATCTACAAACACCTCAAGATTTCCATTTTGAAGCTGCATGAGATTTTGTGCTATTGAAAGTCCAAGTCCACTTCCCTCCGTATTTCTTGACTTATCACCCCTCACAAATCTCTCCATAAGTTCATCACCTGAGAGGTTAAGCGGCGTTTCAGACATATTTTTTACGGTTATAAGCACTTTATCTGACAATATTTTTGTTTCGCTGTCCTGCTCTTTTTCTGATAGCTCCACATCAATATAAACCCTTGTATCAGGCATTGCGTATTTGTTTATATTTTGGAATATATTATCAAAAACCCTCGACAGATGCCTGCCATCCGCATTTATCTCAAGCTCGTTTTTAACCTCATCATCCATTCTGAAATTAACTATAGGCATGAGATTTTTCTTTTCAAATTTAGATATATATTCTCCAAGACTTTGCTCAATAAATACCGCAATCCCAAGTTTTTCCATATTCACCTCGACATTACCTGTTGATGATTTTGACAAATCAAGCAGGTCATATATAAGATTTTTAAGTCTCAATGACTGCCTGTCTAACACATCTATATATCCTGCCGCTGTTTTGTTTTGCAAATCCTCTTTTTTTAAAAGGTCTACATAACTTATTATCGCCGTAACAGGAGTTTTTATATCGTGTGAAACATTTGTTATAAGCTCCGTTTTCATTCTCTCACTTTTCATCTGCGACTCTACAGCTTTTTTCATTCCATCGCTGATATTATTGAGAGAATCTGCCTCCATTTTAATTGGAAGCATCATTCCCTTTGTATTTATCTTTCCATCAACACCGCCGGTTGACATTTGTTCTATACCCATATGTAATTTAGAAATATCCCTAATTACCCTCGCTATAATAATGGTTCCTAATATTTTTGATATAAGTACCGTAAAAAATGCAATCTCTGAACCACTGACAACAGTGAGAACACATTCTGTAATACCTGCCACCCAATATACTCCAAATACTATAACACTCAATTTTACCATTGATAAGACTGCTTTTACTATCTTTGCAAAACTAAGTATCACCCTCGTTATAAACATATTATCAATAAGTATGCCTGCCTTTACCTGGGCACAAAAAACAGTATAAAACAAAGTGATAAAGATTCCTGCGATAGTGCCTGCGATTAGCCCTCCGATTATAATATTTGAAATGCCATATTTTAAAATACTCTTTATTTTTTCTATGTCTATTTCACTGCTTACAAATAAACTAAAACCTGCCGCTATTGCTGCAATAAGTACAACGACTAAGATGTCTGCAGGCATTCTGTAAAATCTCCTTACCTTACCCTCTTTATTTTGTTCAGCATTTGCAAAAAATGCGATAAATATTGACGATATAATAAGCAGTATCCCCGAAAAATATGTCATGAATGAAATAAAATGCTCATGCTCTTTATACCAAAAAATATAATAAAAACTATCCCCTGTCTTTAATTGACTGCGTATATTTCCCTCAATAGTATAATCGCTTGTTTTTACATGATACTGTGTTGCTTTAACATAATAAAATCTATTTTTTCTATAGACACTACAGGAACCTATTTTAAATTTTCCATTTGCTATCTCATATGCATTTACACTTCTGCCATCACATCCCAGCAACACTGCTTCCCTAAATTCTCCTATAAAAATATCCTCACTGTTTTTTCCAAAATATGTTGCAAAATCTGTTCCTTTCCAATCATTTTCAACCTCAGCCCCCTCAACATCATTTTTCACTTCTCCACGATCACAAACATCCTCTGCATAAACACTGTCATACAAAACTCTGCATATAAGATTTCCATTGTAAATTTGAAACTTTATGCTTATTCTGTCATATGGGTATAACTTTTTTAATTTATTTATTATTGTATTCTTGTACTTAGGTATATACTCTCCGCCTGACACCCCCAATTCATAAGTATATTTAATTGCATCATTATAAAGTTTTTTGCCGTCAAATTTAAATTTAAAATCCCCATAATCATTTATTATATATCTATTTGTCTGTTCAGACATATCAACACAATATCCGTTCATAACTTCTTTTGTCATATTGTATTTGATGCTTCCTACATATCCGTCATATAAAAACATAAAATTTGAATTTTTATCACTAAAATACTTTTTCTTTAATCTTGACATCTCACTTAATTTATTAACATAATTCATCTTTTTTAAAGCTTCTTTATTTTGCATAAGTGCAGCATATCGCCCGGCTATCTTTGTCATACTGTTCACCCTGCTTTTTATCTCACTTTTTATGCTGCTTTGTCCAAAACCATATTGTCCGATGCCTACAAGATAAACTGTCCCCATCACAATAAAAACAGCCAGCGATACAGCTTGAACTACATTAAAAAATGCCCTTAAAATTCTTCTGTTGATTTTCCTCTTAGCAAAAATATCTTTCTTCATAAAGATTCCTGCCCTCCCTTATCTTCCCATACAACATCTTATAAGCCTTTTTACACATAACCCGACAATCCATAGCAGGCTTATAAGCAAACTGTATCTCTAAATCTCACATTTATATCCCTGTCCCCACACTACTTTTAAATATCGTGGCTCTGATGGATTTATCTCTATTTTTTCCCTTAAATGTCTGATATGTACCGCAACCGTACCTTCACTCCCGATAGGTGCGTCATTCCATACTTTTCTGTATATCTCCTTTGGCGGGATAACTTTCCCCGGCTGTTTTAAAAACAGTTTAAGTATCTCAAATTCAGTCGGAGTAAGTTCTTTTTCCTCCCCGTCCACAAAGACTTTCTTTGACGAATCGTTAAGTTCTATCCCACCCAGAACAAACTTCGACTCATCATTTTTACTTTCTACCTCTCCGCCACCTAATGTCATATAACGCCTAAGCTGAGCCTTCACCCTTGCTATAAGCTCTACCGGATTAAAAGGTTTTGTAACATAGTCATCTGCTCCGACATTAAGTCCAAGTATCTTGTCCGTATCCTCACTCTTTGCCGTCAGTAAAATAACAGGGACATTTGAATTTTCCCTAATCTTGCTCATAGCTGAAATACCATCCATGACAGGCATCATAATGTCCATCACAACCAGGTGAACTTTCATACTCCCTACAAGCTCGACTGCTTCTTTCCCATTATACGCTTTAAAAATATTATAACCCTGACTTGTAAGATAAATTGCTATGGCATCCACTATATCCTTTTCATCATCGCAAATAACTATATTATACATTTCTTTATACGCTCCTGTTTTTTATTTTGCAAAATATCAATTACTGCTTATCCAAATGGTGCAGCAACAACAAACATCAAAAACATTTATCTCCGGTACATTCATATTATCTCAAAAAAATTATTAAGAAAAAAGCTGGAAAATGTTTAAGATTTGTTTAAAATATTATTTATAAAAACCTCTATTCTTTTGCACTTATTATTTTATCCCTATGATAATTATTTAGCAACCTTTTTGTTCATCTTGTAAATCCATTACTTTCATTTACCACTTTAAGATAACAAAAAGGACAGCAAACCTATTAAAAGCCTGCTGCCCCGGCACTAAACCATCAATGTTTATTATTTAATTATCAAATTTTACCTTTTTTCATCTTTTATACATCCATCAACCATATGTATTTTTACATCTGACAGAAGTTCAATGTCTTCTTTGTTATGACTCGCTATTATAATTAATACTCCTTTTTCTTTTAACTCCAATAACAGTTTTCTTACATCCCCTATACTTTCTTCATCCAGTGCATTTGTCGGCTCATCAAGAAGTAAAAGTTTGGGATGCTCAAATATTGCCTGTGCTATGGCAAGTTTTTGTTTCATTCCTAATGAATATGTTTTCACTTTCTTCTTTCTGACATCATGAAGTCCTACTTTTTCAAGCGCCTCGTTTATATCTTCGTCCGTTGCCGTCTTTCTTACCTTTGATAAGATTTTCAGATTATCAAAAGCATCATATTGTGGCATAAGCTCCATGTTTTCTATTATTACCCCCATATCATTTGGAAAACTTATTTCTTTATGTAATACCTTACCATCTATCACCACACTGCCCTCTGTAGGAAATATAAGTCCTGCTATGGCACGCATGAGCATTGTCTTTCCTGAACCATTCCTGCCATAAAGACCATATATATTACCACCTTCAAACTTATATGAAACACCATCAAGAACATTTCTGCCCTTTAATTTTTTTGTATAATTTCTTACATCGACTACCATCTGCTTTCCCTCTCTTTCATCTGCTTAACTGTTTTCCTGTATGATATCTTTTTTACCGTAAACTGCCACTATCAGAACTGCCTTTATCAAAGCATACAATACAAGCACTGTTATGACCATGAACTTAGGAAGATTTATCATTTCATTCCTTATCGTCATTGCTATATTGGTATAACACAAAAGATAAAGATACCTGCTTTTTTCATATGCATATATCATTTCTCCGGCAAATATATGTAACATCAAAATCACCATTTCGATTACAATTGCAATTCTTGCATCAAATATGATTTCAAATATTGCTTCCCACAGCGACAGGTTTAAACATACCAGATAAAAAATCACAACATAATATATAAATTGTGTTATATCCGTCTTTACAGCTTTCATCCCAAAAATTCCGGCACACATGAAATATATCAACAATACAAAAAATATCATCTGCGATATTCCTTTTATCTGATTTAATATGATATTTACCGCAACACGGCTTCTTTTTCTGTGTCTTGTCACATACAATACACCATACCCGTTTATGTATTTTTCCGTGTCCATAAACAAATAAAAAAGCACAAGACCGAATAACAGCAAAATTCCTGCATAAAATATGACATCCCCATTAAATTTCACTCCGGCAAATACATTCTCATAACAATATTCTTCATTTATTCTGAATACATACGATACATAAAAAAATATCCCTATAACACACCAGAATTTCTTCTCGCATAAAAGCTTCATCCTTACCACCGTTCCCATCTGTTTTTTATACTTTAGTTTTTTCTTTTCTCATATCCGCATACTTTCAGACAATATCCCTCTTTTCATAAACGACATCTGCAAGCATATATATACCTGTTGTTATCGCAATATCTCTCACCCTTTTTAAGAACCATATCACAGCTTGTACGCTTCCTCCAAGTGACATTGTATCTATCACCGTTAATCCAAAATACAGATTGTCAATCTTAAGATAATTAACCATATACAGATTGACAGCCACCGCCATTAACAATGATACTATCTTTAACCTTGTGATAACATAAAACAACAGATAACAGACTCCCCCAAAGCTAAAAATAATAAATACCGCGATATAATAAAATATCATGTTCTGATAAAAATGCTTACTTATAAGAATATCCATATCTACAAAAACACTTACTCCGACAAGCTGTACCAAAACATATATAAATGTAAAACCTGCACTTAATGCAAGCATATTTAAAAAACATCTTTTCATAGCGGCTCGCCGACCTATCCGTGATACCGATGATGTCAAAAAAGGATCAACCTCTTTAAAAACAAACATCAGAAATAATGCCATGTATATAAATGCAATATACACATAATGTCCATAACCGCCCTGAGTTCCGACTATCATCTTAAATAATTCTTCTTTTTTCTCTGTATGTATCAGATAGTTTTCCTGTTCATACCAAAATCCCGCAAATACTATCAATACACCCAGATATCCATACGCAACACTTCTATAATTCATCCTGTCTCACCTTAAATATAAATGTAATTAAACTTATTCCCAAACCTACACCGACATAAAGCATTACTGATTTAATAAAATCCTCAAAACCATACTCTATAAACGGCTGTGTGGCATATGTAAGATTATACGGTGTTGTCTGAAGCCACATCCATATAAAAAATCCCAAAATATATGTGATAGTATATCTTTTGCTTATAAATGCTAATGACTGAGTTATCATTCCACACATTCCGGCTAAAACTGATGTAACAAAGATATATAACAAATACATCTGATTAGGGTATTTTCCCTCTAACCTAAACCACAACTCATTTTTATCCTCAAATAATGTTTCTATTCCTAAAAAGCTGTATCCTCCCCTAAAAACAATTTGACTTAAAATAAAATTCACCAGCAAACTGATTGCCAACACACAAAACGGTATTAAAAATGATGAAATATATTTTGTCATATAATATTTCTTTTTTGATCCCCTAGACAATAAAATATTTACATATCCTCTTTTTTCCTCCGAAATATATCTGTCACTTATCATATTTAATACAAAAAACGGAAGTAACCATAATAACAGCATCTGTGATGCATGCCCTTGTGTATTTCTCGCTAAAAATGATGCATTTGCCGGATGACTTATCCAATTAGTAAAATATTTTGACCCATCTTTTTCACATTCTTTTTTCATCATTAAATCTCTGGCAATTATTTCTTTTTCATGTTTTCTTGCATATGCAACATTCATCTGTTTATATTCTACAGACAAGTCAATTATTGGTATTATTAAAACAAGCAAGATAATCAAAAATGTACGCTTATCTTTCAAAATTCCTATTATCTCTTTCTTTAACACTTTTATATTTCCTCCATATATAATAAATAGTCAGGTATTTACAAAAAATCATTTCTTATTTTACCTATAACCGAACAACAGTGTTATAAACAATTCAAAACTGCTGCTCGGTTGATTGCATCAGTATTCGCAAATTTTTACTGATATTTTATTCTTCTTTCCATTCACCTGATATTTTATAAATATGATCAGTATCTTCATTATCCTCCGCTGTAAGATAAACTGTCTTTTTACCTGCATTATCAAAAGTATCCTGTGCATAATATCCGTCTTTTTCCAAAACTTTTCTTACTGGACTTAAATTTTTCTCTGAAGAGTCTTCTATCCAAAAAGTCGTATATGTATTTCTATTATACTTCCCTTCTGCTTCTCCCTCTGTAGAATTTTCTAATTTCACTCTAAATGGTACTCCATTGTTAGTTGTGTCTCTATACGCCTTATCAAGCCATGTGTTAGCCTTATGTCTTTTTATCATTCCACTATAACTCTGTGCTTTTACACTGTTACCTTTTCCAGATGCCATTGCTCCAAGTTTTTGTGCTCCTATTGATGATGCAGTAATAACTGCACAGCAAATCCCTAAATAAATCCCTTGTTTTAAATTCATATAATCAACCTCAATATCTCTGTTTTCTAATTTAAATATGTATTTAACATTCCAAAAATCATTGAACAACAAAGAGCAATCCCGCCAAGTATAATACACTTCGATATTACATACCACTTAAAAATTAATAACACACCAACTATTATTGACTGCACTATCAAAACAATTATTGCTCTTTTTGTGCAAATAACTCTTTCAATGCTGTCAAGTTTTTTATTTTCTGTTTCAACCGGTGCAAACATAAAAATAATCAAAACTGACATTAAATATAGTCCTAAATAAATGCTTATATTTACTCTTAAATATTTCATTACTGAAAGTACTACCAGAACTACTGCATTTGTCAAAGCAAAACATCCTAACCGTGTTTTTGAATGATAACCTCCTGCATATTTACGAAATGCCTTAAAAACTAATCACAAATATAACAGTTTCAAATAACATCTGCATATAAATTCCCATAATCATTAACACTATTGTATTGACTAAGTTCATACACACCTGTTGCAGACCATAGGTGTACATTTCTGCATCTTCTCGTTCAATTATCTTATCTGATATTAATCTATCAATTATTATTTCAGAAATCTCTTTTATACTTAAAATTTTCTCAATTTCTTAGCTTTCTCAAATACTTTAGGCTGATAAAAGAATATCTGACACGCATATTTAACATCATGTTTTGCCTCTGATAAAGTCGCCCTTGCTATTACTTCCTCGATAAACTTTACCTTTTCTCTCATAAACTTCTTCTCCTTTCCACTTTTTTCTTTCAGCAGATATATATTAACACAAAATTTTCACATTTTTCGACTTATGTACAAAATAGTAGTGCTTTTGTCGAAATTTAAAGGTACATCATTATTTTCACAAAAAAATCCGTATCATTGTGCTCTATATCCACTGTCTCAGTATGCTTTTCTACTGTTGCCTTCACACTCTTTAAACCGATACCATGCATACCCTTATCCTGTTTCTTTGTAATTATCCTGCCATTTTTATAATTCAATTCTCCATTATAAGAATTTTTTATATTCTTTAATGTCTGCTCTTACCATTACTCCCATTTTCTTTGGCTCATTTTTTCATATTTGACTTGACATTATTTCCATATACCTTTTCCTTATTTCTTTTCTCCTAGATTGACTTATCGAGAACTCTGTCCCATCTGTCATTGTAACACTGTCATATCTAATAGTTTCAATGTATCTGTAATTTATTAGATATGATTTGTGTATAAATAAGAAATCATATTGTTTTACTCTTTCATACACCTTTTCCAGTGATTCATAAAATGCATCTTTTTCCTCTGAAGTAACCACTGTTACTTTTCTGTTATCTCTTATAAAATACATTATCTTGTACAATTCTACTTTTTTATGTGAATAGCTCTTCCTATACTCAAAAAAATTTTTCATTCCTCCCATTATGTCTATATAAATATCTATTACTCTTTCTAATTGCTTGTCTTCTAAAGGTTTTACTATAAAGTCAATAGGTCTTACCTGGAACAGTTCCATTGCATACTTTTTTCTTCCCGATACATATACTATCTGTGTAATATTATCTTTTTTTATTTCCCTTATGTATTTACCTATTTCTATCCCATCCATTTTAGGAAACTCAATATCCAAAAATATAAGGTCATACCTTATTTCATCAAGCATACGGCATAGTTCTTCTCCTGAATTAAAAATGTCAATTTCATATCCTATGCTTTTATTTTTTAAAATACCCTCAACTTTATTTTCAATACAAACACACATTTCATTTATATCATCACATATTGCAATTTTTATATCCATTTTTATCCTCATTTCTACACAATGACTCATATACACATCTTATACTAACGCATAAAGCTTTTCGGTTGTCTGCTTTATCTACGACACCTGAATATATGTATAGTGTAATTTTTCTTCAATGTAAATATTATACCATATTAATTCTATATTATCCAATAAAAACTGGGATAATGTTTTTATTAATCGAGTAGGCAGGAATATCAAAATCCTGCTGCCCCGGCACTAAACCATATTTCTTCCTGCATTGCTTGACACCCCTGATTAGTCAAATTATAATAGCACTGTAAAGGAAATCGTACAGCTGTCTAACTCTGTCCGGCTGCATATTCGATTTGCAGATGATGAAAAAAAAACGATTAGAAATGACTGCTGTGCTCTAGTGTACTGACCTGTTGATATTTTGCCGCTAGATTCCATGCAGACATCGTTGCTGTTGTATTTAGCAAGCCAGTTACACAACTCGTTCAACCCTTTCGTAAAGGAAGAAAAGCGAAAATCAGCCAAGGTATTTCATGACGCATTGGTGGCTTTCGCAGAAAGGCGGATTATAACTATGAAAAAAAATTATCATCTACACTGGCAGATTCACCTCTGTCTCATCATTTTGCTGCTTCTTTTTTGCAGTTCAAGCCAGGTATCTGCTGCTACAAAAATAAATTTAAAAAATACCAGGATTAAATTATCAGCCATAAAGCTTACCTATAATAAAAAGGTACAGCGTCCTAAAATAAGAGTAACTTATAATAGAAAAGTCTTAAAGGAAAAGAAAAACTATATTATAAATTACTCTAAAGGCTGCAAAAAAGTAGGAACTTACACGGTTCAGATTATTGGAAAAGGCATTTATACCGGTACTGCCCAAAAACAGTTTATCATTTTACCACCAAAAGCCCAGATAATGAATATCTATGCCAAAATATCAACTGCAACTGTAATAATAAAAAGGCAAACTACCCAAACCAGAGGTTATCAGCTGTGCTATGCCACTAATTCCAAACTAAAAAATGCAAAAACTATAACAGTCAAAGGTAACAAAAACAACACAATTTTTCTTAATGATCTCTGTGCCAGAACTACATATTATCTGAAAATCCGCACTTATATGACCGTTAAAGGAAAAAAATACTATTCTAAATGGTCTTCTACAGGCCATTGCACAACAAACAGCACCCACCAAGGTGCAACGCCTACGCCCACATCCGTACCGATTCCGAAATTGACATTCAAATATGGTGCCGAAAATGTTACATTGGAAAATGGGAATCCCTATAATATCCAGGTATCCAACAATATCAAAAATATTGATATTTCTAATCCAACAGTAGCATATTCTACAGATGAATCTATTAATGGCAACAGCTGTTTGTTAAAAACACTTGAACCTGGAGAATGTGTGATCACTATCACAGACATTTATGGACAAAAATTAACATCCACAGTTTCAGTAACTCAAAAACTTGATGATCCACATACCCAGACATCTTATACAGCTACATCTGAAACTGTTGACAGTGCTCTTCCGGTCCCAACGATTAAATCGATAGATTATGGGGATGGATGGATGGATGTACACTGCCGTGGAACTCTTTCTCAATCTGATTCATATATTGGTTATGAAGGTTATCTATCCTACAACAACCAATTTAAGTATAGCATTCAGGTTTCACAAGCTGTTAATGTGGTTGATGGTACAGGAAATGTGTATTTCTCTTCTTTAGATACAGGTTACAGCTATTATATTAAAGTTCGTTCATACACCATCCACAACAATGTAAAAATAGTTGGACCATGGAGTGAAATCCGCAAAGCTGATCTGCCTACATACGACAAAAAAGGAACTACACCAGCTAAATATACATATGAAATTTATGGTCTTGACAAACAGAAGGCAGATATTTACACCGATTGTTCCAAACCTCTTTTTATAAAGACAGACAATCCGGATCCTAACTCTTTTTCCTGGATTTTTAATGGAAATGACTCTCGGATTAGTGCATACAGAAGTGGAATATCTCGTTTCTATAGAGATATCCCTTTAGAAGACAATGACTCAGAAACTACTTTATTTGATAAAGTAAAAGGCGGTTATATCGGATATATGCATTTTTCCGAAGCAGGAACCTACACTGTAGAATTCAGGGAATATTCATTATCAGGTTATACGGTTGCAAATACAGTGACATTAAATGTTCTGGATTATGAACAGGCAAAAAACGCATGGATGATTGACATTATTAACAGAACTACAACTGCTGATATGACTCCTTTTGAAAAGATGGACGCTATAAGTGCCTACCTCAAAGAACCAGGCCGTTTTAAATATTTAACCAGGTATAACGATGATGTAGTCTCTCTGGCAGCAGATCCTATTCAACCATTTTTTGTAACTTACCGTTGGGACTCTAGCACATCACCGGCAATTCTCGGTGAGTTTGCTGAATTAGTAGGTGGATTTGATGATATTCATTATTGCTTTGGTGATTATCCGGCTGGCTCTCCATCATGGTCCATATGGCATTATGTGGTAAAGCTTACTATAGGAAATGAGACTCAAAACTATGCCGTTTGCCCAATGGGTTCAACCGGAGACATCGAAGAAATCAAAATGATTGATTTTTCTGATCTGAGCAATATGCGAAAGTTCGGATAATCTTAACTTAAGAAATATATTGACATTTTCATTCAATTATATATATTATATTAACAAAAAGCCTTATTTTATGGGCTTTTTGTTGTACTTCATACTTTGTCTAGTGTATCAACACATACCACATCATACTGATTGGCTATCCTCAGTAGCTTTTTTATTAAAAAAACAGCCTTGTCATGCAAAGCACAACAAGGCTGTTCTCTATATAAAACTCTAATTTGATGCTGTAATATAAGATTACTCTACGATTGTAGCAACCTTTCCAGAACCTACTGTACGTCCACCTTCACGGATAGCG